>Ga0209048_10001966_pt1 | contig 20704 bp, 18 predicted proteins | sample FrelakmetCRP12CR_FD_187146 | JGI IMG/M metagenome (GOLD analysis project Ga0209048, IMG submission 187146) | Freshwater lake sediment microbial communities from the University of Notre Dame, USA, for methane emissions studies - CRP12 CR (SPAdes)... | ecosystem: Environmental > Aquatic >... | reverse complement strand
CGCGCCCGAGACGACAGCCGCCGATCCCGCCGATCTGTCGGGCGCCCTGGATGGCGGCGAGGCGGCGCTCTCCAGCAACGGCAGCGGTGAGCTGAACGCCCAGCGCGACGCCCCCGTCGGCGGCCAGGCCGTGCTCGAGGGCGTGATGATGCGCGGTGTGTCCAACTGGGCGGTCGCGGTGCGCAAGCCCAGCGCCGAGCAGCTCTCTGAGACCGAGCGCTCGCCCACCGAGGCGGCGCGGGGCGAGATCGAGGTGAGCACGTTCCCGCTGACCTCCGTGCTGAAGCGCCACCGCGTGCTGCGCCTGCCCATCGTGCGCGGGGTCGTCGCGCTGGGAGAGTCGCTGATGATGGGCTTCCGGGCCTTGGAGGTGTCGGCCAACGCGCAGCTGCCGGCCGAGGAAGAAGAGGAGATCTCGCGCGGCATGTGGGCGGGCACGGTGGTCGTGGCGCTCGCGCTGGCGGTCGTCCTGTTCTTCCTGATTCCCGTTGGGCTCACGAGCCTGATCAAGGGCCAGCTCGGCTCCTCGGTGCTGTTCTGGGTCGTCGAGGGCATCGTGCGCACGGCGATCTTCCTCGGGTACATGCTGCTCCTGTCGCGCCTTGCCAGCATGCAGCGCGTGTTCGAGTATCACGGCGCCGAGCACAAGACGATCTCCTGCTTTGAGGCGGGGCTCCCGCTCACGCCCGCCAACGCCAAGCGCTTCTCGCGCCTGCACCCCCGGTGCGGCACGAGCTTCCTGCTGCTGGTGATGATCGTCGCGATCTTCGTGTTCGCGCCGATCGGCCTCCCGTCCTGGTACTGGCTGCTTCTGACACGTCTGCTCGGAGTGCCGATCATCGCGGGGATCTCCTTCGAGCTGATCAAGTTCGCCGGGCGCAACCGGAGCCGGCGCTGGGTTCAGGCGCTCATGTGGCCCGGGATGAAGCTGCAGCTGCTGACCACGCGCGAGCCGGACCTCGAAGAGCTCGAGGTGGCGATCTCGGCGCTTCAGGCGGTCCTCGCGCTGGAGACGCCGGGGAGCGCGACCGCTGCAGACCTCGTGGGCGTGGAGCTCGTCGCCTAACGGGCCGGGCGTCGGGGTGGGTGCGGACTCCTAGACTGGGGTCCGATGATCGAAGAGCTGGTCAAGCAGATAGAGACGCGGTTCGCCGAGCTGGGCGAGCAGATGACCGACCCCGAGGTGATCTCCGACCGGGAGCGCTATGCGGCGGTCGGCCGCGCGTACAGCCAGCTCGAGGCCGCCGCCGCGCTCGCCGCCGAATGGCGCGCCGCCCAGGACCACGTGGCGGGCGCCGAGGAGCTGCTGTCGGAGGAGGGCGACGATCCTGAGGTCCGCGAGGAGCTCGAGAGCGTCCGCGAGCGGACCGAGGAGCTCGAGGAGCTGATCCGCCTGGCGATGGTGGAGCGCGATCCGAACGACGAGAAGAGCGTGATCGTCGAAATCCAGGGCGGCGCCGGAGGCGACGAGGCCGGGCTGTGGGCGGGCGATCTGTACCGGATGTTCGTGAAGTACGCCGAACGTCGCGGCTGGCAGGCCGAGCCGATGGACATCGGCGATGGCAAGTTCACGTTCGCGGTCAAGGGCGACGGGGCGTACTCGGTGTTCAAGTTCGAGGGTGGGACCCACCGGGTGCAGCGCGTGCCCCAGACCGAGTCCCAGGGGCGGATCCACACCTCGACCGCCACCGTGGCGGTGCTTCCTGAGGCCGAAGAGGTCGACGTGGCGATCGACCCGAACGACCTGCAGATCGACGTCTACCGCTCCTCGGGACCGGGCGGGCAGTCGGTCAACACGACCGACTCGGCGGTCCGCGTGACCCACCGCCCCTCCGGGATCGTGGTCACGATGCAGGACGAGAAGTCTCAGCTGCAGAACCGCGAGAAGGCGCTGCGCGTGCTGCGGGCGCGCCTGTACGAGCGCGCGCTCGCCGAGCAGCAGGCGGAGCTAGCGGCCGACCGCCGCTCGCAGGTGGGCACGGGCGATCGCGCGGAGAAGATCCGCACGTACAACTACGGGGAGCGGCGCGTCACCGACCACCGGATCAAGCTCACCGTCCACAACCTCGACCAGGTTCTCGAAGGGGAGCTCGACGAGCTGACGGCCGGGCTGCAGGCCGACGAGAAGCGCCGGCGCTTGGAGACCCAGGCGGCGGCGTGAACGGCACCGCGGCGCGCGACGCGCTCGACGGCGCGGTCACGGCGATCGCCGCGGCGGGATGCGAAACGCCGCGGCTCGATGCCGAGGTGCTGCTGGCGCACGTCCTCGGCATCGACCGCCGGGCGCTGCTGGCCGATCTCCTCTCGAGTGAACCCGATCTGCGCGTGCAGGGCAGCGCGGTGCGCGCGTTTCAGGATGCCGTGCGCCGCCGCGCGGTGGAGCGCGAGCCCGTCGCCTACATCGTCGGCCACCGCGGCTTCCGGCGCCTCGATCTGGCGGTCGATCGCCGCGCGCTCGTCCCGCGGCCCGAGACCGAGCAGCTGGTCGAGGTGGGGCTGGCGCTGCCCCGCGGCGCGCGCGTGCTCGACCTCGGCACCGGCAGCGGGGCGGTCGCGCTCGCGTTGAAGGACGAGCGTCCCGATCTGGTGATCGCCGCCAGCGACGTCAGCGAGACAGCCCTCGAGCTCGCCCGCGAGAACGGCCGGCGCCTCGGGCTGGACGTGGAATGGCTGCGCGCGGACATGCTCGAGGAGGTGCCTGATGAGTTCGACGCGATCCTCTCCAACCCGCCATACGTCGCGGAGTCCGAGCGCGCCGGCCTGGCGCCCGAGATCCTGCGCCACGAGCCCGCGGGCGCACTGTTCGCCGGGCCGGACGGGCTGGCGGCGATTCGCACGCTGCTCTCACAGCTCTCCGGGCGCACTCGCGTGGCGCTGGTGGCCCTCGAGGTCGGCTCCGGCCAGGCGCCGGTGGTCGCCGGCCTCACACGCGCCGCGGGCTTTCGGTCGGTGCGCTGCGAACGCGACCTGGCAGGGATCGAGCGGCTCGTCGTCGGTGGGCGCGGTGGCTGAGAAGCGCGCTGCAGCCGCACGCGGGACGAGCGGTCCCCAGCGGGGCGCCCGCCGGTGACCCCTGGCGCACTCGACGAGAAGGACGCAAGGCGGCTTCGGGACTGCCTGGCCGGCGGAGGCGTGGCCGTGTTCCCGACGGACACCGTCTACGGACTGGCCTGCGATCCCGAGCGCCGCAGTGCGGTCGAGCGCCTCTATGAGCTGAAGGGGCGCCCGCCCGAGCGGCCGTCCGCGGTGATGTTCTTCGCGCTCGAGCCGGCCCTGCTCGCTCTGCCGGAGCTCGGGAGCTCAGAGCTCGCCGCGGTAACGGCGCTGCTGCCGGGTCCGGTCACGCTGCTGCTGGCCAATCCCGCTCGCCGCTTTCCGCTCGCGTGCGGGCCCGACCCGGCCACCGTGGGCCTTCGCGTCCCGCTGCTCGGAGACTGGCTGGCCGCTCTCGGCGCGCTCGGTGGTCCCGTGATGCAGTCGAGCGCGAACCTCTCGGGCGCTAACGACGCGCGGCGACTGTCCGAGGTTCCCGCAAGCGTGCTCGCCGGCGCGGACCTCGTGCTCGACGCAGGAGAGTTGCCGGGCGTGGCCTCGACGGTGGTCGACCTGCGCGAGTACGAGCGGTCCGGCCGCTTCAGCGTGGTTCGCGCGGGGGCGCTCGACCCCGATGAGGTCGGCCGCCTGCTCCGATGACGGGTGCGGGCTGCCTGGCGTCCTGCTAGCCTCGTGACGGCTGCCGCGACTGGCGCCTGAGGTGGAATTGACCACCGGGGAGCGGTCAGCCCAAACGCCGCGCGCCTGGGCAACAGAGTCGTCATCGCCTGCTCAAGGAGGGCGCCGTGACAGAGCTGAGCCCCGATTACTTCAACCGCCCGCTCGCCGAGGTCGACCCCGAGATCGCCGAGGTGCTGCGCGGCGAGCTCGAGCGCGAGCGGGGCACTCTCGAGATGATCGCCTCGGAGAACTTCGTCCCCCGTGCCGTGCTCGAGTGCCAGGGCTCGGTCCTCACGAACAAGTATGCCGAGGGCTACCCGGGCCGCCGCTACTACGGAGGCTGCGAGTGGGTGGACATCTCCGAGCAGCTCGCGATCGACCGCGCCAAGGCGCTGTTCGGGGCCGAGCACGCGAACGTCCAGCCGCATTCGGGCGCGCAGGCCAACACCGCCGTCTACCACGCGCTGCTGAAGCCCGGCGAGACGATCATGGGGCTGTCGCTGGCGCACGGCGGACACCTCACGCACGGGATGAAGATCAACGTGTCCGGCCGCCTGTACGAGATCGTCGCCTACGAGGTCGATCGCGAGAGCAGCCTCATCGACATGGACGAGGTGGCGCGCATCGCCCGCGAGCGCCGGCCCACCCTGCTGCTCGCCGGCTGGTCGGCCTATCCGCGCCAGCTCGACTTCGCGCGCTTCCGCGAGATCGCTGACGAGGTGGGCGCGCTGCTGATGGTCGACATGGCCCACTTCGCCGGACTCGTCGCGGCCGGGCTTCACCCCAACCCGATCGAGTTCGGAGCCGACGTGGTGACCACCACGACCCACAAGACTCTCGGTGGCCCGCGCGCCGGGGTGATCCTGTGCAAGGAGGAGTTCGCGAAGAAGATCGACTCGGCGGTGTTCCCGGGCCAGCAGGGCGGGCCGCTGCAGCACGTGATCGCGGCGAAGGCGGTGTCCTTCAGGATCGCCGCGAGCGAGCTGTTCGCCGAGCGCCAGCGCCGCACCCTGGACGGCGCACGGGCCGTGGCGCAGGAGCTGCTGAAGGCCGGTCACGGAGTCAACGTGCTGACCGGGGGAACGGACGTTCACCTGACCCTCGTCGATCTGCGCGAGAGCGACCCCGAGCTGACGGGCAGGCAGGCCGAGGACCGGCTGGCCGAGATCGCGATCACGGTCAACCGCAACGCCGTGCCGTTCGACCCTCGTCCCCCGATGGAGGCCTCGGGTCTGCGCATCGGCACGCCGGCGCTTGCCACCCGCGGGCTGGGGCACGACGACTTCACAGAGGTCGGGCGGATCCTCGCGAGCGCGCTGACGCCGGAGTACGACTCCCGTGCGGGCGAGCTGGCCGGGCGCGTGGAGGCGATCGTGGAGCGCTACCCGCTGTACGAGGAGCTGTCCGCCGGCATGCCCGCGTAGCGTCCGCCGGCGCCCTGCGCGCGTGGCGCCGCCACCGGTTGCTTCGCGTACGACTCCCGTCCCTGCGATGCTGTTCCTCGTCTGATGGGGAAGCTAGACGAGCTCGACGCGCTTTACGCCTTCCTGCTGGCGGCCGCGGTGACCGCGCTGCTCACTCCGCTCACGATGCGCTTGGCAAGAGCGGTAGGCGCGGTCGATGAGCCGCGCGAGCGCGGGCTCTCCGATCGTCCCACGCCGCTGCTCGGGGGGATCGCGATCTTCGCGGGAGCGCTCGTCGCGGGGCTCGTGTGGCTGCCCGCCGGTTACGGCAAACAGCAGCAGCTGTGGCACGGCGTGCTGCTTGCGGCCGCTCTCATCACGCTGGTCGGCGCGCTCGACGACCGCTTCGACCTCCCGCCCGCCGCGAAGCTCGCGGGCCAGGTGGCGGCTGCGATCATCGTCGTGCACTTCGGCGTGGACGTGAAGGCGATCACGCTCCCCTTCGTGGGCCACCTCGCGCTGCCGAATGCAGGCGCGACGAACGCCGGGCCCGCGCTCACGGTGATCGGGCTCGTGGCGCTGATGAACATCGTCAACTTCTCCGACGGCGTCGACGGCCTGGCGACGGGGGTCTGCGCGATCATCGCCGCCGCCATGGCGGTGATCGCGTTCGACCTCGGCCGTGCGCCCCCCGGCGTGCTGGCCGCCATCACCGCGGGCGCCGCGCTCGGGTTCCTCGTGCACAACTTCCCACCGGCTTCGAGCTTCATGGGCGACTGCGGCTCGAATCTGCTGGGGCTTCTGATCGGCTGCGTCGCCGTCGAGGCGGCCGTCAAGACGACGGCGGTCGTGTCATTCGTGCTGCCCCTCATCCTTCTCGCGGTGCCCTTCCTCGACACGACGTTCGTCGTTCTGAAGAGGTTGAAGTACAAGCAGCCCATCTACCGGCCCGACAGTGAGCACTTCCATCACCGGATGGCCCGCATCGGGTTCTCAAGCAGGCGCACGATCGCCTACCTGTACGCCTGGACGCTGATGCTCGCCGGAGTGGCGCTCGCCCTGCGGTTCGTGCCCTACAGCGACCATCACGGCCACCTGCAGCCCGGCTGGACGATCGTGATGGCGGCCATTGGGCTGATCGCGGTGGCGGCGAGCGTTTACCTCGTGTACGTCCTCGAGATCCTCAAGTTCCGGCGGCTGGACGCGATGCGCCTGCGCCGGCTGCGTCCGGAGGCTTCACCGGCGGAGATCGACAACGATGTCAGGCGCGATCTCGAGACGGGCGAGATCGACGCCGTGACGGCCTCCGAGGGGGCTGGCGGGCCCGTGCAGGGCGATCCGCTTGGGGCTGAGCAGGGGGTCGGCGAGCGGCAGGTGGATGAGAACCGCGTAGGCGCAGAGCAGGAGCGTCGCGGCGCGCAGGCGCCGATCGCCGCTGACCGCCGCTAGGGGCAGCGGCCAGATCGCATACCACGGCAACAGCCACGCGGTGGAGAGGAGCAGGGCGAGCGTCGTCCAGCCGGCCGCGACACGCCAGTCCGCGCCACGCGCGGTGCGCCACAGCGCTACGGCCAGCACCGCCAGGAAGGCCACGGCGAACAGATGGCGCCACCAGCTCGGCGTTCCGCTCAGGCCGAACAGACGAGCGGTCTCGGCGGGCAGGCTGTGGACCGACACGAGCTGCTGCTGCTCGCTCACCGCGCTGAGGAATCCCAGTGCGTGCCCGCCGAAGCCGATCAGCCCGAGCGCGCCCAGCGCGAGCAGGCTGAGCCCCGCGCTCACCGCCACGCCCATCCGCTCGCGGGCCCGTACGGGCGCGAGCACGACGAACGGCAGCAGGAGCCCGGCCGTGACCTTGATGCCGACGCCCGCCACCAGCGCGCATGCCGCGGCGCGGAAGCGCGGGCTGGCTCCGGCGGTGAGCGCCAGCGCCGCCGCGAACGCGAGAACGATCAGCGTGTCGTTGTGCGCGCCGCCTATGGCCAGCTCGAGCAGCACCGGGTTCAGTCCCAAGAACGCCATCGCCACCCCCGGCGAGCGGCCGAGGCTGCGGGCGGCCCGCCCGACGAGCGCCACGGCGCCGAGGCTCGCGGCGACCGCCAGGGCCTTGAACGCCCACAGGCCGCCAGCCGGCGAGAGCGGGGCCGTGAGGTAGCTAGCGAGCGTGAAGAGGGGACCGTATGGAGAGTGCTTGAAGGGCCATCCCACGAATGGGAACACCGCGTCGGTTGGCGCTTCGGCCCCGACGTGGGTGTAGGGGTCGAGGCCGTGCACCGCCCCCAGGCGTGCGAAGTCCAGGTAGCCGAAGACGTCCTGGGAGATCAGCGGCGGTCCGAGCAGCAGGATCGCGTAGGCCGCCACGATCGCCGCGACGATCGCCCGCACGGGGAGCATGCGCGCCGCGGCCAGCACCGCCAGATAGCTCGCGCACATGAGCAGCATCAGGGTCTGAAAGCGCGCCGAGCTGATGCCCACTCCGAGGCCCTGCAGCGGACCGGCCATCCAGTGCGGCCAGCCGCCGCTGCGTCCCGGAACGTAGGAGGTGGGCCGCGTGGCGGCTCCGGCGGTGATCAGGAACACGCTGGCCACCACCCCCAGCAGGCCGAGAGCGCCCAGCGCACGAAGGGCCCCGATCCGGCTCGTCGCGCTGCGGCCCGGGTCTATGCCATCGTGAGCCCCGGCGGCGATCCGGGCGCGTGGTATGGGTGCGGCGGCCTGTATGCGCTCATTGTTACGTCTACCCGACGTGCAAGTGTTGACGGGCCCGGTAAACTGCGGTTGCCGCGCACCTGCCGGGGGGCGTTCGTCCGTGGGCGCAGCCCATTCTCGGCCCCTCGTAGTGGGTGTGCGCCGATCCCCCGCTGCCCGGGCGGGGCCTGATCACATTATGCGACGTCCCTCAAGCTATCCCAGCCCGCGCCGGGCGCCCGGTCCGCACCGCGTCCTCATCCTCTCCGCCGACGTCGGGGAGGGCCATGCGGCCGCCGCACGCGTGCTCGCCCGGCAGCTCGAGAACTCTCCGCAGGAGGCCGAGGTCACGGTGATCGACGGGCTCGCCGCGATGGGGCGCCTGCTGCGGCCGGTGGTCGAGGACGGCTACCGCGTGCAGCTGCGCTTCTTCCCCTGGACCTACACGGTCGTCTACTGGCTGCTCAAGCGCGTCGGACCGATCCGCGCGATCGCCCGCCGGCTGCTCTGCCTGCTCGGCTCGCGGCCGCTGGCCCGCAACATCGCCGAGCACGAACCCGACGTGATCGTCTCGACCTATCCGGCCGTGACGGTCGTGCTGGCACGGCTGCGCCGCACCGGCGCCGTGAGCTGTCCGACGGTCGCCACGATCACCGATCTCGCGGGCTTGTTCTTCTGGGCCCAGCCGGGGATCGACATGCACATGGTGATGTACGGGGAGTCGATGGCCTCGGTCGAGCGCATCGCCGGGCGGGGAAGCGTGCAGCTCGTGTCCCCGCTGATCTCCGAAGAGTTCCTCGAACCGCGCTCCTCGCTCGCCGCCCGTCGCGCTCTGAACCTGTCCGAGGAGGGCCGTGTGGTAGTCGTCTCGGGCGGAGGCTGGGGTGTGGGAGACATCACCGGCGCCGTTCGCGAGTTCATCCCCGTGGGCGAGGTCAGCAGCATCGTCTGCCTGGCGGGGCGCAACGACCAGCTCGCCGAGAAGCTCCGCGGCGTGTTCGCCGATGAACCCCGCGTGCACGTGTACGGCTTCACGGACAAAATGCCCGAGCTCCTGGCCGCCGCGGATGTCCTCGTGCACTCGACCGGCGGCGTCACGTGCCTGGAGGCGAGGGCCGCCGGCACGCCTGTGATCTCCTATGGCCTCCCGGTCGGTCACGCCCGCGTGAACACCCGCGCGATGGCTGCCCTTGACCTGCTCCTGCTGGCGAACGACACCGACGAGCTGCGCGAACACGTGCGGGCGAGCTTCGCCTCCGATCAGAAGGCGCCGGGCGGGCCCGAGACGGCACCGCCGGCCGCGCCTTCGGCCACCGCTGTGGACGTCGTGCTGCACGCCCCGCAACGGGTCCGCCCGATCCCCCGCTGGCGGCTGCAGCTCGCCGCGCTGAGCACCCAGCTCGTGCTGCTGCTCGGGGTCGGCGCCTGGATGATGTCGACCGACGAGGTGACAGCTCTCGCCTTCAAGATCCTACGGGTGCAGCCGCTCGCGCAGGTCACGACCAACCAGCCCGACGTGGGCCTGATCGTGCGCGTGGACCAGCGCGTGGCCGCGCGCGAGGTGCCCGTTCTGGCGGCCCAGCTGGCCGGCCGGGGCATCCACGTCTCCTTCACGGACGACGGTCGCGTGCCGTCGCGCGAGACGATCGCCACGCTGCGCTCGTTCGGAGACGAGCTCCTGCCCGAAGTGCCGGGCTCGGCGGCGCTGCGCTGGGTGCGCACGCGCGGCATGCTGCGCTCCCAGGCGCGCGCGCTGGGCTTGGCGCATCGCTTCTACTACCTGGAGCCGCGGGGCGGGCTGACCCTGGGCCAGCTGGTGCTCGCGCGCACCGCCGGCGCGACCCCGGTCAGCGGCGCGCTGCGCTTCAGCGCCAGCGGCCCCCTGCCTCAGCGCCCGACGCGGGCCGGCGACGTCTTGGTCGTCGAGGTCAACGGATCGGCCTCCTCGGTGGCCGGGCTCGAGCGGGTCGTCTCCTGGCTCTCCACCGACGGGCTCGGAGCCGAGCCGCTCGCCTCGCTGACCAGGTCGCCTTCCATCAGCGCGAGCAGCAACGGGGAGCGCGCGAGCGCCGCTGCGCCCGCGAGCAGCAGCGTGAGCGACGCGGCGAAGACGAAGCCCGTGACCGGGGTCGAGGCGAAGGGTTCGCCGAACAGCCCGAAGGCGACCGCCACCGGGACGACCGTCTGAGTCACGAACACGAGCGGCGCGACCTGGATCGCCGGGCGCGACTGCAGCGCGCTCATCTCGCTCAGCACCCCGACGCCTGAGGCCGCGGCCGTGGACAGGCCCCACAGGGCGGCCGTCCCGAGGCGCCCTTGGGCGAGGTCGTCGGCCGCGAGCTTGGTGGCCAGCCCGCTCCAGGCGAAGGCCAGCCCGGCCCCGATCATCGTGATGATCGCCGGTGAGCGCCCGACCGCGCGCAGCAGGTAGGGCAGCAGGCTGGCCGCACCGAGGCCGAGGAGCACGAGCGTGATCGTCAGGGTCTGCGACGCATGGGTCGTGCTTCGCGGTGGAGCCGCGATCGCGATGCCGAGCACGCCGAGGACGATCGCGCCCATCGCCAGGTGCTCGTAGCGCCCCGCATGCTCGTTCAGCAGCCGCTCGGCGAATAGCATCAGCACGACGAGGCCCGCCGCGAGCGTCGGCTGCACCACCACCAGCGGCGCCAGCAGCAGGGCGACCACCTGCAGCGGCCAGCCGAGCGCCGAGAGGCCGGTCCCCGCGAGCCAGCGGGCGCGCCTGACCAGGTTCCAGGCCAGCGCCAGGCGCAGGTGCTCGTGCTGTGGCGCCTCCTTGGCGTCCAGGGCCTGAAGGGCGATCCCTAGGCTGTACAGAGCCGACGCGCCCACGGCCGCTCCGATTCCCAGCACCAGTTCGCCCATGTCCACCTCCGATCATCGCACTCCCGGCCCCCCGACCGTAGGCGCGCTGGCCGGCTTGGCAATCGCGGGTTACATGCTTCCGGCGCTCGCAGGCGCGTGGCCCCCGCTGCGGGGGCTGCTGGGAATCGAGGATCGCACGGCCGGCGGACGCGGCTACGCGCTCACTTTCGACGACGGTCCCCACGCGTGCGGAACCCCCGCCGTGCTCGAGATCCTGGCGGGCGCCGGTGTTCAGGGGACCTTCTTCCTGGTGGGCGAGCAGGTGCGCCGAAACCCCGGGCTCGCCCGGGAGATCGCGGCCGCCGGACACGGGATTGGACTGCATTGCGACCGCCATCGCAACCTGCTTCGCCTGACGCCTCTGCAGGTGCGCGACGACATCGCGCGGGCCGAGGCGACGATTCACGACGCGACCGGGCAGCCCCTGACGCTGTACCGCCCGCCCTACGGCGTGCTCAACGCCGCCGCGCTATGGGAGGCACGGCGGCGCGGTTGGCGGACCCTGCTTTGGAGCCAATGGGGCCGCGACTGGCAGGCCCGCGCGACTCCGGAGTCGATCGCGGCGCTGCTGACCGATCGTGCCGTCCAGGGCGCGGTTCTGCTGCTGCACGACGCCGACGACTACTCCGCGCCCGGCTCCTGGCGGCGCACCGCGGCCGCATTGCCGCGGGTCATCGAGACGCTCGCCGAGCGCGGCCTTCAGCCCGTGGCGCCATGAGGTCCGAGCCCGTGGCGCCATGAGGTCCGAGCCCGTGGCGCCCTGAGGACCCCCAGCGAGGCGCGCGACCCCGGGCGGTTGCCGGCGCCACGATCTCGCCCGCGGGCCGCCGAGGTCTGGGTGGCGGGATAACATCGAGGGCTTGTCCGGCGCGGTCTCGATCGACACGAACGGCGCTCTGGCGCAGCGACCGGCCATCGGGGCGCTCATGCGGGCTCCGGCGCGGACGCGCTGGTGGGTCGAGGCGCTCGCGATCGTCTGGCTGTGCTGGGTGTACGACGCGGTCACCAACCTCGCACCGCTTCGCATGCACGTGGCCATCGGGCACGCCGAAGGCATCCTGCGCCTCGAGCAGTCGCTGCACATCGACCCCGAGCACGCACTGGACAGCTGGCTGGCCGGCCACCACACGCTCGGTCTGATCCTGTCCGACTACTACGACAACGCCCATTTCGTGGTCACCCTGGGCCTGCTCGGCTGGCTGTGGTGGCGGCGCGCGGACATCTACCGGCCGCTGCGCAACTCGCTCGTGCTCGTGAACGTGATCGGCTTCATCGTGTTCTGGCGCTACCCGGTTGCCCCGCCGCGGATGCTCGCCGGATTCACCGACGTCGTGGCATCCACCCACGCCTTCGGCTCCTGGCACAGCGGAGCGCTGGCCTCCCAGGCAAACCAGCTGGCGGCCATGCCCTCGCTGCACATGGCCTGGGCGGCCTGGTGCGGTCTGGCCCTATGGCGGATCTCAGAGCGCCGTCCCGTGCGCGTCCTCGCGATCCTCTACCCGTGCCTGACCGCGCTCGCGGTGATCGCCACGGGAAACCACTTCGTGTTGGACCTGCTCGGCGGGCTCGTGGCGATGGGGCTCGCCGTGCTGATCGTGGAAGCAGGGACCGGCCCCGCGGCGGGTTTCGACCGACGGCTCCGCGCACGCCGCCCCCGGCTGCGCGCCAGCGGTGCGCGGGCTCCCTCGCGGGAGGGCGCGCGGGAGGGCCCGCGGGCGCGGCCGCCGTATCGATCGGGACCTCAGCAGCCCGCGTACCGCATGTCACAAACTTGTTACGAAGTCCGCGAGAGGGTAGACTAGCCGCGCCGCCGCAGAGGTCCCATGGACCTCATCTCGATGGGTCCGCCGCAGCACGCCGCGCGCGGACTTTGTCGTCTGTAGGGTGGCCTCACACAGATGCCAGACTTCGACACCAGCGATGATCCGAGCGGCCGTGGGCTAGCGGTCGCACCCCCGGCGAGCCGCCGGGTTTCGCTCTCCTCTCCAAGTGCCGTCACGGTCGCCCGGTCCGGGCCCGGCGGTCGCGCGCAGGCAACGGGAACCTCCGCCCCGGGGGCCTCCCCGGTGCAGGGAGGGACCGGCGAGGCCCGCGAGAAGCGCTGGATGGTGATCGTGCGCTATCTCGACATCGTGGTCCTCGCGGTCGTGACGCCCGTTGTGCTGGCGCTCGGCGCACCCCCGCTCGGCTACCTGATCGGGGCGGTGGCCTGGGTGCTGCAGCGTATCCTCGCCCACGCCGACCGGCGCTGGATCAGCAGGACGCGCCAGCCGCGCACCCAGCTCGGGCTGAACCTGGCCGAGGCGTTCGGGCGGATCTGGCTGTTGGCGGGCGCGATCATCCTCGCGGGGGTTGCGGGCGGTCACCCCGACGGCCTGACCGCGGCGCTGACGATCTTCGGTGCGTACTCGGTGGCGTTCGCGGTGAGGGTGCTCTCGGGCGCGCCGCAACGTACCGAGCACCGCAGGGCTGCCTGATGAGCTGGTGGCAGAACATGAGCCGTGGCCGGAAGATCGTCTGGAGCATCGCGCTCGTCTACGTGGTCGGCCTGATCGGCTTCGCCGTAGGCTTCGGGATCAAGGGCCACAAGAACGAAAGCTTCAAGGTGATCGACAGCTTTCACCTCGAAAGCTGGTTCAAGATCGCGGGCCCGCTGCAGTTCGACAAGGGCGTTCTCTATCTGCTGCTCGCGACGATCATCACGCTCGGGATCATGCTGTATGTCGCGGGCCACATGCAAAAGCGTCCCGGACGCCTGCAGGTGGCCGTGGAGGCCGCGTACGGGCTCATGTTGCAGGTGACGCGCGACAACATGAGCGACGAGCTGCGCAAGAGATGGTTCCCGGTCATCTTCACGCTGTTCATCTTCATTCTCGTCTCGAACCTGATCGGCTACATCCCCCTGCCGGTCGACTCCCAGAACACGTTCAAGCTCTTCGGCGCGCACATCCCGTCCTTCCAGATCTATGCGGCGGTGACGAACCTGGCGGTCCCGCTGGTACTCGCGCTCGGCGTGTTTATCGCGTACAACGTCGAAGGGGTACGGGCCCACGGTGCCATCGGGTACATAAAGAGCCTGATCCCGAATGGCGTCGGTGGGCCGATGCTGCTTTTGATCGTCCCGCTGGAGATGCTCTCCAACTTCGTCCTGCGCCCGCTCTCGCTTACGATTCGGCTCTGGGCGAACCTCTTGGCGGGACATCTGCTGATCGACTTCATGGCCGGCAGCCTCGCTGTGCTCCTCGGACTGCAGCTCCTAGGCTGGCTCACCCTGCCGCTGGGCGTGATTCTCTACCTGTTCGAGGCGGTGCTGATTGCCGGCCTGCAGGCCTTCATCTTCGCCATCCTGACTGCCATCTACATCGGCGGCGCCTCCGCGGCGAGCCACTAATGCACTGATAAGGAGACCGATGCTGACTCACCTCATACCTTTCATGTCAATCCATCTGGGGGCCCCGTTGCTCGCGGTCGCAGAACTTTCCAAAGAAGTCGCCAAGGAAGTCGGCGCGAGCGGCGGTAAATCGATCGCCCTGGGTGTGGGTGCGGGCGGCGGCGCCGCGGGCGCCGGCGCGGGCATCGGGATGCTGTTCGGCAAGGTGATCGAGGCCACCACGCGTCAACCTGAGATGAGAGACGAGATCACCTCGATCCAGTGGCTCGGCTTCGCGCTGACCGAGGCGACGTTCTTCTACGGCCTGGTGGGCGGCTTCATCGCCTTCTTCCTGTAGGTCACGATGCAGCCTCTTGCCATCCCGAGCACGCCGGTCGCCGCAAGCTCCTCGTGGTTGATCACCCCGAACGTCGGCCTGATGGTCTGGATCCTCGTCGTCTTCGCGATCTCGCTGTACATCCTCAAAAAGGCGGTGTTCCCGCGGATCATCGCCGCGCTCGACGAACGTCGCGCTAGCATCGACGAGTCGATCGATTCCGCCGAGCGGCTGCGCGCCGAGGCCGACAAGATCCTTGCCGAATACCGCGAGCGGCTCAAGGAGGCGAGGACCCAGTCGGAGGAGATAATCCAGCGTGCCCGACAGACCGCCGAGTCCCACGAGCACGAGGCCCGCGACCAGGGCAAGGAGATCCTCGCCGAGGCCGCCAGGCGCGCCGAGCGCGACATCGACGCGGCGACCAAGCGCGCGCTCGACGACATCCGCAAGGAGGTCGCCGACCTCACGATCATGGCGACCGAGAAGGTAACGCGCAAGACGCTCACCGAGTCCGACCAGCGGCGCCTGGTCGAGGAGGCGCTGAGCGAACTCGACTTCTCCGGCCTGTCATCCAGCGCGAAGAGCAACTGATGGAGGAGCTCGCCCAGGTCTACGGCCGTTCGCTGTTCCAGGTGGCCCGCGAGAAGGGCCGGCTGGACGAGTTGCGCGAGCAGCTCGGGCAGTTCGCCGACGCCCTGGACGAGCACCACGAGCTCGCCGTGTTCTTCTTCTCGCCGTACTTCTCCACCGCCGAGAAGCAGCAGTCGCTGGGCACGCTGCTCGACGGGGCCGACGAAATCCTTCTCAACTTCCTCTCACTGCTCATCGAAAACCACCGCATGCCCGTCATCTTCCGCATCCGTCACGAATACGAGCGGCTGTGGGACGAGGAGAACAGGACTCTGCCGGTGAACATCACGAGCGCCATCGCGCTCGACGAGGCGACGACCGAGAGCCTTGGCCGGACGATCGGGGAGCGCGCCGGGCGCAAGGTGACACTGGCGGCGCGCGTGGACCCTGACATTCTCGGCGGCGTCATCATCAGGGTCGGAAACTCGATCCTCGATGCCTCTATTCGCAATCGACTGGAGCAGCTGCGCAGGCACGTTGCCCAAGGAGCCTCATAGGAAACGACATGCAGATCAATCCCGACGAGATCACAAGCATCCTCAAGAGCCGCATCGAGGGACTCGACAGCGGCGCGGCCGAGCTGACCGAGGTGGGCACCGTGCTGTCGGTGTCCGACGGCATCGCGCGCCTTCACGGCCTGGAGAACTGCATGTCCTTCGAGATGCTCGACCTTCCCCACGGCGTGACCGGCCTCGCGCTGAACCTCGAGTCCGACAACGTAGGCGCGGTGCTGTTCGGCGACTGGGAGCGCATATCCGAGGGGGACACCGTCAGGCGGACCGGCGCGCTTCTGGAGATCCCCGTCGGCGAGCAGATGCTCGGGCGCATCGTGGACCCGCTCGGGCGCCCGCTGGACGGCAAGGGCGACATAGCCGTCGATCAGACGCGCCCGGCCGAGTTCAAGGCGCCCGGCATCGTCCAGCGCCAGCCGGTCAAGGAACCGATGCAGACCGGCCTGAAGGCCATCGACGCGATGATCCCGATCGGGCGCGGCCAGCGCGAGCTCATCATCGGCGACCGCCAGACGGGCAAGACCGCGATCGCGATCGACACGATCATCAACAACAAGGACACAGGGGTCGTGTCGGTGTACGTGGCGATCGGCCAGCGCATGTCAACGGTCGTGGCGATCGCGCAGACGCTCGAGGAGTACGGGGCCCTCGAGAGCACGATCATCGTTGCCGCTCCCGCCGATGAGGCGGCGCCGATCAAGTTCATGGCCCCCTACGCCGGCTGCGCGATGGGCGAGCACTTCCTGTACAACGGCGGGCACGCGCTGTGCGTGTATGACGACCTGACCAAGCACGCCTACGCCTATCGCCAGATGTCGCTGCTGCTGCGCCGTCCCCCCGGTCGCGAGGCCTACCCCGGAGACGTCTTCTACCTGCACTCGCGCCTGCTCGAGCGGGCGGTGAAGCTCAACGAAGACCTCGGCGGCGGCTCGCTGACCGCGCTGCCGGTCATCGAGACGCAGGCGGGCGACGTGTCGGCCTACATCCCCACGAACGTGATCTCGATCACCGACGGGCAGATCTTCCTCGAGTCGGCCCTGTTCAACTCGGGCGTGCGTCCGGCCATCAACGTCGGGATCTCCGTCTCGCGCGTAGGCGGAAACGCGCAGATCGGCCCGATGAAGAAAGTGGCCGGGAGGATCAAGCTCGAGCTCTCCCAGTACCGCGACCTCGAGGCGTTCGCGCAGTTCGGCTCGGACCTCGACGCCGACACCCAGCGTACGTTGGCCCGCGGCGAACGCCTGGTCGCCACGCTCAACCAGCACGAGCGCTCGCCGCTGGCGGTGGAGGATCAGACGGTACAGATCTTCGCCGCCACCAACGGCTACCTGGACAGGCTGAACATCGAGCGCGTCCCCGAGTTCCTGCTCGGGATCACCGAACGCCTGCACTCCCAGCACCCGGAGCTGCGCGAGCGGATCAACGGGGGCGACTGGTCGGAGGAGACCCAGAAGGCGGTGGCCGACACGCTCGACGCGTTCGCGGCGGACTTCGGCTTCGACCTCGACGAGGAGGGCCAGCCCCTGGACGAGGAGGTGCCCGTGCAGGTCCGGTCGACCGGACTGGGCGAGCCCGCCCCCGAGAAGGAGGTGCAGGCGGCCTAGCGGCGCCTGCCGAGCAGAGCCATGGCCTCTCAGCGCGACGTAAAGAACAAGATCGCCTCGGTGAAGAACATCCAGAAGATCACGCGGGCGATGGAGATGGTGGCCGCGGCGCGCCTGCGCCGGGCCGAGCAGCGGATCTCCGCGCTGCGCCCCTACGCGGACGCCATCGGGCGGATGACCCGCCAGGCCGCGCAGGCCGCGGGCGCGGAGGCCACGCAACTGCCGCTGCTGCGTGAACACGAGTCCCAGACCGACGTCGGGCTGCTGCTGGTCACCGGTGACCGAGGCCTCGCCGGCGGGTTCAACTCGCAGATCATCCGCGCCGGTGTGCGCCTGTCCGCCGAGATGGCCGAGCAGGGCCTGCGCAGCAGCTGGTATGCGACCGGACGGCGGGGCGTCTCGTCGCTGGCGTTCCGCGGCTACGAGCTTCGCGGCGGCTACACGGGCTTCGCCGATCGACCCGCCTACGCGGACGCGCGAACGATCGCCGATGACCTCATCGAGGCCTACGCCGACGGCCGAGTCGATCGCGTGGAGATGGTCTACAACTCCTACGTCTCGCCGCTCACACAGCATGTGACGCGCCAGACGCTGCTTCCGCTCTCAGACCAGGCGATCGCGGGCCCCGAGGTCGCCGCGGACGACCGATCGGCAACGACGGGCGCCACCGCTCCCCGCAAGCGGACGCCCGTCGACTACGAGCCGGAGCCCGAGAAGATCCTCAGGCGACTGGTTCCCGACTACATCGAGATCTCCGTCTACCGGGCGCTCGTAGAGTCCACCGCCGGCTTCTTCGGAGCCCAGATGACCGCGATGCGAAGCGCCTCGGAGAATGCCGGCGAACTCATCACGGACTACACGCTGCAGATGAACCGGGCCCGCCAGGCCGAGATCACCCAGGAGATCATGGAGGTGGTAGCCGGTGCAGAGGGCCTAAGCTGAGGCGGCCGTGGACGCTTCGCGGATACTGCGTCCTCGATCGCTCATGTGCGAAGCACATTTCGCTACTGCGTCCTTGGCCCGCTCGGCCCACGACCACCTCAGACGGGCATGACCATCAGGCGGCCCCCTCAGAGGCGCATGACTACCACCAGCGCATGACTACCACCAGCGCATGACTACCACCAGCGCACGACCACCACGAGCGCACGATCACGACAAGCGCACGATCAGAAGACTTCAATAGAGATAAAGAGGAGAATCGACACAATGGCCACCACAGAGCCAGCCAGCCCGACCCAGCCCTCCGGCAACGGGGCTGCGGCGAAACGCAACGTCGGGCGAATCGAGGAGATCCAGGGCGTCGTGATCGAGGCCGTATTCCCCGACCGCCTGCCCGAGATCAACCACGCGATCACGGTCGCGCGGCCCGCGGCCGCGGCTGATGAGGAGGCGCCCGGGGTCAGCGCGAGCGCCGGCGAGGGCGTGCTGGTGTGCGAGGTGCAGCAGCACCTCGGCGACGACCGGGTGAGGGCCGTCGCGATGGACACGACCGACGGCCTGTCGCGGGGCCTCGAGGTGATCGACACCGGCGGGCCGATCACTGTTCCCGTGGGAGAGGCCACGCTCGGGCGGATCTTCAACCTGCTCGGCGAGCCGATCGACCTCGGCGCCGATCTGCCGAAGGACGTGGAGCGCCGCGGCATCCACCAGCAAGCGCCGCGCGCCGAGGACCTCACGCCCACCACCGAGATGTTCGAGACGGGCATCAAGGTCGTCGACCTGCTCGCCCCCTACGCGAAGGGCGGCAAGGTCGGGCTGTTCGGAGGAGCCGGCGTGGGCAAGACGGTGCTCATCCAGGAGCTCATCCACAACCTCGCCAAGGAGCACGGCGGGCTGTCGGCGTTCTGCGGCGTGGGCGAGCGCTCGCGCGAGGGCAACGACCTGTGGCTCGAGATGAAGGAGTCGGGCGTGCTCGACAAGACGATGCTCGTGTTCGGCCAGATGAACGAGCCTCCGGGAGCCCGCATGAGGGTGGCCCTCTCGGGGCTCACGATGGCCGAATACTTCCGCGACCAGGGTCAGGACGTGCTGCTGTTCATCGACAACATCTTCCGTTTCGTGCAGGCCGGATCCGAGGTCTCGGCGCTGCTCGGGCGGATGCCCTCGCAGGTCGGCTACCAGCCGACGCTGGAGACCGAGATGGGTCAGCTGCAGGAGCGCATCACCTCGACCCGGGACGGCTCGGTGACCTCGGTGCAGGCGATCTACGTCCCGGCCGACGATCTCACCGACCCGGCTCCGGCCTCGGTGTTCGCACACCTGAACGCCACCACCACGCTCTCGAGGGCGATCTCCGAGAAAGGGATCTACCCGGCGGTCGACCCGCTGGACTCCACCTCGACGATCCTCAAGGCGGACGTGCTCGGCGACGACCACTTCCGGGTTGCCAACCGGGTCAAGGAGATCCTGCAGCGCTACAAGGAACTGCAGGACATCATCGCGATCCTCGGCATCGACGAGCTCTCCGACGAGGACAAGCTGACGGTCTCGCGAGCGCGCAGGATCGAGCGCTTCCTCTCCCAGCCGTTCTTCGTGGCCGAAGAGTTCACGGGAACCCCGGGCGCCTACGTGCCCATCGCGGAGACGATCAGGGGCTTCGAGGAGATCATCGACGGCAAGCACGACGAGATCCCCGAGAGCGCCTTCTTCCTGAAGGGCACGATCGACGAAGTCGTCGAGGCGGCCAGGAAATAGGGGATCGTGGCGCACGCGAAGTTCCCAGCCGAAGTCCTCACCCCCGAAGGTGAGGTGTTCTCCGAGGAGATCGAGATGCTCTCCACTGTCACCGTGGTGGGCTCGATCGGCATCCTCGCAAACCACGAGCCGCTGCTCGCGAGGCTCGAGCCGACCGAGCTGCGCCTGTACCGCTCGGAGTCGGAGATCGTGCGCTTCGCGCAGGCCGAGGGCTACCTGCAGTTCGTCGAGAACCGGGCGCTCGTGCTCGTCGAGGAGGCGATCGCCCCGGAGGCGCTCGACCGTGGCCTGTTCGAGACGAAGCTCTCCGAAGCACGGGCGACCGCCGAGCGCGCCGCAGAGGACAGCGAGGAAAAGGCGCGCGCGCTGCGCGACATACGCCGCTACGAGGCATTCCTCGCGGTCGAGCGGTAGGCCGTTCCCGCTGGATGAGCGCGGCTCAGGATCCCATAGGCGTTATCGGCACAGGCTATGTCGGTCTCGTCACGGCGGCCGGCTTCGCGGAGATCGGACGCGAGGTGTGGTGCGTGGACGTGGACAGCGAGAAGATCGAGCGTCTGCGGCGCGGCGAGGTGCCGGTGTATGAGCCCGGGCTTTCAGAGCTCTTGGAGCGCAACGCGTCGCGGCTTCACTTCTCGACCGACCTCGCGGGGGCGCTCGAGCACGCGCGACTGCTGCTCGTAGCGGTGGGGACGCCCGCCACCTACTCGGGCGACGCCGACCTCTCGGCGGTGCACGCCGTCGTGGAGGCCGTGCCGAGCTCTGAGAATCACGCGCTCGTGATGAAGTCCACCGTGCCCTGCGGGACCGGAGCCTCTCTGCAGCGGGTGTTCGCCGAGCAGGGAAAGGCGGGGCTCGGGTACGTG
>Ga0209048_10001965_pt1 | contig 20704 bp, 18 predicted proteins | sample FrelakmetCRP12CR_FD_187146 | JGI IMG/M metagenome (GOLD analysis project Ga0209048, IMG submission 187146) | Freshwater lake sediment microbial communities from the University of Notre Dame, USA, for methane emissions studies - CRP12 CR (SPAdes)... | ecosystem: Environmental > Aquatic >... | reverse complement strand
CTGGTGGTACACTCGATGTGCCTCAGTACTACGGAAGATTTACGTTCACGGTCCGCTGGGAGCCGAAAAGCTGAGGGCCGATTTCGGAGGAAGAAAAAGGCACGGTTCCAAGCCAGCGCACGTCGCAAAGGCAGGTGGGTCACCAGTAAGAAAAGCATTGCAACAGCTGGAGACCGCAGGCCTAGTTGAAACGGTTAAGCCAGATGGCAGGAAAGTAACGAAAGAAGGAAGAAAGCTTCTGCAGGAACTATCGGACGAACTTGGCAAGGAACTGGTGAAGGAGATCCCCGAATTAGCGAAGTATCAGTAAGGTGAATGAGGTGTCCGATGAGGAGCTGGAACAGCTTCGCAAGAGAAAGCTTTCAGCCTTACAACGGCAAGCAACTGACGAGCAACATGAAGCTCAAGCACAGCAACAGCTTGAAATGCAGAAACAAGCACTGTTAAGGAGCATCTTGAGTCCTGAGGCTCGGCAAAGACTGACAAACCTGAAGATGGTTCGACCAGAATTTACCGAGCAGTTGGAGCTGCAACTAATCCAGCTGGCACAACAAGGAAAAATCCCAATACCCCTGTCGGATGGGCAGTTGAGGCAGATACTCGGGCAGTTGCAGTCACGTAAACGTGAACCGAAAATAACGAGGAAATGAACATGGCTAGAAACAAACCGGCAGCAAAAAAACGGAGACTAGCGAAAGCTGGGAAGCAGAAGAGAGCAGTGCCAACATGGGTTATATCTAGGTCAGACGGAGTGTTTAGAACCCACCCGAAGAAACGACAATGGCGAACAAGAAAACTAAGAGCTTAGAAAGGAGCGGCTGATGGTGGAAGAAAAGAAAGAAGTAGAAGACAAGGAAATCGAAGAAGAAACCGCAGCAGAAATGCCTGAAGAGCAGCTTGAAGCCGTTGAGGAGCCAAAAACAGAAGAAGAAGCTGAAAAAGAGAAAGCTGGGGAAGAAATTCCAGAGGAGAAACCTAAAGCAGTAGAAGAAGCGGGAGAAGAGAAAGAAAAACCAATCGAGGAAAAGGAAGCCGAAAAGCCGAAGGAAGAAAAGGCGGCGGAAGAAGAGGAAATAGTGGAGGAGAAATTTTACACTGTTCCTTTGGGCAAGGCTTGGATCGTGCCTCCGAGAAGGCGAGCGCCAAGGGCCATGCGAATGCTAAAATCCTTTGTTACGAAGCATATGAAGTTGGAGTCTCGCAAGGAGACTGAGGAAGAGGAAGAAGAGGAAAGCAGGCTTATCATCACTAATGAAGTAAACTTGAGAATGTGGAGTCGAGGGATAGAAAAGCCTCCCAGAAAAATCCGCGTTAGAGCTGCAAAAGATAAGGAAGGCAATGTAACTGTTTATTTGGCTGAAGGAGACTAGTCCTTGGCCATCTACCTGTCAAGCCTAGGTGGAAGCGTTAACATAGGCGTCTACTCTTTAGCCACAGATGACATCGTGATAATTCCAAAATACGTTCCGTTGAAGAAAGCTGAAAGGCTAGCGCAGTGGCTTAGAGTCAGATTGGTACATTCGAACGTTGGTGGTTCAGTTCTCGTTGGAGCCTTGGCATATGCAAACTCAAACGGAATATTGCTTCCAAACTACGTTCGACAGGAAGAGCTTGAAGCCATCCAATCTGTTTTCAAAGGGAATGTTGCGGTAATGGAGACCAAGAAGACCGCGTATGGCAACCTTGTTCTGGCGAATGATCATGGTGCAGTCGTTGATCCTCGGTTGAGAGAAGATGATATCCGGAGAATCTCTGACACTCTAGGCGTCGAAACAGTCACTGGCGAGATCGCTGGCCTTCCCTATGTGGGTTCATTGGCAGTTGCAACAAACAAAGGAGTTTTGGCCCATCCGTTGCTTACGGATTCTGAAAGAAAGCTTTTAGAAGACACGTTCAAGGTTCCTGTTGATGTGGGCACAGTCAACTGTGGAGTACCGTTTGTCGGAGCAGGTTTGATCTGCAATCGTCACACGGCCATTGTGGGTTCGTTGACAACTGGACCCGAGATGTTTATAATTGGGAATGCTTTGGATGTTGTCGAGGAGAACGCAGAAATTGAAAGTCTTCAGAGTAACAGGTGAAATCCACAAACCCAACTTGGAAACTTCATTCAAACAAGAGATATTGGCTGCTAAACCTGAGCATGCCGTTGAGAAGGTTTACGCTGAGCTGGGTAGCAGACATCGTGTGAAACGTTTTCACATAAAGATATTGAGTGTCGAGGAAGTTCCGCCTGAAGAAATAGTAAATCCAATGCTGAAGAAACTAGTGGCTGGAGAAGAGAAAGTTGGCGAGTAAAAGCGAGGAGGAGCTTCGCAGATTAACGGTTGAATTGCGATTTCTTGAACAGACGGCTGAGACCATTCAGTCAAGACTCAACATGATTAATGCTGTTATCACGGACCTGACCTATTCGAGTATGACGCTGGAAGACTTGGAGAAAGAAAAGGAAAACGCAGAGCTTCTTGTCCCTGTAGGCGGCAGCTCCTATGTTAAAGCAAGGCTTGGAAACACTGACAAACTGATCGTGGGAATAGGTGCAGGCGTTTCGATTGAGAAGACTCTGCCAGAGGCAAAAGACGTTGTGAAGAAACGACTGGAAGACCTTGACAAGGCAAAGATGTCACTTCAACAGCAATTCAGTCAGGTGGTGGACAGGATTAACGAAGACAGAGCAAAACTCGAAGCGCAAGTGACAGAGATGCGAGAGGGGAAGCCTCCAGTAAATGTTTGAGAAGCTCAAGAAAGGGCTAAAGGGACTCGTAAGCAAGGTCACGGTAACCGAGCTTAAAAGTGAAAATCTTCGACCCATACTTTCTGATTTTAAGATGAGTCTTGTAGAAAACGATGTTGCTTTTCCAGTGGCAGAAAAAATATGTGACGAGATGGAGAAGCGGTTGAGCGGAGTTCAAGTCAAAAGACTTGAGGATCGAAGGAAAATAGTGGAGCAGAGCCTTCGGGACGTGCTCTTGGAAGTTATGCTTACGAATGAAAGGATCGACTTGCTTAAGGCCGTTGAAGAAAAGCGCAAGAAAAATGAACCCTATACTATAGTCTTTGTCGGGATAAATGGCACTGGAAAAACCACGACGATAGCCAAAGTAGCGCGATTCTTCAACAAGAAAGGCTATTCGGTTGTCCTTGGCTGCAGTGACACTTATCGTGCTGGCTCGATTGAGCAGCTGGAAGAGCATGCCAGAAGGCTTGGCATCAAGATGATTAAGCACAAGTACGGTGCAGACCCAGCATCTGTAGCGTATGACGCGATAAGTCATGCGAAGGCACACGGGATAAACGTGGTCTTGATTGATACGGCTGGAAGAATGCAGACGAATCGCAACCTAATGAGCGAACTTGAAAAGATCAAGCGAGTTGTTAAGCCTGATTTGACTGTTTTGACCGTGGATTCGCTTACAGGCAATGACGCGGTCATGCAGGCTGAAGAGTTTCACAAATCAGTAAGCATAGATTCCACGGTGCTGACCAAAGTAGATGCGGACGTCAAAGGCGGCTCAGCCCTGAGCGTGACGTACGTAACTAAGAAACCTATTCTGTTTATCGGAACTGGGCAATCCTATGATGACTTGGAGCAGTTTGATCCAGAGAAATTTGTGGATATGATATTGAGGTAGTTGCTGGACTGTTTAGTATTTGTCTAGCAGTTTTAGGAATATTGTTTTTGCTGAGTAGAGCCTGTTCTCGCCTTGCTCGTATATCACGGCTTTCGGGCTTTCGATGACATCGGCAGTGATCTCGTATCCCCTGTGTATGGGCATGTCATGCATCACGAGAGCGCTTGTTCCTTTCAGCAGTTCCTTGTTTATCTGGTAAGGTATCATGAGCTTTAGGCGTTTTTCCTTTTCAGATGCGTATTTGGGGTCAGTGAAGAACTCCATGTCTATCCATGTGTCAGTGTAGACAAAGTCTGCGTCCTTAACCGCTGCTTTAACGTCTAGGCTCGTTTGCCATAGTCCTGTCTTCTTTGCTTCTTTCAGAAGTCCGTCGTCTCTTGCTGGTTCATTGAAGATTGGTGTCACGGTGGTGATTTTGGCTCCTGTTTTTGTGCATCCTTCGATCAGCGAGTTGCAGACGTTGTTGTGGATACCGATGTATACGAGTCTTGCACCTTTGAGTTTGCCCTTCTTCTCTTTCATGGTTATTAAGTCAGCTATGGCTTGGCTAGGATGATACTTCTCATCGCAGCCGTTGATTACTGGAACATGCGAAGCCTCTGCCATTTTCTGTAGGTCGGCATTTATCATCATTCTTGCCATTATGCAGTCAACGTTACGTGAGAGGTACTGGACTTCATCCGATATGTCTGCCAACGCGAAGTTTGTTGTCCTCCAATCTATGAAGAGTGCGTGACCTCCCAATTGGGTCATGGCAACCTCAAACGAGACTCGGGTTCTGGTTGAGGTTTTCTGGAAAATGAGTGCTGCAGATTTGCTCTCTAGCGCGTTTTGGTATTTTCTTGGGTTGTGTTTGATTTCAATGCCCTTATCAATCATTTCGGTGAGCTGTTGACCTGTCAAATCCTTAAAGCTGATTAGGTGCATATACTCACCTTTCTCAAACCAAACCTGCCTCTTTTGCTATAAAGCTTTTCTTCACTTGCAGAGAGCTTTTCACGGTTCGTGGATTAAGATCCAAATCCATGAAGACTTACTTTCAATTTCCCTCTTGGGGGATCGTCGATTTGAATTTTTTGGGAAGTCTCCGTTTCACCGAAAATCCAGTCATACCTGCCCCACCCCCTCTCCCCCTGCTATTTAAAACCATGTTTCAAGCTCCTTTTCAGCAACAAGGTTTAAATCAGGTTCAGCTTACGTCTAGTAGAGGCACAGAAAGGCATTGAAAGGGTGGTTAGTCTGGAAAAGGTGAGCAAACAATTTGCCACTAACTGAGTCTGTCAGCTTCAAAGCTGTTTTGCAGAAGGGAAATCGCGTCCAGATCCCGCGACTCGTGCGATGGCAGTTCAAGCTGGAACCCATACAGATCTTGAATATTCAAGTAGAAGCCGAAGATCTTGTCTGCGAAGAAGAGTTCTTGGGTCGGATGAATAAGGATGGCCGCATCACAATCCCCAAATTGGTCATAAGCATACTGAAAGAGGAAGAGGAAACTCTGGAAGGACACATACTCAAAGTCACGCTCAGGCCAGCCTAAGACGCTTCAGCGGAGGCCATCAACATGAAGCAATGTTTCATAATCCTTTTCTATCCCTTCATGCACAGATGGATCACGGGTGCAAGCAAGGAACAATTACAGTGTCTCTCCTTTCTCCTCTCCTATCCCACCAACAAGGTGCGAAACCTTGCACCCTCCTGCTAACCAATCACTTCAGAAAACCCAAACATTATTGACTTCTCCTTGAGGCGTCAACATCGAGTAGCTCGTTCTCAGCTCAAATGGAAGCATCTCCCGCAAATCCTCTCTTTTTTCTGTTTTTCCGAGAAATCGGCAATGCGCTAAACGAATATCAGAGAAACAGGCATCGCATCGTAGGGCTTGCATCCTGTCTCAAGCGGCGGTGTCTCTAGCAAACCTCGGCCTTTGGGCGCGCGCTAATGGATTGGCCAAAAAGATAACTTAATATTACTGAGAAAGCGGAAATACGCGAGTGAGCCGGTTAGAAAGGCTCAAAAACATCCGGGGTCAGTCGAAAAGTTGCCGAGGTAGCTCAGCCTGGGAGAGCGCTCGGCTGAAGACCGAGTCGTCGCCGGTTCAAACCCGGCCCTCGGCACCACTGTGTTTTCTCTCTGAAAATAACCCGCAGTAAGCTTGAGATTGCTCCTTTGTTTCGTGCATTCCGACGTTTCTTCCACAATTCATATAAAAACTGAGAGCCAATAGTCAATTGAGTCTCGAGGTTCTTGAGAGCAACAACAGCCCTGCTCGTCGTTTCGTTCATCTGCTTCTTTATTGCTATCTATCTCGGTGGTTTGTATGTATTTCAGATTGACGTCTTTCCGAGAATGCAAACTGTGATGTGGGCTACTACATTCTTCATTGCCGGAATAGCGATTCTTCTCATATTGCTAATCTCTCGCATAATGGGGAAGAGTTCCTCACAAGAAACTTAGCACTTGTCACTCTTTCACGTTGATAATTCGGGCGTGCTCCTAAGTCATGGGCAGCCCGTAATGCTCTTCTATGACGTGATGATACTGTTCTGGCGACATAAGGCTGCGGAATGCTCTTTGAACAACCTCACTTAGGGCTGGGTGGATATGCATCGCCTCCATGATCGGTTCTGCGCTTCCCGTGGGAGTGTACATCAGGTTTATTATTTCATGGATAAGGATGGACGCGTAGGGTCCGATCATGTGTGCACCCAGTATCTTGTATGTCTCTCTCTCAACTATGACCTTGACGAAGTAATCCTTGACACCCATCGCTAATCCTTTTGCGGTATCCTCGTATCTCTGGATTCCGATCAACACGTTTTCTTTGCCATACTTCTCTACTGACTCTTTCTCTCTGAGTCCCACGCTTGCGATCTCTGGATACGTGAAGACAGCGTGTGGTACAGCATGATAATCAGCCTTCATGCTCTTTCTCAGTATGGCATTATAATAAACGATCATAGACTCGTAGTTTGCCACGTGCTTGAACAGGTATTTGCCATCTGCGTCTCCCAAAGCCCAAACGTTCGGTTGTGAAGTTTCCAAGTACTCATTGACTATTATCCATCCTTTTTCATCTGTTTTTATCCCGCCCCTTTCTGGGTGGAGTATGTCACTGTTTGGGCCTCTGCCTGAAGCAACCAGTATTTCATCGGCGACGATTTCAACTTTCTTACCAGTCTGGCTTTCTACGGCTATGAGCTTTTTCTTTCCAGCCAGCGTTTTTTCCGCTTTTCTCACTTCGTGGTTTGTGATGATTGTCATGTGTTTTTGGAGTTCTCTCTTAGCCAACGCTGATACTTCTGGCTCCTCTTCTGAAATGAATTGAGGGTTCCTGCCTACCACGGTGACTTTTGATCCCATAGTAGCAAGGAAATGGCCGTATTCTGCAGCTACGTATCCACCGCCAATGATGGCGATGCTGTCAGGCAGTCGATTCATCTCAAGCATGGTATCGCTGGTAAGGTAACCGGCTTTTTCCAGACCCTCTATAGGTGGGATCAAAGGCTTTGATCCTGTGCAAAGAAAAATAGTCCTCGAAGTTATCGTGCCATCGCCAACCTTCAACGTGTATGGAGCCGTAAATTCCGCCACAGTCCTATAGTAATCGACGTTTCTGGAATTGGAAAGCCCTTGGCGTACGTCATCCACGTCTTTGCCAATGAGGGTTCGCATTCTCTCAATAACATCCCGAAAACTCACTTTCTTCAAATCCACAGATATTCCGAACTCTCCAGCTCTCTCAATAGTTCTTACCAGCTCTGCAGGATACAACAGTATCTTTGAGGGAATGCAGCCGCGCGTAAGGCAGATTCCTCCGGGTGGATCCTTGTCGATCACTGCGACCTTTGCGTTCGGGTTGTTTTGAGCTATGGCACTCACTATTTCCATCGCTGAACCTGTGCCCACCGCAATGTAATCGTATTCTTTCATGACAAACGCCGCTGACCTGCAATATTTAGGCAAAATGTAATAAGCCTTATCGGGAATGCGAATATGGTTAACCTTAACCTGTGTGATCGGTCGCATCTTGGCTTTTGGTTTGGTTCAGATAAACCATAACGCGCGCTCGTGTATTGTTCAAGGCTCTTAGGGTTCTTCGCTCAATCGGCCAGATAGGTCTTCCCAAGTGAACATTTCGAAGCAGATCAGGGTTTCCGACCTGCAGACAAATGGAGACTTCCTCATCTCCACGACCCTGACATCTATGTCCTTCATTGTTCCCCGAAGTATAATGACGAAGTCAAAGGATCCGTGAACAAAATCCATCCTTTCCACCTTAGAGTCTAGAATCAATCCTTTAGACAAGACTTCATCGCAGAACTCTTTCTCCTTCCCAGGCTGAATCTCCACGAGCACATAGGCGCGTACGCTACTGTCTTGAGACTTCATGAGCGTTTGTTCTATTGGCTACCTTATTATTGTTTCTCCAGGCGCGCACAATCAGAAAGAGAACACTAACTATGAATCTGCTTAGATCCTAGCTTTTTCCGCAGTATCTCTTCTGCTTTTCTTAATGCCTCTGGCAGTCTGTCGATTCGTGTTCCTCCACCTTGAGCGAAGTTGGGCTTTCCTCCTCCCCCACCACCTATGATCGATGATGCCTCTCTCACTGCTTGGCCAGCGTCTGCTCCCTTTTCCAAAGCTGTCTTCCCTGCCATAACCATTATTCTCGCATTCTTGGCATCTGAACCATAGAATACTGCGATGACGCTTTCGTCTTTTTTGATGATCTCATTTGCCGTTTGAACCATACGATCAACATCTATATCCTCTTTGAAATCACGTTTCACTATTCTGACACCGTTTACCTCTTCGACTCCACCAGTGTTCTTTGTCCCGGCAGCCGTGCCTTCGTGTTCCGCTAGTTCTTTGATCAACTTCCTTCTTTCAGCGTTCGCTTCCTTCAACTCTTTGACTAGCTTCTCTGCTGTCTTGTCCAGCTTCTCGATCGGGGCGGTTAACGTCTCCGAGACTTTCCATAGCAAGCGTTCGTTGGCTTGAACCGCTTTCACCGCTGGGATTCCAACAGAATACGTGAGTCTCTCCACGCCATCTTGAACTCTCTCCGAGTGAATGACCTTGATGAAACCAAGCTCGCCAGTGTTCTTCAAGTGCGTTCCGGCACAAGCTTCTACGTCCCAATCCCCAGCTCTCACCACACGTATTTCCTTGCCCGGAACCGCTCCGCCCTGATAGAGTCTAAAGCCGTAACGCGTTTCTGCTTTATTGCGCGGCATCCAAGAAGTTTCAACTGGAATGTTGCGCATAATCGCCTCATTGGCCAAAGTCTCGATTTTTTGCATTTCTTGCAGCGAAAGCCTACGATAGTGTGAGATGTCCAGTCTGGAACTTTCAATGCCTTTTTGTGTGCCGAACTGCCAAACATGCTGTCCCAACACGCGTTTCGCGGCGCCACCGATAACATGGGTTGCCGTGTGGTTCTTCATGAGGCTGTATCGTTTATTCCAGTCAATAGAGCCCTTGACAGCGCTGCCTCTTTTCGGAGAGGTCGTACCCTTGATTTTGTGGACGATTACTCTGCCAACTTTCTGGACATCTACAACCTCAACCTTCTTTCCATTGAATGTGAGATGGCCGCTGTCGGCTGGCTGTCCACCGCCCTCCGGGAAGAAACATGTTTGGTCAAGAACAACGTACTCGCCATCTATGACTTTGATTACTTTGGCGCTGAACTCCTTCATGTACTGGTCTTGATAGTACAGCATCCTAGTCTCAGCAGCGCCTTCAACCTTGCTCTTAAGCCGCTCCTCCTGTTTGACTTCGGCTTCTTCAACCGGCTTCGACACCTGCATATGTCGCTCAGCGATCAAGGCATAGAAGTTGTCAGGAATGTTCACCTCCAATCCTTCATTTTCAGCTGCCTGCTTCACGATCTCGGGAGGCAACCCGTGAGAATCATACAGCTCAGTCAAAGTCTCAACAGGAATTTCCTTCTTCTTTTCGGATTTCAGCTCAGTTGAAATCCTCTTAACCATTCCCTCTCCACGTTTAATCGTGTCTTCGAATTTCTCTTCTTCAACATGGAGCATCTCAACAATTTCGTTCTGCATCTCCCTTAGCAGTGGAAAATCCTTGCCCCAATAGTTGATCTGCATGCCCACAATGTCATAAAGTTTCTCTGGGATATCCAGCATCCGCAGAAGCCTGTAAACTCTTCTGAATAGAAGTCTCGCCAGATATCCTTCTTGAATGTTTGAAGGAACCACGCCCTCGGAAAGTATGAAGCTTAAGCATTTCGTGTGGTCTGCGACTGCGAAGGCGTTCTCGATTGGAAGCAAGAACTTATCCAATTCATCCACAGTCAAGCCTACAAGTTCAGCCTCTTTCTTTCTCGTCTTCAATCTGCTTGCAGTTTTGTCCAGACTGACCAAGCCGGACACTTCCGCAATATTCTTCAGCAGCTTCTCGTCGACTTTAGTTATTCCAGCCATCTTGAAGATCTTGCCAAGCAAGTCACCATAAATAGCGTGGAACCCGCTCAAAACACCTTGAGAAACCCAAGCGTAACGGTCTATGCCGTAGCCGGTGTCAACTGTTCGAATAGGCAGTTTCACAAACTCATTGTTGACCACTTTGAACTGCATGAAAACCAGTGTCGCAACTTCCATACCTCGAATGATGCACTCGACGTCTGGTCCAGCGTTTCCGCCGCCGACCCAGACTCCTTCTTTGTACACTATTTCTTCGGACTTCACGCCCAAGTCCTTGGTAACCCAGTCTTGGTGGTACCTGACTGTTTGGTCTTTCCAGTAGACTTCTTTGTCAGGGTAGTTGAACGCGTGTGCTCCTCCCATCTCGAAGATGGTCAGGTGTCTTCCAAAGGTAGGCCCCGTGTTGGCTATGTCCGTCATGCGAATGCACGGCTGGGAAATAACCAACGGGTTCGCAGGTGGTGGAGCTATGCCTTCGGTTACGTATGGTTGAAAGTCAATTATGCTTGCGTGAGTCAGGTAGATGTCTTCTCGCCATCTTGCCACAACAGGATAGGGCTTGATTCGGGCGTGTCCATGTTTTTCAAAATACGACAGAAAAGCTTCACGCATCTCTCCTAGGCTGTAGCTTCTTCTCGTTGGCGGATCGCATATGAAGGTGTAGCTGGCACATCCTTCCGACGTGGCTTCTCCACACGTTTCTTGCTCCGAGTTTTGCGTCCAAAAATACTCGCCGCACTTTGGGCAAAGCTTCCTTACGTATCCCACTTCTCTGAAGAAAGGAAGACTGTATTCTTTTTCTGGGAACTTGTCCAATATCTAGACACTCCGACAGCATGATCCGTTGGATTTTAAAGGATAAGAGAGTAGCACTGATTTAAACCATTTCGCTATCCTGCCTTGAAGCCGAGCAGAAAACCAAATACCTAATTAATGTATCAAAAGCTTGATTTAAACGAGTTTTCCTAATACACGCAAAGCTTGCAGCAGATCATGGAGGTGAAACGTCACGGATCTTCTTGACATATACCTGTTGAACCTTGTGCTCACGTTGGGGATGTTTGTCGTCTTAGCCGTCCGAGCTTGGCTTGAACTGAAGAACTACCGACTGATGTGGAGCGAACTTGAATGGCGACAAACGTATCGAACAATGGGCCGTTTGCTCAAGGCTGAGAAGGACATGTTCGCAAAAGTGGAGGGCGGAGATGAGCTGTACAATCTGCTCTGCGACATCTTTAAGGTTGAAGAAAAGTAGATGCTCAAGGGAAATGCCAATCGTCAACGAGCCTCACTGGTTCTGCACCGTTCTTCTCCATTCCATATCGTCTGAGCGGTTTTGCAAGATGCCTCTGAGACCTCGCTGAAGTGACATAGAGTCCTCTTCTCAACTCTCGTTCTAGCCTTACCTCAACCTTGCCAGAACCTGCATACCTTTGCCTGCACTTTTCACATCTGAAGCCTTGGTTCTTGCCCATTGACTTGAGTCGCTTGCCGCACGCTGGACAAACAGGATTCCGATAAACAATCTTTGGCGCAAGTTTTAAAACTCGAATCTTCTCAAGGTTTATCGTAAGAGACCTACCACTGCTTGCAGCACGGACACCACCGTAAACCTCCAGATGATCACCCACAGCAAGTTCTCTCGCAACACGACGCAAAGCGCCCGTAGGCTCATAGGCCGCGCAATCAACCTGTCCACTCTCATCTCTAATCGAGAAAATAACATGTCTTCCTCGAATTACCTTGGGCTTAGCCGACACAGTTGCTCTTGCAATAACTGAGCTGTACGGCATTATCTGATCTAATTTCTTGATTTTCTTCAGATGAGCGTCAGTCCCTTGATTAGTACGGAAGATTACCCATCTCTCAACTGGCTCAAGAGGCATCACAATTTTGAACGCTTTCTTCACCACCTGCGGTGTTTCACCCCTAATGCCAAAAAGAATCGGATCAGGCCCACGAGGCGTGATTATTACTCTTCCTTTTTCAGTGTCTACACTATTAAACGTGTATGGAGCTGTTACCTTGTCCATCATGAAAATCGTGGCTTCATCCACTTTTCTTTTTGAACCACATTTTTCCGGGGTCCGGTACGCGAGGATTTCATAGGTGTGGTCTCCTTGAAGCGTATTGCCAATTGCGGCTAGGGCTCCGATTATTCCTTGGCCACTCTTGAAACCAATGGCCTCAGCCTTGAACTTTTCCAAGAGTTTCATTGCATCCTCGAAAGTTACGACTCCAGTGATTGCATTTCTCGCGAAGATCTTGAACTCCATCGGAATCCTTGAACCCTTGAAGAAGATCAGGCCGGGATCCGTGCCCTCGGAATCTAGGTCAGAATGTTCTTCTATAGTGCTTGCTGTAATTTCTTTGATCTCGTCTTCTGTTTTATGTCCGTACTGTATTCTTAGGCAAAGAGCGCCGTTTCCCCTAGTTTTCCACGGCACGTTTGGGTTCAGTCTTATCAAGTTTGGATAATCTATGAAGCTTGTTTTCAAATGGAGCAGTTTCTCAACTAACAAAGCAGCTACATAGGTAGTGCATCCTCTTCTTAGCGAGTCTGTGTCATCGAACCCGATGTGCATTGTTTCCCTGTTCATCTAAAGTGGCCTGCTTTCAAAGGAATTAGAGACTGTTCTGAGTGCTAAAAGACTATCTAAAAACAGTTTTGCATTGTTGAATAGGTTCTGAGAGGACTATTTTTTCGTCAGGTACTCGTGTATGGCTTTTGCCGCTTTCTTGCCTGCGCCCATAGCGCTAATAACGGTAGCTTCTCCTGTGACTATGTCTCCGCCTGCATAAACGCCTTCAATGCTTGTCTTTCCGTTCTCATCCGTCACGATCGTCCCCCATTTTGTAACTGCCAATCCTTCTGTCGTGCTTTGGATAATGGGGTTGGGCGTTCGTCCAGTGGCAACAATAACGGTGTCCGTGTCCATGACGAACTCTGAGCCTTTCACTGGAATAGGTCTTCGCCTGCCCGATTCATCTGGTGGACCGAGTTCCATGCAAATGCACTCCATGGCTTTGACCCAGCCCTTCTCGTCTCCGATAAACCTCAAGGGGTTGGCAAGAAACTTGCACATGATCCCTTCTTCTTCAGCGTTCTCGATTTCTTCCTGTCTGGCTGGCATCTCCTCACGTGAACGTCGATAAACGATGCAGACTTCCTCAGCGCCTAGTCTTAGAGCCGACCTTGCAGAATCCATGGCCACGTTGCCGCCGCCAATAACTACCACGTGCTTGCCGATTCTAATTGGCGTGTCATAGATTGGGAAGGCGTATGATTTCATGAGGTTGACACGAATCAGAAACTCGTTCGCGGAATAAATCCCGCCTAGGTTCTCTCCCGGCACACCCATAAACGCGGGCAAACCGGCACCGGTGCCTATGAAGACGGCGTCAAATTGGCTTTTTAGCATCTCGGGAATCGTGTAGATTCGGCCGATAAGGTATCCTGGCTTCAGTTCGACACCAAGTTTTTCGATATAGTCGACTTCTGCCCGAACGATACTCTTTGGCAGACGAAACTCTGGGATGCCATAAACTAGCACGCCGCCCGGCAAGTGTAGTGCTTCAAAGATAATTACGCTGTGGCCAAGCTTGGCCAGTTCCGCTGCGACTGTAAGGCCAGCCGGGCCTGCGCCGACAACTGCGACTTTTCTGCCTGTAGGCTTAGTCTTCTTCGGTATTTTGACTCCTCTGCTTCTCTCCCAATCAGCCACGAATCTTTCAAGTCTGCCTATGCTCACTGGTTCGCCTACTTTGCCCATGATGCAGAATTTTTGGCATTGTTCTTCCTGTGGGCAAACACGTCCACAGATGGCGGGAAGAGCGTTTCTTTCTTTGATTTTCTCAGCTGCTTCTGCATATTTCCCTTCCTTGAGTAACTTGACGAAATCTGGGATGCAGATTCCTACCGGGCATCCGGCTACGCATTGGGGTTTTGGGCATTGTAGGCAACGACTTGCTTCTTCTAGAGCCTGCTGTTCCGTGTAACCCAAGGCTACCTCGTTGAAGTTCCGTCCACGTGCTTTGGGTTCTTGCTTGGGCATTTTCACGGCTTCTTTCTTGATCTTTGGTCTAGGCTTACTCTCCGCCACAAGCACGACCTCCACGCATTTCCCACACAAGGGAGCTTAGTCTTTCCTCAGGCAGGAACATCCTCTGTCTACTGATCAACTCGTCAAAATCCACACAGTGACCATCAAATTCGGGGCCGTCCACACAGCCGAACTTCATTTTTCCAGAGACTGTGACTCTGCAAACGCCGCACATGCCCATTCCGTCAACCATGACTGGCGTCAAGGTGACCACGGTTGAAATTTTGAAGGGTTTCGTCATCTCTGAAACGTCCTTCATCATGATAACTGGGCCCATGGTAATGCAGCGGTCGAACTTTTCTCTCTCCAGAATATTCTTCAGGAAATCCAGTCCTTTGTTGCCCTTTGACCCGTCATCAGTGGCCAAATAGAACTTGTCGCTCAAAGCCTTCATTTCTTCTTCAAAGAAGAGAAGCTGCTCTATCCTTGCTCCCATAACAGTAGTAATCTTGTTTCCAGCTTCGCGCAGCGCCTTGAGTTGCAGTAGCATTGGAGCAATCATCACTCCGCCGGCCACGCAGAGAACGTTGCCAAAATTCTTGATCTCGGACGGTACTCCAAGTGGGCCAGTGATGTTCCATATGCAGTCGCCTTCTTTCAGAAGCCCAAGCTGCTGGGTTGTCTTTCCAACTTCGTTGAAGACAAACGTTACTGTTCCTTTTGCAGAATCGTAACCTGCTATGTTTAGGGGTATCCGCTCGCCTTTTTCATCTATGATCAGTATTATGAATTGGCCGGGCTTTGCCTTTTCAGCCATCTCGGACGCATGAACCTCAAAGAACTTGATCTTCGGAGCAAGCTCTTTCTTGGTGACGATTCTATACATTTGGCTTTGCCTCCACTTCCAACGGTGGCATTTTGGCTATCCTCTTTGAGAACTCGGAGAGTTTCTGGTTGAAATCCTCCGTGCATCTTGGCGAAAGGTTGTAAAGGTCGAACCTTTCAAGCAGGTTCATCTTCTTCAGAGCATTTTTCAGCACGGTCATGTTTCTTTCGGCGGTTTCTCCTCCCTCTTGAAGCTTGCAGTCCTCCTTCGCGCAGACCACTGCCATGACTCCGTCAAAACCATTGCGCAACGCGTTGACTACATGAGCTGGATCAAGCGCTTTGAAGCATGGCACTTCTAAGACTACTGCTTTCTTGAGAAGCAAACTCTGTGGGTCATCCAAGGCTGAGAACTCTGACCACTGACAACAAAATACAAGGATTACAGGGAACTTTCCTTCCGCCTTCAACTTTCCAGCTGCTTCTGCATAAAGTTTCAAAACGTTTTCAAACTCGAAGCCTTCAACCTGTATCGCGTTGTATGGGCAAACCAGAGCGCAAGCGCCGCATCCCATGCACTTGTCATTGAGTATCTTGGGAGTTGCGAAAGGCTCCGGTTCGATGGCTTTGTAGGGACAGATAAACACGCATTTGTCGCAGCCAACGCATTTGTCTGTGTCATAAACTGCTTTTCTTGAATACTTGATTACTTGAAGAGCGTTCCTGTCGAGTCCTAATTGCTCAAGAACATTCTTGGTGAGTAACAGTCGTCTTGTGTTTATCTTGGTGCCTTCTTTGAACCTACAGAAAGCGTCTTCGCATTGAATTGAAACAACGTTCTTGATGCCCAGTTTCAATGCTTGAAGAATGAACTCTGTAGGTACGCGTCCAGAGCATGGCAGACGCAGTGGAATGTAGTTCTTTATGTTCAAACCTTGATCTTTCAGTATTTTTTCTATTTCATACGTTGGTGGCGAGTTTCCACGGCACATCAGAACAAGCGTGTCACTTTTGCATTCTTCTTTCATCTTCTTGACATACTTAACCAAAGTGTCATAATCATAGTAAATAATTTCTATGGCTGACACGGGACAGGCGCTGTAACATATTCCACAAACCTGACATTTCTGCTGGTCAATTTCCACTTTGCCCGTTTCAGGGTCACGCTTTATCGCTTCGTAAGGACACACAGAGTGGCATATGCAACACTTGCTGCAAAGGTCTTGGTTGATGTTTACCGCGGCTGCACAAGTCTGAGTCATTCTGGTTTTCCACCAATACTCAAATGCGCCCAAGTATGGCCGTGTCTACACGGAGCATTTGGAAACCTCTCAAACATAATCCAAATAATATAAGTTTCGCTCAAATTTCGCCTATCTTTTGTAATAAGGTCTTCTAATGTAACTATAAGCTTCTGTAGCCGCAGTTATTCCCTGTCCAACTGCCGTCCCCACCTGCTTGACCGGATGGTTTGAAACATCGCCGGCCGCGTACACTCCGTCAATGTTAGTTCGCTGTAGCGCATCCACCATTACGTAATTATCTTCATCGACTACGACGCTGGCTTCTTTGGCGACTTGGCTGTTGGGGTCTTCGCCGACTTGAATGAAAACACCATCAATGGCTAACTCTATAGTGGCGTTGGCTTTGTTATCGAGAAGCACTGCTTTGTTGACGAGCCTATCACCGTTGATCTGCTCGATTTCCGTATTCAACAGAATCTCGATGTTTGGCTTCTCTCTTAGTGCCTGTACAAGAGCTGCCTCAGCTCGGAACGAGTCTTTGCGATGAACAATCTTTACTTCAGCCGCGAGTCCAGCAAGGTAGAGTGTTGTTGTTAAAGCTGAGTTTCCGCCACCCACAACCAGCAAGCGCTTACCTTTGAACAGTGGTCCATCGCAGAGCCCACAGTAGCTTACGCCTTTCCCCCGAAATTCCTTCTCTCCCGGAATGCCTAGTTCTCGGTAATGGCACCCAGAGGCTATTATGACGGATTTGGTTTTGTATGCTGCTTTGTCACTCTTGACAGTTTTCTCAGCAGTTTTCAAGCCCAACTCTGTCACCGTTTCAAACTCGTGAATTGTAACACCTGAATCCTTGGCATGAGCAACCATTTTCTGGGCTAATTCAAACCCGCTTACGCTCCTGAAACCCGGATAATTCTCGATCATCGGCGCGTCTGCCGTTGTTCCCCCTGCAATCTTCTCCTCTAACACGAGTGTTTTCAATCCGCTTCTGACTCCGTAGATTCCGGCTGCCAAACCTGCAGGGCCAGCGCCAATTATGATCAGTTCCCAATCGTCCATTCGGGATAACCTTGGAAGATAGGTTTGGCTACTACTGGTTTATGAACTATTCGCAGAGTCCAGCTTTGGAAAACAATAATAAGATGATCAAAGCTTTTCTGGTGCCTTCTAAAAGCTTTAATAAAAAAGACTCGTGAACTAAGTCCTACTCCAAACAAGTCAAAGGGATCATTCGTAATGGAGAACTCCGCAACAACCCCTGCTGTTCGACCTGAAACAGGCAAGACCGGCATGTTGGCCTTCACTATTATCTGGATTGGCCAAATGCTTTCGCTGCTTGGCACTAGCATGACCCAATTCGCTTTGATCATCTGGGCTTGGGAACTGACTGGGCAAGCCACGGCGTTAGCTTTAGTGGGTTTCTTCGGCTTAGCACCGCTCGTTCTTGTCAGTCCAATAGCTGGTGCAGTCGTAGACCGTTACGACCGCAAAAAGATAATGATGCTCGCTGACCTAGCCGCAGGCTTGCCGACCGTTGCAGTCTTGCTGCTTTACACAACTGGCAACTTGCAGATTTGGCATCTCTACGTAACTGGAGCTGTTTCAGGAACTTTCCAAGCATTTCATTTTCCAGCCTACTCCGCAGCAGTTACCATGATGTTGCCTAAGAAACAATATGGCCGAGCCAATGGCATGCTCGCAGCAGCACAATTTGCTTCAACGATATTTGCCCCGATAGCCGCGGCGATCCTGCTCGTTTTCATCAGGATTCCGGGAGTGATGATGATTGACATTTCCACATTCATCCTAGCGATTAGCATGCTGTTCTTCGTCCATATACCTAGACCGCCGGTGACTGAAGCTGGGCTTAAGGGTATGGGAAGTATATGGAAGGAATCTCGATACGGTTTCAGATATATCTATGACAGACGTAGCTTACTGGGTCTGCTATTGATCTTCTTTTCCATCAACTTCATCGCAACTTTCAGTAATTCCTTGTTGGCTCCGATGATTCTAGCACGCACGCTAAACGATCAGATTACACTGGGTAGTGTTCTTTCAGCCTCCGGTGTCGGCGGTGTCATTGGCAGCATCGTGATGTCGATTTGGGGTGGTCCGAAACGCAAGGTGCACGGGATACTGATTGGGTTGTTCTTCGTGAGTCTTTTTGGGATGTTGTTGTTCGGACTGGGGAGAGAAGCTGTCGTCTGGGGGCTGTCTTCCTTTTCCGCAATGTTCTTTCTTCCCATTATTAACGGGTCAAGCCAGGCCATATGGCAAGCAAAAGTGGCCCCAGATGTCCAAGGCAGAGTGTTCTCGACACGTCTGCTCATCGCCCAGATTTCGTCACCAGTAGCTATGCTGTTGACAGGGCCTCTTGCAGACAAATTTTTTGAGCCCGCAATGATGCCAAGCGGGGGATTGGCAAGCATTTTTGGCCTGTTTGTTGGCACAGGCAAGGGTGCTGGCATGGCCTTGATGTTCGTCATAACAGGTGTTCTAGGTATGTTGATCAGCTTGGCAGGATACGCTTTTCGCGTTATTCGAGATGCAGAGAAGATCCTGTCCGATTATGATACTGGTTCATCTTCGCGTTTAGAGAAAGAGACTGAATGATTGCTACAGGGCTAGTGCGAGCAACTCAGCTATATCCATGATTTGGAGTTTTCCTTCCAGCCCGGTGGTTTTGACAGCGTCTTCAAAGGTCAGTAGACAGTACGGGCAGGCTACGGCTAATATGTCTGCGCCTGCTTCGGCTGCGTCTTTGACTCTGGTTTCGGCGAGGCGTTCTCCTGGGATGTCTACCCACATTCTTCCTCCACCTCCCTCGCAGCAGATGCTTCTGGCTCTTGATCGGTCAAATTCCAGGAGCTTCACGCTTGGGATGCTTTCGATGATTTTTCTTGGCTCTTCGTAGATGTTGTTCTGTTTGCCTAGGAAACAGGGGTCATGATAAATGACTTTCTTGTCAAGTGGTTTTGAGAGGGTTAACTTTCCTGTTTCGATTAGGCTTGCGAGGAGTTGAGAATGATGTTTGATTTCGAAGCTTGTTTGGCTGTATCTGTTCTTGAAAGAGTGGTACCCGTGTGGGCAGCTTGTGACCGCTTGTTTTACGTTGTATTTGTTGAAGGTCTTCCTGTTTTCTTCAACTAGGAAGTCAAAAAGTCCTTTTTCGCCCATGCCGTATACTTCGCTTCCGCAGCAGTTTTCCTCGTCGCCTAGGATTCCGAAGTTCAAGCCTGCTTTTTCGAAGCATTTCACGAGGCTTTTGGGTACGTTCTGAACTCGTGGGTCGTATGCGGCTGTGCAGCCCACGAAGAACAGTGTTTCCACGCCTTGCGAAACGTGTTTGATGTTTAAGCCTTGTGTCCATTCGGAGCGCTTGTTGCGGATTCTTCCCCAAGGGTTGCCGTTCTTGAATATGCTTTCCAGAGCGTCGCGTATGGTGGGCGCAATTTGGCCTTCTTCAACAGCCATACCCCTTATGTCGATCAGAAACTCGTATGGGTTGAGGTCCTTTGGGCACCTGACGCCGCATGTTGAGCACGTTGTACAGCTCCACAACTCGTTCTGTGGATGTTGAATTATCTTGCCCAGTGTGGCGACTTCGCGCATGTAGCGTCTTACGTTGAGATTGGCCTTCTTTGCCACAGGGCAGCTTCCCGTGCATGTTCCACATTGAATACATTCGAGAAGTTTGTGTTTCTGGGCAAGTTCCTGAGCGTTCATGTCATCCATCACGTTTGGCTGAAATGGGAGCATAAGATTATTAAAGCATTTTCCCATGAATCAGTTAAACCACAACATGGTATCAGGGGTTTGCTAGAGATGGAGAAGAGGCAGCCGAGGATTGGGATCTTCATTTGTGAGTGCGGCGGCAACATAGGCGAAGTTGTGGACGTTAAATCCGTTGTTGATGCGGTCAAGAGTTGGGAAGGCGTTGCCGTTGCCAAGTTCCACAAGTACCTATGTTCAAAACCCGCTCAAGAGATGATTGCTGAGGCCGTCAAGAAGGAGAACTTGGATCGTGTTGTTGTTGCAAGCTGCACGCCCCGCATGCATCTTGTCACTTTTCAGAGTGTCTTGGAACGTGCAGGTTTGAACCCTTTCATGCTCGAGTTCGTGAACATCCGAGAGCAAGACTCTTGGATTCTCGGACCACATCCGTCGGCCGAGGCCACGAAGAAGGCCATAAGCCTGATTAGGGGTGGTTATGAGCGGAGTCGAGAGCTTGAGCCACTTCAAACTGTGAGCGAAAAAGGTTCTAGGGAGATCCTCATCATCGGCGGCGGAATCTCAGGAATAACAGCTGCGCTCGAGCTTGGATACTTGGGCTACAAGGTTCATCTCGTGGAACGCAAGCCAAGCATTGGCGGAAACATGGCGAAGTTGACGAAGGTCTTTCCAACCTTGGATTGTGCACAGTGCATTTTGACTCCTAGAATGGCTGAGGTTGGGCGAAACCCGAACGTGGATTTGCTGTCTTATGCTGAAGTTCAGGAGGT
>Ga0209048_10001964_pt1 | contig 20723 bp, 17 predicted proteins | sample FrelakmetCRP12CR_FD_187146 | JGI IMG/M metagenome (GOLD analysis project Ga0209048, IMG submission 187146) | Freshwater lake sediment microbial communities from the University of Notre Dame, USA, for methane emissions studies - CRP12 CR (SPAdes)... | ecosystem: Environmental > Aquatic >... | reverse complement strand
GATGTCGATGTGGTGATGATGCTGCGATTGCAGAGCGAGCGCATGAATGGCGCGCTGCTGCCCAGCGCTGAAGAGTTCTTCAAATACTACGGGCTCACGCCCGAGAAGCTCGCACGCGCCAAGCCCGATGCGATCGTGATGCACCCGGGGCCGATGAATCGCGGCGTCGAAATCGAGTCCAGCGTAGCCGATGGACGGCAGTCGGTGATTTTGCCGCAAGTCACATTCGGCATTGCCGTGCGGATGGCTGTGATGAGTATCGTGGCTGGGAATTAGGGTTCAAGGCATTCAACACGGAGGACACGGAGGACCCAGAGGACTTCAGAGAAACGAACCGTCACAACGAGCGGGTGTTGCGTCGAGTATTCGTTTGATGTCGGTTTTCTCCGTGTCCTCCGTGTCCTCCGTGGTGAAAGATTTACAAGCAAATGAACATCGAGATCAAAAACGGCAACTTGATCGATCCCACAGCCGGGACGCAAACGCTCTCGAGCTTGTACGTCGCCGATGGCAGGATTGCCGCGCTCGGCCGAGCGCCGGACGGCTTTCGCGCGGACCGGGTCATCGACGCCAGCGGTCTTGTGGTGTGTCCTGGTTTGGTGGATCTCGCTGCGAAATTGCGCGAACCGGGTTTCGAATACAAGGCCACGTTGGAAAGTGAGATGCAGGCGGCGGTTGCCGGCGGTGTAACGAGCTTGGTCTGTCCGCCCGACACCGACCCGCCATTGGATGAACCCGGGCTGGTCGAAATGCTGAAGTTCCGTGCGCGCAGCCTGAATCAGGCGCGGGTCTATCCACTCGGCGCGTTGACGCAAGGTCTGAAAGGCGAACGTCTCACCGAGATGGCTGAGCTGCGCGACGCTGGTTGCGTTGGCTACGGACAAGCGGACATGCCGATCATCGACAATCAGGTGCTGAGCCGCGCATTGCAATACGCCGCCACATTCGGATTCTGCGTCTGGCTGCGTCCGCAGGATGCCACGCTGGGCCGAGGTGGCGTCGCCCACGATGGCGAGGTCGCAACGCGTCTGGGGCTGCCGGGTATTCCTGTCTGTGCCGAGACTGTTGCCTTGGCCACGATCTTGATCCTGGCGCGGGAGACCAGTGCGCGCGTCCATCTGTGTCGTCTTTCCAGCGCCGCAGGTGTCGATCTCGTCCGCCAAGCCAAGCGGGAAGGCATGACCATCACCTGCGATGTCGCTGCGACGCATGTGCACCTTAGCGAGATGGACATCGGTTTCTTCGACGCCAATTGCAATCTGGTGCCGCCACTGCGCGGGTTGCGCGACCGCGACGCACTGCGTGCCGGCTTGGCCGACGGTACCATCGATGCAATCTGCTCGGATCACACGCCGGTGGATGACGATGCAAAGCAGGTTCCGTTTGGCGAAGCAGAGCCTGGTGCGACCGGATTGGAATTGCTCCTACCGCTGACACTGAAGTGGGCACACGAAACACGCACATCGTTACCGGAAGCGCTGCGCAAAATCACCGGCGATCCATCGGGCGTCCTCGGCCTTGCGGCACACGGACTGCGCCAAGGGGTAGCTGCGGATCTGTGTATCTTCGATCCTCAGGGCTGGTGGCAGGTGCAGCCCAGCGCCCTCCTGAGCCAGGGAAAGAACACCCCGTTTCTAGGGTTGGAGCTGCAGGGGCGGGCGCGCTATACCCTGGTGGATGGCGCCGTGGTGTTCGAGCCTGCCGTCTGAAACACCGTCGGCTGTCGGTTCAGCACGTACCCCTGGAAAAGCCGGGATACGGCACACATATCTTTGTTGTCCCCGTCTTAGTATTGAAAGGTCCTAGTTACGCATGAATCCACTCCTCGACTTTTCCGGACTGCCGCGATTCGCGGACATCCAATCTGCCCATGTGACGCCGGCCGTGGACCAGTTGCTCACTGAGAACCGTGCGCTGATCGATCGTCTGGCCAGTGCCTCGGAGGTGCCGACATGGGCCAACTTCGTGGCGCCGCTGGATGACGCAAATGAACGCCTCTCACGCGCGTGGGGTCAGGTTGGGCACCTGAATGCAGTCATGAACAGTCCGGAGTTGCGTGAGGCGTACAACTCCAATTTGCCTCGCATCACCCAGTACTACACGGAACTGTCCCAGGACCAGCGCCTGTACGAGAAATTCAAAACCATGCGCACGGCGGAGGGCTTTGCGCGCTTGAAGCTTGCGCAACGTAAGATCATCGATAACGAATTGCGCGACTTCCGCTTGGGCGGCGCCGAACTACCGCCGGAAGAAAAAGCTCGCTTCAAAGAGCTGCGCGAAAAAGTCGATCAGCTCTCTGCGCGCTTTAGCGACAACCTGCTCGATGCGACGAACGCGTTTTCCCACATCGTCAACGACAAGGCTGAACTGGTCGGCCTGCCGGAGGACGCGGTGGAGGCGGCGCAGGCGGCCGCATCGGCAGACGGAAAGACTGGCTGGAAGTTTACGTTGCATATGCCGTCGTACCTTCCAGTCATGCAATACGCGGATAACCGTGCGCTGCGCGAGACTCTGTATCGTGCCTACGTCACCCGCGCAGCGGAGTTCACCAGTCCGGAGTGGGACAACACGCCGTTGATTGCACAGATCCTGAAGCTGCGACGGGAGGCTGCGCGCATGCTCGGCTTGACGAGCTATGCGGAATTGTCGTTGATGCCGAAGATGGCCGAGTCCCCTGCAGAGGTTCTGGTCTTCCTCAATGATCTTGCGGCCCGCGTCAAACCGTTTGCGCAGCGCGATTTCGAAGAATTGTCCCAGTTCGCCGCGAACCAACTCGGGTTGCCCAAGTTGGAGGCATGGGACGTGCCTTGGGCTTCAGAAAAATTGCGCGTATCCCGCTATGCGTTCTCGGAGCAGGAGGTCAAGCAGTACTTCCCGGCGGACCGAGTATTGCTCGGCATGTTCCGGGTGGTGGAATCTCTGTACGGCATCCGCATCGACGCAGCGGAAGCGCCGGTCTGGCATCCCGACGTGCGATTCTTCGACATCCGAGATCGCGACGGCGCGATGATTGGACGCTTCTACGTGGATTTGTATGCCAGAGCGTCAAAGCGTGGCGGCGCATGGATGGACGATGCGATTACCCGTAAACGACACGAGAGCCGCATACAAATACCTGTGGCCTATCTTACGTGCAACTTCACAGCCCCGGTAGGAGATCGTCCGGCCCTGTTCACCCACGATGAAGTGACCACTCTGTTCCACGAGTTCGGCCATGGACTGCATCACTTGCTCACGCATGTGGAATACCGCGGCGTGTCCGGCATAAATGGCGTCGAGTGGGATGCGGTCGAGCTGCCGAGCCAGTTCATGGAGAACTTCTGCTGGGAGTGGGACGTGTTGAAGGACATGACAGCGCACGCGGAGAGCGGTCAGTCGCTTCCGCGCGATCTGTACGAGAAAATGCTCGCGGCAAAGAACTTCCAGAATGGTCTGCAGTCGGCGCGTCAACTCGAGTTCGCCCTGTTCGACATGCACCTGCACTATGATTTTGAACCCGAGGGCGCGCTCACGAGTCAGGAATTATTGAAACAAGTCCGCGCCCAAGTGGCAGTTGTAGTGCCGCCTGAATACAATCGATTTCCGAACAGCTTCTCGCATATTTTTGCCGGCGGCTACGCGGCGGGATACTACAGCTACAAATGGGCGGAAGTGTTGTCCGCAGATGCTTACAGCCTGTTCGAGGAGCAAGGTGTTCTCAGTCGCGAAATCGGAGAACGTTTCTGGCGCGAAATCCTCAGTGTCGGAGGCAGCCGCCCCGCCTTGGAGTCATTTGTCGCTTTCCGAGGACGCCCTCCCAAGATCGACGCGCTGCTGCGCCACAACGGTATGGCCGCCTAATCAGGCTATAGAAAGTCGCAGGCTAGCCGTTTCTAAACGGTTGGAGTTTAAGAATGCGACTCGGAGCTCTTCCAATGAAAAGTATCATCCTGGGACTGACCCTGATCCTGATCGTTGCCACCGTCATCACGGAATCCTCGGCCGGGAATCTTTATCGTTGGGTGGACAAGGACGGCAAGGTTCACTACACGGACCAGCCCCCTCCACCCGATGCCAAGAGCGCCGAGCGCAAGAAACTCGGCGACAAAGGCGTGGAGGCCACCGTGCCTTATTCGCTCCAGCGTGCGACGAAAGACTTTCCTGTCACCCTGTATACGGCGAACGATTGCGGCGACCCGTGCAAGTCGGGTGCTGCACTTCTGAGCAAGCGTGGCATTCCTTTCAAGGAGAAGAACGCACGGGATTCCGGCGTCACTGAAGAGATCTCCGCGCTGACTGGGGGGAAGCAGGAGGTGCCGGTGCTAACTGTAGGGAGATCCGTTTTGCGTGGTTTCGAGGAAGCCGCCTGGAAAAGCTCGCTCGACTCTGCAGGGTATCCGAGCACGGCGGTCCCTGGGGTGGCGGCAAAGCCGAGCCCTCCAGCCAAGGACGCTGCTGCGAAGGACGCTCCAAAGGATACGAGCGCGAAGGACCCGACGCAGACCGATACGGGGAAGCCGCCTTCTTGAACGAATGTCGACATGGGCGCGGATGAAGCTAGCCACTTGGAACGTCAACTCACTCAAAGTCCGACTCCCTCATCTGCTCCCCTGGCTGCACGCAAACACTCCTGATGTAGTTTGCCTGCAGGAAACCAAGACCGAGGACGCGACGTTTCCAGTTGTCGACATCCAGGCCGCAGGTTATCAACCCATCTATTCCGGACAGAAGACCTATAACGGCGTCGCGATTCTTTCGCGCGCTCCCGCATCCGAAGTGGCAGTTGGGATCTCGGGTTTTGCTGACGAGCAGAAGCGGGTGCTCGCGGCAACGGTGGACGGGGTTCGCGTGGTCTGCGTCTACGTGCCCAACGGCGAAAGCGTCGAGTCGGACAAATACCGCTACAAACTGAGTTGGCTGGCCGCGTTGAAAAACTGGCTCGGGGAACAATTGAAACAATACCCGCGGCTGGTGCTGTTAGGCGACTACAACATCGCGCCGGAGGCGCGCGACGTACACGATCCAAGTGCGTGGGAAGGGAAGGTGCTCTTCAGCGAACCGGAGCGTTCTGCATTCCGCAGCCTGTTGTCGTTAGGCCTGAACGATAGCTTCCGTCTTCAGGAACAACCCGAAAAAGCGTTCACGTGGTGGGACTACCGCATGAATGCCTTCAAGCGCAATCTCGGACTGCGGATCGATCACATCCTTGTATCCGACGAACTTGCGCCACGTTGCGTGGCGAGCGCTATTCATAAAGACGTGCGCGCGTTGGAGCGGCCGTCGGATCACGCACCAGTGGTTACGCAACTCGCGCCATAAGCGTTATCACTGCTCGCTCGGTGCGTCCTTACTCTCGATCTCCAGCTCCTGGATCTTGCGCGTCAACGTATTGCGGCCCATGCCCAGCAGGTGCGACGCCTCGATGCGCCGTCCGCCAGTATGCGCCAGCGCCTTCAGTATGAGCGCCCGTTCGAACTGACGACTCATTTCGTGAATGATGCTTTGCTCGCCACGATTGAGTGCGAGCTCGGCCTCGCGCTCCAGAGCCGATACCCAACTCTCCGTAGTCAGAGCCCGCTGGTCCTGGCGGAACTCGGGCGGCAGATCATGGATATCCACATTGGTGCCCGGCGCCATCACGGTCAACCAATGACACAGGTTCTCCAGTTGCCGCACGTTCCCGGGGAAGTCGTGGCCCATTAGATATTTGAGCGCCGCTTCCGTGAGCCGTTTTGGATCTACGCTGAGTTCGCGGGCGCTTTTGCTCATGAAGTACTTTGCCAGCAGGGGAATGTCCTCGCGCCGTTCCCGCAGCGCCGGCAGGCGGATACGGATGACGTTCAACCGATGAAACAGGTCCTCGCGGAACATCCCTTGTTTGACTCGTTGCTCCAGGTCTTGATGGGTGGCCGCGATGATGCGCACGTTGGCCTTGATGGGCTGGTGCCCACCCACACGATAGAAATGCCCATCCGATAGCACCCGCAGCAAACGCGTCTGCAGGTCGGGTGGCATATCGCCGATCTCGTCCAGAAACAGCGTGCCGCCTTCGGATTGCTCGAAGCGGCCACGGCGCATGCTTTGTGCGCCTGTGAAGGCGCCTCGCTCATGACCGAACAGCTCCGATTCCAGAAGATCCTTGGGGATCGCCGCCGTATTGATGGCGATAAACGGCTTCCCAGCTCGGGGACTGTGTCGATGCAGTGCGCGCGCGACCAGCTCTTTGCCGGTGCCCGATTCGCCGTTGATCAGCACGGTCGCGTGAGACTGGGTGAGACGGCCGATTGCGCGGAAGACCTCCTGCATCGAGGTGGCTTGGCCCAGGATCTCAGGACCGACTTCAGCGACCTCCACTACTTCATCCTGGCGAAGGCTTTCTTCCATGGCGCGACGGATGAGATCCACCGCATGGTCCACATCAAAGGGCTTGGGCAGATACTCGAAAGCACCACCCTGGAATGCAGCAACCGCGCTCTCCAGATCGGAATAGGCGGTCATGATGATGACGGGCAAGGCGGGGTGGCGCTCCTTGACCTTCTGGAGTAACTCCAGCCCGGAGCCGCCCGGCATGCGGATATCGCTTACCACTACTTGTGGGGTCGACGCGCCAAGTGCGGTGAGCGCCTCCTGAGCGGAGGAGAACATCTTGAACGGAATGTCCTCGCGCGCCAGCGTTTTCTCGAAAACCCAGCGGATGGAGCGGTCGTCGTCGATGATCCAGACAGGTTTCATGGCATGGTCCGGCTAGTGCTGCGGAGCGGCTGAGGCCGCGCCGTGTTGAGATTGACCCGCGTCCATAGGCAGCAGGATCGTGAAGCAGGTGCGTCCGGGCTTGGATTCGAGCTCGATGATGCCGCCATGCTGATGAATGAAGGTTTGCGCTATGGTCAGGCCCAGCCCGCTGCCGCCTTCGCGCCCGGACATCAGCGGGAAAAAAACTTTGTCGCGTATTGCATCCGGGACGCCGGGACCGTTGTCGACAACCTGGACCATCAGGCCGAGGCGGTGCAGGCGGCGCGCCAACGTGACTTGACGCGCGACGCGGGTCCGCAACACGATTTCACCGTAGCCCCTGAGAGCCTGGGCGGCATTGCGTCCGATGTTGAGCAGCGCCTGGATGATCTGCTCCTTGTCCACAGTCACAGCGGGAACGCTCACGTCGTAGTCGCGACGGATACGCAGACCCTCCGGATACTCCGCCAGGATCAAGCTGCGTACCCGCTCCAGTGCCTCGTGCACGTTGATCTGATGAAGTTGCGGGATGCGGCCCGGGGTCAGCAAGCGATCCATCAGCGCCTGCAGACGGTCGGCCTCCTTCATGATGACCTGTGTGTACTCATGCAACTCGGGGCGGTCCAGCTCGTGCTCGAGCAACTGAGCCGCGCCCCGGAGGCCCCCCAGCGGGTTCTTGATCTCATGGGCAAGATTGCGGATGAGAACACGGCTTGCCTCGGTCTGTTCGTGCAGCCGCTCTTCCCGTGCAATGCGCAACTGTTGGTGGAGTTCATTGAACTCCAGCAGATAGCCGTCCGTGTTCTCGCTATCGGTCGGGGTGACGGTGCAACTGACTTCCAATTTCTCGAGCGACACAGTGGTCAACTTCAGATCGTGCTGCGTATAACTGCATGTGTGATCCGCGGCATACTGGATTGCAGCGGATAACGGCGCGTGGTCGGGGAACACGTCCTGCAAACGGTGCCCGACGATATTCTTGTTGCTGATCTTCAGCAGGTTCTCGGCGGCCGGGTTGGCGTAGCAAACCGTCAGGTTGCGATCCACGAAGACCACTGCAGTGGCCAAGGCATCCAGCCCAGGCAAAACGTGCGCCGTCATCGTCCGAAAACGCTGCAACTGTCAATCGTCTGCAAAAAACGCGCCACATTGGCGCAATGCAGCATAAACTGTGTCAGAGAAGTCAAATCTGAGGGCTAGCGCAGATTAGCCAGTTCCTGTTTGAGGGCTGCGACGTTCTTTCCGTGTTGTTCTACCGCCTCCTGGTAAGGCTTGAGACGTTCGAGCACACGCTGGTAGTTTTTCTCGCCACCCAGGCGTATTTCTTCTTGTTCCGCAAGGGCTTTTTTTGATTCGTCGAGCGCCGACTGCTCGCGATTCAACTCTTCCTCGAGGATGCGCCGCCGCTCGTCATCCCGCTGGCGCTGCGTCGTGGCCTTAACCCGGGCGGAGGGTTTTTCGGAGGTTGCGCTGGGCGGCGTCACCACTGGTGCAGGCGTATCGAAACAACTCAGCTTCTTTGCGTTCTTTATGGGGACATTCGAGTACGTGACGTGCCCTTCGGTGTCGACATACTTGCAGGTCTCTGCTGCCACCGGCAGGGCGAACTGAAGAACGATCAGGGAGAGGATCAATCGCATGAGCCAAGAGGCCTCGGTGAAGACAATGCCCCAGTCTAAGGCAGTCCTACCCTCCAATCAATTCGTCATGCACAAAAAAGGGGCGGGATTTGGCGCCCGCCCCTTGTGCTTTCGATGGCCAATAGATCAGAGGCTGTAGTACATCGCGTATTCGACTGGATGAGTAGTCATACGGAACGTCGTGACCTCCTCCATCTTCAGGTCGATGTACGCGTCGAGCATATCGTCCGAGAACACCCCGCCTTTGGTGAGGAACGCCCGATCCTTAGCCAACTCGTCCAACGCCTGCTCGAGCGATGAGCATACGTTGGGGACCTTCCTGGCCTCTTCGGGCGGAAGGTCGTAGAGGTTCTTATCGATCGGATCTCCCGGGTGGATCTTGTTCTGTATCCCGTCGAGCCCCGCCAGGAGCATGGCCGCAAACGCGAGGTAGGGGTTGGCAGTCGGATCGGGGAAGCGCACTTCGATGCGGCGCGCCTTCGGGCTCGATACGAACGGGATGCGGATGGAGGCCGAGCGGTTTTTCGCCGAATACGCCAGATTGATCGGCGCTTCGAAACCGGGCACCAGGCGTTTGTACGAATTCGTCCCGGGGTTGGTGATGGCGTTGAGCGCCTTGGCGTGCTTGATGATGCCACCGATGTAGTACAGAGCGACTTCGGACAGGCCGGCGTAGCCGTTGCCTGCAAAGAGGTTCTGGCCTTCCTTCCAGACGGATTGGTGCACGTGCATGCCCGACCCATTGTCGCCCACGATGGGCTTGGGCATGAACGTGGCGGTCTTGCCATAAGAATGCGCGACGTTGTGCACGGTGTATTTGAGGATCTGCAGCCAGTCGGCGCGCTTTACCAGCTTCTCGAATTTAGTGCCGATCTCGCACTGGCCAGGGGCGGCGACCTCGTGGTGGTGAACCTCGACTTCCACACCTTGCTCTTCCATCGCCAGACACATGGCCGAGCGAATGTCCTGCAGCGAATCTACCGGTGGGACGGGGAAGTAACCGCCTTTGATGGGCGGGCGGTGACCCTTGTTTCCACCCTCGATCTGTTCATTGGAAGCCCAGGGCGACTCTTCGGAGTTGACCTTCACCGAGCAACCGGACATATCCACATTCCAGGTCACTGAATCGAAAATAAAGAACTCGGGCTCCGGCCCAAAGTAGGCGGTGTCGCCGATGCCGGTGGACTTCAAGTAGGCTTCGGCACGCTTGGCGATGGAGCGTGGATCGCGGTCGTAGCCTTTTCCGTCGGAAGGTTCAACCACGTCACAGGTGATGTTCAGGGTGGGCTCATCGGTGAACGGGTCCATCCGTACAGTCTCGGGATCGGGCATGAGCAACATGTCCGAGGCTTGAATACCCTTCCAACCGGCGATCGAGGAGCCATCGAAGGCGTGCCCATCATCGAATTTCGACATGTCGAACTGCTTTGCCGGCACCGATACGTGCTGTTCCTTTCCGCGGGTATCCGTGAACCGGATATCCACAAACTTGACCTCGTTGTCCTTGATCATCTTCAGTACGTCGGCTGGCGTCGTCATGTCATTCTCCTAGTAAAAATAGGTATTTATATGGCCGGAAGGGAAACGGGGGGCTGATTGGGAAACGGACGGCCTTTCTGCAGGAAGCATGCCCAGCTTTTTGAGGCAAGAAAACCATTATGCCACATGTCCTTAGCGCAATATGGGGTGGGTTGGACGCCCACTATCGGTGCGTCAATCAGGTGTGGCGCACACTGATCGTGCATCTATTGCTGACCCACTGGCGTGCGAGCATGAACAAAAATACACTGGAGTAACTTCACTATATTGTGGAGCGTTGATACTCATTGACCGCGCAAGTCGGAGGAAAAGGAAAAAATATGGCTTCCCTGTCTGAAATCCTGGCGCATGCCGCTTCATTGGCACGAGAGCGAAACCTCCAATACGAAGGTGCCGTCACTCCTGCCGAGGCTTACGAAGTACTCCAGCGGGCACCGGGCGCAAAGCTCGTGGACGTTCGTACACACGCCGAGTGGGACTACGTGGGTCGTATTCCCGGCAGTGTGGAAATCGAATGGCAGAGCTACCCGGGCGGACAGCCGAATCCACACTTCCTGGCGCAGCTAAAGCAACAGGTGGACAGCGAAGCGCTGGTGCTGTTTATTTGCCGCAGTGGCGCCCGGTCCCACTCAGCCGCCACAGCGGCGGCTGGAACTGGTTACACGCAAGCCTACAACGTGCTCCAGGGATTCCAGGGCGATAAGGACACGCAGGGCCACCGCGATTCGGTAGGCGGCTGGCGCGTCGCCGGGTTGCCGTGGGTTCAGTCGTGAGGTAAAGGCGCGAGGCTATTTTTCACCACGGAGGACGCGGAGGACGCGGAGGACACGGAGGAAAGCAATACAAAAGAACTTCGGAGTTACATCGGTTGCCCCATCCACAGACAAGCGGAATGCGGACACTGCTGTGCTATCGCAGCTGCACAACCCGTTTGTCTGAGATTTGGTTTTCCTCCGTGACCTCTGTGTCCTCTGTGGTTCAATCCTTTATAGTTCTACGTATTACCCCGCTAGGACGCAGTCCAGTCCACCACATGCGTATAGGCAGTCACCAATACGGCCAAGCCGAAGATGATTCGGTACCAGGCGAACACGGTGAAGTCATGGCTGCTGATATAACGCAACAACCAGCGAACACATAAGAACGCCGAGACGAAAGCGGCAACGAAACCGACGCCAAACAGACCGAGATCATGGCGGTCGAACAACTCGCGGTTCTTGACGAACTCATAGGCCGAGGCAGCGAACAGCACGGGCACGGCGAGAAAAAAAGAGAACTCGGTGGCTGCGCGTCGCGAGAGGCCGAATAACATCCCGCCGATAATCGTAGCCCCGGCGCGGGAGGTGCCTGGAATGAGCGCGAAAGCCTGGGCGATTCCTACCTTGAGAGCGTCCGTCCAGCGCATATCGTCCACAGTCTGGACAGTGACGCGATGATCACGGCGCTCCGCCCACAGGATGACCAGGGCGCCGACGATGAAAGCGATCGCCACGGGAATGGGTTTGAACAATACGGCTTTGATCTGTTTGCCGAACAGCAATCCCAGAATTGCTGCCGGAAGAAAGGCAACGAACAGGTTCAGGACGAAGCGCTGAGCAGCGGGTTGAGACGTGAGCCCCGTCAGTACACCGATGAACTTCGCCCGATATTCCCAGCAAACGGCCAGGATAGCGCCGCACTGGATCATGATCTCGAACATCTTGCCCTTCTCGTCGTTGAAGTCGAGCAAGTCCCCCACGAGTATCAGATGACCGGTGCTGGATATGGGCAGGAACTCGGTCAGTCCCTCGACAATACCGAGGATCAATGCCTTGCCAAGAAGGATCCAGTCCATAGATTCGCTTTATTGTTTAGTCACGAAGAAAAAAACGGCAAGGGTGCGCTTGCCGCTTTGGTTGATTGAACTCGAGCCAATCAGGTCAGGCCTTGGTGTAGATTTCCGCGCCTTGCTTGACGAACTCCACTGCCTTTTGCTCCATGCCTGTGTTCAACGCCTCTTGCTCCGAAAGCCCTTGAGCGGCGGCGTAGTCGCGCACGTCCTGCGTGATCTTCATCGAGCAGAAATGCGGTCCGCACATGGAACAGAAGTGCGCGACCTTCGCCGAGTCCTTGGGGAGCGTCTCATCATGGAACTCGCGCGCCTTATCCGGATCGAGCCCGAGGTTGAACTGGTCTTCCCAGCGGAACTCGAAGCGTGCCTTCGATAGCGCGTTGTCGCGGATCTGAGCGCCGGGGTGACCCTTGGCGAGATCGGCGGCATGGGCCGCGATCTTGTAGGTAATGATCCCATCCTTCACGTCGTTCTTGTTGGGCAGCCCCAGGTGTTCCTTGGGTGTGACGTAGCACAGCATCGCCGTCCCATACCAGCCGATCATCGCGGCTCCGATGCCGCTGGTGATGTGGTCATAACCCGGTGCGATGTCGGTGGTCAGCGGCCCCAGCGTATAGAAGGGCGCTTCCTTGCAGTACTTCAACTGCAAGTCCATGTTCTCCTTGATGAGGTGCATGGGTACATGGCCAGGGCCTTCGATCATCACCTGGCAATCGTGCCGCCACGCGATATCGGTCAATTCGCCCAGGGTTTTCAGCTCCGCGATCTGCGCTTCGTCATTGGCATCGTAAATGGAGCCGGGTCGCAAGCCGTCGCCCAGCGAAAAAGACACGTCGTAGGCTTGCATGATTTCGCAGATCTCTTCGAAGTGCGCGTAGAGGAAGCTCTCCTTGTGATGAGCGAGACACCACTTCGCCATGATCGATCCGCCACGAGATACGATTCCAGTCATCCGTTTCGCGGTCATCGGAATGAATGGCAGCCGAACGCCGGCATGAATGGTGAAGTAGTCCACCCCTTGCTCGGCTTGCTCGATCAAAGTGTCACGGAAGATCTCCCAGGTTAGCTCTTCAGCCTTACCGTCGACTTTCTCCAGGGCCTGATAAATCGGCACGGTGCCGATCGGTACCGGCGCATTGCGGATGATCCACTCGCGCGTCTCGTGGATGTGCTTGCCGGTCGACAGGTCCATCACCGTGTCTCCACCCCAGCGGATAGCCCAGGTCATCTTCTCGACTTCCTCGCCGATACCCGAGGTCACCGCGGAGTTGCCGATGTTCGCATTGATCTTCACCAGGAAATTTCGCCCGATGATCATCGGTTCCGATTCGGGATGGTTGATGTTGGCCGGTATGATCGCGCGGCCGCGCGCTACCTCTTCCCGGACGAACTCCGAGGTAATCGATCTCGGCAGGGCCGCGCCGAAAGACTCTCCCGCATGCTGCCGTGTCATCAAGTCGGATAGCAGTTCGCGCCGCTGATTTTCGCGAATGGCGACGAACTCCATCTCGGGCGTGATGAGTCCGCGTCGCGCGTAGTGCATCTGGGTTACGTTCATCGCGGACTTGGCGCGGCGAGGGCGTCGCTTCAGATCGAAGCGCATCTCCGCCAGCGCTGGCAGGCTGAACCGCTCGCGGCCGAAACGGGATGTAGGACCAGGGAGTTCCTCGGTATCGCCGCGCTCGTCGATCCAGTGAGCACGCACAGGCGGTAATCCCTTGCGGATATCGATTGTTACGGCAGGATCGGTGTAGGGACCCGAGGTGTCGTACACCGAAATCGGAGGGTTCTTTTCGACGCCGAACGACGCGGGGGTGTCAGCCTGCATTATTTCGCGCATCGGCACCCGGAGATCGGACCGCGAGCCTTGCACGTAGATCTTGCGGGAGTTAGGCAGAGCTTTGACAGCAGCCTCGTCCACATGGGCTGTGGCGGCGAGGAATTTTGGATTTGCAACCATCGTTTCGCTCCTTGGACAAGCCAGCGCAGGAGCGAGAGGGGTAGGGCGTTGCCCCAACGCTTCCCTACGGCAGCATTACCCGCGTCAGGTTCAAAGGGTATTTCTCACCGGCCAGAGGACGGAAGACAGAGGACTGAGGACAGAAGGCACGACGTAGGCCCGAGCACGGTTGCAGCCCGATGCACTGCGGTCTTCTTTATAGCTGTCCTCGGTCCTCTGTCTTCCGTCCTCTGGTTCCCGGACCCCTACGTTTCGTTGGAAGCATATCGAAATATGGGAGATAATTGCAAACTTGGGCTTCGCAGCCTTCGCGAGCCGCGAACGTCCGATGCCAATTTGAGACGACTTGTCTCGAATTACTTCTCCCGCTACATTTCACCCCATGGATATCGAGCGCGCCCGGTACAACATGATCGAGAGCCAGATCCGCACCTGGGAGGTGCTCGATCAACAAGTTCTCGATGTGTTGTCGGAGGTGAAGCGCGAGGAGTTCGTTCCCGAGAAATATCGCACGCTGGCATTCGTGGATATGGAGATACCGCTCGGCGGCGGCGAAGTGATGCTCTCCCCGAAGCTGGAAGCGCGGATGCTGCAGGAACTGACTCTGAAGAACACCTATCGAGTCCTGGAGATTGGCACTGGCAGCGGCTACATGACGGCGTTGCTGGCGCGGATGGCGGGGCACGTCTACAGCGTAGAATTGCGGCAGGATTTTTCCGCGGCCGCTGCCGCAAAACTGGCGGCTCGCGGCGTTCATAACGTCACGCTCGAGGTAGGGGATGCAGCTAAGGGCTGGGCGCGACATGCTCCCTACGACGCGATCGTGTTGACCGGATCGGTTCCGCTTCTGCCTCGGCAGCACTTGGCCCAGTTGAAGGTGGGAGGGCGGGTGCTGGCGGTTGTGGGCGATCCGCCCGCTATGACCGCCAGGCTGAGCACCTGCCTGGCCGAAGGGGCATATAACGAGACAGGCCTGTTCGAGACCTGCATTGCTCCACTGCTCAACGTGCCGCAACCGGAGCGGTTTGTCTTCTAATTTCGAAAAACAGCTGCCTGGCCCGCCGCTTGCTCGCAAGGCGAAGGTTGCGGATCCGTTCGGGCTGGGCGCGGCAGCCGGCGATGCTCAAACAGGGCGCTTGCCGGCCGATAGACCGATTTGGAACCAGACAATACATACAACGGGGAAAACATGCGTCTGAGATTGATTGCCTGCCTCACGGGAGCGATGGCCAGCGGCCCGCTCCTAGCCGACGATCTGATGACTGCCTATCGTGAGGGGCTCGCCGCGGATGCTGCGTATGGCGCCGCCCGGTCGAGTTACCAGGCCTCCAAGGAAAAGATCGTACAGGGGCGTGCGTTGCTGCTTCCGAACATCAACCTGACGGCCAACGCGAATTACAACAACGTCAATACAGACTACGGGAAGGTCATTCCGGGGCTGACAACGGGTACGATCACCTACGGATCATACGGCGCCGGGCTTAATCTGACGCAGCCAATATATCGCCAGCAGAATAACGTCATCTATGAGCAGGCCGGCATCCAGGTTACGCAGGCGGAAAGCACGCTGGTGTTGGCCGGGCAGGATCTGATGATTCGGGTAGCCCAGGCCTATTTCGACGTGCTCGTTGCTCAATACCAGCTGGTTAACGTGCAGGCCCAGAAATCCGCGACCTCGGAACAGTTGGCCCAGGCCAAGCGCAATTTCGAAGTGGGAACGGCCACCATCACGGATACTTACGATGCACAGGCGCGCTATGACCTGATCGTTGCCCGCGAAATCGCCGCCACGAACGATATCCAGGTCAAGATACACGCTCTGCAACAGATCATCGGGCGCCTGCCCGGACCGCTAAACACGGTCGTAGGCCCCGTCACCCTGAATGCACCGGAGCCCAACGACATGGAGCGCTGGGTCGAGGCTGCCTACGCCAACAGCCTGCAGGTCAAGATCGCGAAGTACAACCTGGACATTGCCATCAAGGAAGTCGACAAGAACCGCTATGCCACCTATCCGACGCTGGACGCAGTCGCTGGCGCGACCTACAACTACCAAGGAGATAGCACTTTGGGTACGAGTCAGGGAGTGCGCAGCGGCGTGGTCGGCCTTCAGTTTGCCATCCCGATCTATAGTGGAGGATCCTTGTCTTCGCGCGTGCGTGAGGCGATAGCCAACCGGACCAAGGCGGAGCAGGACTTGGAGGCGGCGCGGCGAACGGTGGCTCAAGCGGTGCGTCAATCGTTCATCGCGGTGAACACAGGGCTATCCGAAATCAAGGCGCTGCAGCAGGCCGTGGCGAGCAACAAGCTTTCGGTGGAAGCCACCAAACTCGGGCAGGAGGTTGGTGTGCGCACGCAGGTGGACGTGCTCAACGCCTTGGGACTATTGTTCGATGCCCAATTCAACCTGGTCAACGCCTACGACGTGGCCATTTTGGCGCAGCTAAAGCTCAAGGCCAACGTGGGCAAACTGACCGAGGCAGATCTCGAAAACGTAAACCGTTTGCTCCAGCCTCCTGCTCCTCCGACTCCAGCCAAGAACTAGCCCAGGCGGACTTTGCCGGGCTCGACCATCGACAAGGCGCTGCTTCGACGGTCCGTCCTCGCCCGTCGCGATGGGACCGATGCGCTGGATAGAACTGAGGCTAGCCGACGCATCACCGATCAGCTTTTGAAGCTGCCGAGTTTCGACTCGGCGGCGGCCGTTCTGGTTTATCTTTCTTTTGGCAGCGAATTCGATACCAGCGCGTTTATTGCGGCGATCCTCGCGCAAGGCAGGCGCCTGATACTGCCGAGAGTGAACAAAAAGCTGCGTAGCCTCGAATTGTTCTCAGTGACTGATCTCGCACGCGACGTTGTACCCGGCGTGTGGGGCATTCGCGAACCGAATCCTGATCGTTGCAACCCTGCTACAGCTGGGCAAATCGGGCTGATCCTGGCGCCGGGGGTAGCCTTTACGTCGCGCTGCGAACGCCTTGGCTACGGAGGAGGCTTCTACGATCGATTGCTGTCGGAGTGGCGCGGGCGCAGGCCGACGGTGGTGGCTGCAGCGTTCAAGCTCCAGATTGTCGATGCGCTCCCGATTGATCCGACCGATATTCCTGTCGACCTTGTTGTTACCGAGGACGCTATCTACGCGCGGCCCGCATAGCTCTCGTCGATGTGGAGCAGGGCAAGCGTTCGCTGGGTAGCGCCCTGATGTTTGCGCATGAGGGCAATGCCTGCCTCTCCCATGCGCAGACGGCGCTCGGGATCACCGAGTAATTCAGCTATCGTTGAACCCAATTCGGATGAGTCGGCAACCTCGATTGCTGCTCCCGCCGCCACGGCCAATCGCGTTGCCTCCGTGAAGTTGAAGCTGTGCGGTCCGATCAGCACGGGTCGACCCACGGCGCAGGCCTCTAGAAGGTTCTGCCCGCCTAATGGGAGCAAGCTGCCCCCTATGAAGGCAATGTCGCTTGCGGCGTAATACGCAAACAGTTCGCCCATGCTGTCGCCCAGCCACACCCGTGTTGCGGGATCGATGTTGGTCGGCGCGCTGCGGCGTTGATAAACAACTCCACGCCGCTCCAACTGCTTCGCCACCTCATCGAATCGCTGTGGATGGCGTGGAACAATAATCACCAGCAGTTCCGCCGGTGCGTTCTGGACTGCGTCCAGGACGAGCGCTTCCTCGCCCTCGCGGGTGCTTGCGGCGACGAATACGGTGCGTTGCCCGCCTATCCAAGCGCGAAATGTGGCGCCCAGCTCCAGATCCTTTGAGCTCGGTCCACGGTCAAATTTCAGATTTCCAGTCACGGTTATCCCATGGGCGCCCAAGGTTTGCAGCCGCGCCGAATCCGCCTCTGTCTGGGCACCGACGCCGGCAAGAGCCTGCAGGGCGTCGCGTGCCAAGGACCCGACGCGAGCGTAGCCTCGAGTCGAGCGTTCGGACAAACGGGCATTCACAAGGAACAGGGGCACATCTTGCGCGTGGCAACCATGGATCAGATTTGGCCACAGTTCTGTTTCCAGCAGGGCCCCCAACGCTGGGCGAAAGTGTCGCAAGAATGCAGCGATGGCGAACGGGAGGTCGTAGGGGAGGTAGCAGCGCACGATGCTATTCCCGAACAGTTGCTCGCTGGTCATGCGACCTGTCGGGGTCATGTGGGTGAGGAGGATTTGGTCCCCGGGATAGGCAATCTGCAGCGCCTTGACGAGTGGCTCCGCGGCACGTGTCTCACCCACCGACACGGCGTGCAGCCAGATGAGCCGCCCCCGGGGCGGTACTTCGCGATAGCGTCCGAACCGCTCGCCCATATGCTGAAGATAGCCTGGCTGCCGCCTTCCGCGCCACACCAGACGCAGCAAGATAAACGGGACGAGCAGGAATAGCAGCACCGTATAGAGCCGCCGTAGCAGGCTCATGCAGATGCCTTCGCGGTTGCGTTCACTCGAGATTCGGCTGCGATTACTTCGCTCAATGAGGGTGGTGTGCCGAGGCTGCCGACGTTGAGTGCCCGCCGCGCCCCATAGAGCCCCGTGGCGGTGGGGTCGGTCGAGACGTACAGCCCCACGGTAGGTGTTCCCAAGGCAGCAGCGAGATGAGCAAGTCCGGTATCGACACCGACCACAACCTGAGCCGTGCCCAGCAACCACGCAGCTTCCGTGATCGAAAGCCTGGGTGGTACGATCGCGGCGTTGATCGATTTTGCCAGACGTTCACTGCGTGCACGCTCCGTCTCGTTTCCCCAGGGCAGCACGATTACCAGACCGCGGCGTTGCAGATAGTCGCCAAGCCTGGTCCACTGGTCCTCGGGCCACAGTTTGGAGGCCGCGCTGGTGGCATGGAGCAGAACGGCGAAGGGTCGGGAACGGATTTCTTCGGCCCAGGACGCGGGACCGGCTGGGAACGCGGGCGCGTGAATGCCGTAGCTCACCTCCGATTCGACCCGATATCCCAGTGCCAGCGCCACAAGCAGCCGGTTCCGCTCTACGGCATGACGGTCCCACGGCACGCGGCACGTTCGATGGTAGAAAATTCGCAGCGGCTCGCGCGCACTGCGCCAGTCCAGTCCAACCCGTGTTCCGGGGGCGAGACGGGCGATCAAGGCGCTTTGGATCAGCCCTTGCGTATCGATGACCACGTCGTATGCGCGCTCGCTCAGTCTCCGGCGCAGTGCCCCGATGTCGCGCCAAGTCGCGCGATTCAAAAGGCTGCGGCGCCAACGCCGTGGCGCCACTGACATGACCTCGTCTACGCCGGGATGCATGCGTGGTATTTCGGCGAAACTGTCGTCCACCGTCCAGTCGATACTCGCGTCGGGGAAGTTGCGTCGGATGTCGCCTACCACCGGCAGATTGTGCACCACGTCGCCGAGCGACGAGGTCTTGACTAGCAGGATGCGCATGCCGGCATTTTACGTGCATGCATGACGGTACGCGGGCGAAAACACAATCGCGGTAACATGAACATGAGAAGCCCGCAGATTAGCTGGGTTTGGTCAGTGTGCCGGAGGAGTTCGGGCGGGACTGGAGCCTGATTGCCCCCTGCACGGGTCGCGCATTGGTCGTTGTTCCATCGAGGTGAGTCGCTTGAAAATTCTCGTCACCGGTTCGGCCGGTTTCATCGGCATGCACGTCTCACTCCGCCTGTTGGAGCAGGGGCACGAGGTCGTCGGCTGCGACAATCTGAACGACTACTACGATCCAGCACTCAAGCACGCGAGGCTGAAGAATCTGCAGGCGCATCGCGGATTCAGTTTTCATCGCGTGGATATCGCCGATTCGAAGGCTGTGGCTGACCTGTTCGGCAAAGGTTTTCCGCGGGTAGTTCATCTAGCAGCACAGGCTGGAGTGCGTTACTCGCTCGAGAATCCGCGGGCCTATGTCGACAGCAATATCGTCGGGTTCTTGAACATCCTGGAGGCATGCCGCTATAAAGGCTGCGAGCACCTGGTCTTTGCCAGCACTTCCAGCGTGTACGGTGCCAATCGCAAGTTACCGTTCAGCGAGCACGACAATACCGATCACCCCGTCAGCTTGTACGCTGCGACGAAGAAGTCGAACGAATTGATGGCGCATGCCTATAGCCATCTGTTTGGACTCCCCGCCACCGGATTGCGCTTCTTTACGGTGTATGGACCCTGGGGGCGGCCGGACATGTCCCCATATCGTTTCACACGGGCCATCGTAGAGGGCAGCCCCATAGACGTGTACAACCAGGGCAAGATGCAGCGCGACTTCACTTACATCGATGACATCGTACAGGGCGTGCTGGGTGTGCTGGACCTTATTCCCACAGCGGATCCTGCTTTCAGTCCGCTTCATCCGGACCCCGCCCGCAGCGCGGCGCCCTGCCGGCTGTATAACATCGGCCACAACCAGCCGGTTGAACTGCTAACCTTCATTGAAATGATCGAGCGCGCCGCGGGCAAGAAGGCCATCCTGAACCTGTTGCCGATGCAACCGGGAGATGTCCCGGCCACCTATGCCGATATCGACGAATTGCACCAGGCCGTCGGATATACACCCCGCACATCTCTCGAGGAGGGTGTGCGCAAATACGTGGAGTGGTATCGGCTTTACTACTGCTAGGGCTGCCACCCTAGCCGTCGAGGCGAGAGGTAAGAGGCAAGAGGCGAGAGGCGAGAGGCGAAAAACGTCGGGCGCAATCGTACAGCGTACTGCGCCGAACTTACCTGGCTTTGAGCCCCGTCTCTCGCCTCTAGCCCTCGCCTGGGAGCGTCGTCAGCCGCGCCCGTACTTATCCTCGAACCGCACGATGTCGTCCTCGCCGAGGTAGCTGCCGCTTTGCACTTCGATCATGACGAGGTCGACCTTCCCTGGGTTGGCAAGGCGGTGCTTGTGGCCCGCCCGGATGAAGGTGGACTCGTTGGTTCGCACCATTATCTCCTGGTCACCGTTGACCACCATTGCAGTTCCGGAGACGACGACCCAGTGCTCGCTGCGGTGATAGTGCATCTGCAGACTCAAGCTCGCGCCCGGTTTGACTACGATACGTTTGATCTTGAATCCGGGTCCTTCCTCGAGCACGGTGTAG
>Ga0209048_10001963_pt1 | contig 20728 bp, 17 predicted proteins | sample FrelakmetCRP12CR_FD_187146 | JGI IMG/M metagenome (GOLD analysis project Ga0209048, IMG submission 187146) | Freshwater lake sediment microbial communities from the University of Notre Dame, USA, for methane emissions studies - CRP12 CR (SPAdes)... | ecosystem: Environmental > Aquatic >... | reverse complement strand
TTTCTCTTCTTCCTCGGCGTACGAGCGTTCAATCCCGAGGTCTACTGGGGCGAGAAGCCGATGGACTTCTCGTTCCTCAACTCCATGACGCGCGCCACCACGCTGCCGCCGCCGGAGCCGTGGTTCGCCGGCTCGCCGCTGCAATACAACTACTTCGGCCACTACATTGTCGCCGCACTCGGCAAGACGCTGCATCTCGATCCGGCGATCACGTTCAATCTGGGCATCGCACTGTTCGCTGGTTTGACCGCGGCCGCGGCATTCGCGGCAGGGGCAGCGATCACCAGCCGGTGGCAGACGGGCGTGCTGGCGGCGTTCTTCGTCACGTTGATCGGCAATCTCGCCGGCGTGCGGGAGGCGCTCAGCGGCATCCATCACAGCTACAACTTCGATTACTTTTGGGCGACGTCGCGCGTCATCAAGGACACCATCAACGAGTTCCCCCTGTGGAGCTTCCTGTTCGCCGACCTGCATGCACACGTGATGGTGATCCCCGTCTCGCTCAGCTTCATCTGCCTCTCGGTACTGTGGGTGCGGGCGCGTGTGGTGACGCCGCGCGAGCCACTCCCGTCCGGTGCAATGCCGGTGCTGTTCGTGCTCCTGTGCCTCTTTCTGGGGGCGATCATGGTGACCAACACCTGGAGCACCCCCACGTACGTGTTGTTCCTCCCGTTCCTGCTCGGCACGCTGTGGCTGACGGAGGGCAGCTACCGCAGCACGTTTGGCTTCCTTGGCGGTGCGCTGGCGCGCGTGATCCTGTTGACCGCCCTGATCGTCGCTGGTGCCTACGTCCTGTTCCTGCCGTTTTGGAGCCACTTCGTACCACCCGAGCGCAACTTTGGCTGGGAGCGTGGCACGCTGGCACCGCCGGGCGACTTCCTGCTCATCTTCGGTCTGTTCCTCTTCGTGCTCGTGCCCTTCCTCTATTCGATGTGGGTCCGCGGCATGCGCCGTGACGGCGAGTCACTCGGGTTCGCTCGCGGCGTGTTGATCGTCCTCGCCATCGCCGTCCTCGGAGCCAGCCTCGCCGTCTCGACGCGTGCCTTCTGCGCCATTCTTTTCCTGCTCGGTTTGCAGCTTCTCCTTGCACCGCAAACCGAGAGTCGCTGGCGCATCCCATTGGTGATGGCCACCTTCGCCTTTGCGATCACCGCTGGGTGCGATCTCGTCTACGTGTGGGATCGCATGAACACGATCTTCAAGTTCTATCTTGAAGCGTGGTCGATGTTGGCCCTCGCCGCAGCCGTCGCCGCCAGCGGGTTGTGGAGCGGTACTCTGTCCTTGCCGGGATTTACCGGCGTGTTCCGCCGTGTGTGGCAGCTGGGACTGATCGGTGTAGTCAGTGTCGGGCTATTCACCGCTGCGACGGATGTGTGGGGCGTCATCCATACCAATCGCGTGCAGACGCCGAGGCCGACGCTCGACGGCACGGCCTACTTGCGCTTCAAGGCGCCCGACGAGCTTGCGGCCTACGAGTGGTTGAACAGCAACATCAAGGGCATCCCGGTCATTTTGGAAGCGCACGGCGATGGCTATCAGGAATTCACCCGGGTCGCGATGAACACCGGCCTGCCGACAGTGCTCGGATGGGGCTACCACGTCTTTCAGCGCGGTCACAACTGGGCGGAAATCAACAAGCGCAAGGCAGACATCGAGACGGTCTACACGAGCAGCGACCAGGCAACCGTCGCCGGCATCTTGCAACGCTACCACGTCGCGATGGTGTTTGTCGGCGCGCAGGAGCGTCGCGTCTACGCCGGCGGCAACTTGGCGCACTTCACGGAGTGGACAGATTTGCTCACACCCGTCTACCAGAACCCTGGGGTGACCATCTTCGGCGTCAACGGGCGCTTCGCCGGCGCGATGCCGGTGACGACCATCGAAGACATCGCCAAGCTGGCCCCGGAGGAGGCGCCACAACAGGAAGAGGAGCGCGCCGCGCAGTTTACACCGGGAAGACTGCACCAGCCGCGCGGCGTCGCGGTACGCGCGGATGGCGACATCTTCGTCGCCGACTTCGGCAACAACCGCGTGCAGGAGTTCCACAAAGACCTGAGCCCCGGCCTTGCATGGGGCACACGTGGTGAGGGGCCGGGGCAGTTCAAAGACCCGTGCGGCATCGCCGTCGGTCCCAACGGCGATGTGCTCGTTGCTGACACCTGGAACCAACGCGTGCAGGTGTTCAGCAAGGACGGCAAGTATCAGCGCGAGTGGGGTGGCGGGTTCTTCGGCCCGCGCGGGGTTGCCACCGACCCCAAGGGGGCGGTATTCGTTTCCGACACCGGCAACGGGCGTATCGTTCGCTTCTCGCCAAACGGCCAGCGCGAGATCGAGTGGGGCGGCAAAGGAAAGGCTCCGGGACAGTTCTTCGAACCGAGCGGCATCACCACCGACGCCAGCGGCAAGGTGTACGTGTGTGATAACGGCAACGGGCGGATGCAGATCTTCACCGCGGACGGCCAGTTCGTCAACGAATTCCCCGTGTCGGGCTGGGAGAGCAAGGTGTACTCGGAGCCCAACGTGACCATCGACCCGAGCGGTACGATCTGGGTCACCGTCCCGGGCGACAAGGAGATGCGTGCGTACGACAGCAAAGGCAAGCTGCTACGCACCATCACCGGCAAGAGTATCCCGGGCGTTTCCTTCGAAACCCCGATGGGCATCGCCTACAGCGCCGCAGACAAGCAACTGATCGTCACTGATCTGGAGAACCGCATCCTGCGCGTGCCGCTCGCAGAGAAGTGAAGCGTAGCTGCTAATGGTGGCCCGCCAATAGCGTCCGCACCCTCGCGCCGACGTCCGGGGCACGCACGATCTCGCCAATCATGGCGACGGCGTCGGCGCCTGCGGCCAGCACTGCGGGCATGGTGGTGGCGGTGATGCCGCCGATCGCAACGATGGGTACCGCGACGCGGTTGCGCACTTGCCGCAGGCCGTCGATGCCCTGCACGGGATCGGGCCGGTCCTTGCTGCTGGTCGGGAAGATCGGGCCGAAGCCGATGTAGTCGGCGATTCCCTCGCGCGCGGCGGCTTCTGCTTGTGCCAGGTTGTGCGTCGAGAAGCCGATGATCTTGTCTGGCCCCAGCACCCGCCGCGCCGCCGCGACGGGGATGTCTTCCTGGCCGAGATGCACACCGGCGGCATCAATCAGCTTGGCGATGTCGGGACGATCGTTGATGATCAGCAGTGCGTGATGCTCGTCGGCCAGCGCGTTCACTGCGCGCGCGATCTCGGCGAAGCGCCCGGTCGGCTCTCCTTTTACGCGCAGCTGCAGAAGCGGCGCGCCGGCGGTTAGTATTGCCCGTGCCAGCTCGATGTACGACAGTCGCACGTCCTGTAGCGTGTCGACGATGGGATAGAACCGAACAGGAAACTTGAAGGACATACGTCGCTATTCTCGGCGCGATCGGCACGTACTATCGGGCAACGTCCATGACGTGCTTCGAGAGCCTCAGCACGAACGGTTTCGGAATCCATTTCAAAGGGAACCCAACGGTCCACCCTAAGGTTCTCGAAAGGTGCTCTTCCAGTTGCGGCGTGCTGCCCTCACCCCCCGCCTTCCGGGCGGCGCTTCGGCGTGATCTTCAGCTCGGTGATCTTCTTGTGCAACGTGTTGCGGTTGATGCCCAGGATCGTTGCCGCCTTCAGTTGGTTGCCGCGCGTGCGGTCGAGTGTCAGCTCGATGAGCGGTCGTTCGACGCGCTCCATGATCAGCGAGTACAGATCGGTCGGCTCGACGTCGCGCGTCTGCCGGAAGTACTCCTTCAGCTTGAGCCGTACGACTTCCTCGAGCGACAGGTCGTCGTACACCGCCACCGTCGTATCGCGCGCCGCCAGCGCCAAATCGCGGGGCATCAAGGTCGGACCGGGTGCCAGCACGGCAGCGCGTACCAGTGTATTTTCCAACTCGCGCACGTTGCCCGGCCAGTCGTGCGTGTTCAGTACGGCCTGTGCCTCGGGTGAGACTCCGGTGATGGTCGTCGCCATCTCGCGATTGACCTTCTCGATGAAGTACGCCACCAGCTCCGGAATGTCGCCGCGCCGTTGCCGCAACGGCGGCACGGTGATCGGGACGACCTTGAGACGGAAGTAGAGATCCTCGCGGAAACGCCCCTGCTGTACCGCGCGCTCCAGGTCCTGGTTGGTGGCGGCGATGATGCGACAATCGACCTTGATTACCTCGCGCCCGCCAATGCGCGTGAGCTCGCGCTCCTGCACGACGCGGAGCAACTTCGCCTGCAACTCGAGCGGCATGTCGCCGATCTCGTCGAGGAACAGCGTGCCGCCTTGAGCGATCTCGAACACCCCGGCGCGTTGTTCCGTGGCGCCGGTGAAGGCGCCGCGTTCGTGCCCGAACAGTTCACTTTCGAGCAGGTCGCGCGGCACCGCCGAGCAGTTGCGGGCGACGAACGGCCCGCTCCAGCGCGGCGAGTGCGAATGGATGGCGCGCGCGATCAGCTCCTTGCCAGTGCCGCTCTCACCCTGGATGAGCACGGTGGCATCGGTGTGCGCGACGCGGCCGATGGTCTTGAAGATCTCCTGCATCGCGGGGGTCTTACCGATGATCTCCACGCCCAACTCGAAGCGGCGGCGTGTCTGCTCCTCCAAGCGCGTGAGGTCGGCGGCCTGGCGCCGCATCTCGAGCACGCGCTGCACCAGGAGGCGCACCTCTTCGATGTCGAACGGCTTGGTCAGGTAGTCGTACGCGCCGCGCTTCATCGCTTCGATGGCGTTGACCATCGTGTTCTGCGCGGTGATGATGATGATCGGTGTGCTGACGCCCGCTGCACGCGCCTGCGACAGCAACGAGAGCCCATCGAGGCCGGGCATTTTGATGTCCACGAACGCCAGGTCGAAGTGGCCGTCGCCGAGACGGTGCAGAGCGACCTCGCTGCTGTCAGCCTGCTCGACGGTGTGGCCTTCACTGGTGAGAGCGGTGGCCAGGACCCAGCGGATGGACTCCTCGTCATCGGCAACTAAAATCTTTCCGACGTGGCTCATGCACCCACCAATGGCAGTGTGACCGTGACGCGTGCGCCGCCAGTGCGCCGGTTCTCCACGCGGATGTCGCCGCCGTGCGTGGTCATGATGCGTTGGCAAATCGCCAGACCAAGGCCGGTGCCACGCGGCTTGGTGCTGAAGAACGGCTCGAAGACGCGATCGATTGCGGTATCCGGGAATCCCGGACCCGTGTCGGTGAACTCGACACGTAAGAACTTGCCGAGGCCGGGAGCCCCGCCCCGGGCGGCGCGCCAGAGAATGTGAAAGTCCGTTTCCATCCGAGTGGTAATCGTCAGTGTTCCATTTTCGGGCATCGCTTCCATCGCATTCTTGACGAGATTGAGAAACACATGCGTCAGCTGGGCTTCGTCACCACGCACATCCGGCAGGCTGGGATCGATCTGCAAGCGCACTACGAGCCGCTTGGCGCTCAGCTCGCTCTGCATCAGTGCCAGCACCTCGTGAATCACCTTGTGGATGTTGAGCGATTGCTGCGTGGGGGTCGGCGGTGCGCCGAGCGTGAGGAGCTGCTCGACGAGGCGAGTCAGCCGATCGATCTCGCGGATCATCACACCGGTGTACTCATCCACCTCGGGCCGGTCGTTGAAACGTTGCGCCAACAACTGCGCCGCTCCCTTGATCCCGCCGAGCGGGTTCTTGATCTCATGCGCGAGCCCGGCCACGAGGCCGCCGAGTCGGGCCAGTGTCTCGCTGCGCCGCGCTTCGTCTTCGAGCTTCTTCTGGTAGCTGAGGTCCTGCATTACCAGCGCCGCGCCCTGCACCTCGTCGTTGGGACCCCAGATGGGAGAACAGCTCAAGCGGACGGGAATGCGGCGCCGCGCAATCACCAGCGTCTCCTCGCCGCACGACTGGCTTTGTCCGGAGGCGCGTGTGCGCTGTACCATGGCCGCGATCGGCGGCGTTGACTTGAACACCTCGTCACACGGACGTTGCAGTGCGTGTGCCCGCGGCACCCCCGTGAGTTCTTCCGCCGCCTGGTTGAAGAGGATGATGTTGTCGGTATTGTCGGTGAGGATCACTGGGTCACCCAGGCTCGAGAGCACATTCTCCAACGGGGGAGCCGCGTCGGCATGCCGGATCTTACCAGGAAGGCGCTTGCGTCGCGGCCGGCTGAGAAGCATCGGCGCAGGGTAACATACCGGCAGTGCAACGTGAATGAGGTGCGTTGACAAGATCGGCGCGCTCACGTTAGCCTGCCTTTTCCGAATGATTAGCGTCCGTACAGCTTTGGATTTGGTGCTCGGCGATGTCCCGCTGCTGGGCTTGGAGTACGTGGTGTTGCCACAGGCGCTCGGTCGGGTGTTGGCCGAACCGGTGCTGGCGAGGCGCGATGTCCCGTCGTTCCGCAATGCCGCGATGGACGGTTATGCCGTGCGCGCCGCCGACGTCTCGGCGGCGGGCGCCAATACCCCGGTGCGGTTGCGGATCCTCGAAGTCATCGGCGCCGGATCAATGCCGCGGCAAACGGTCACGGCTGGGTGCGCAACAAAAATCATGACCGGCTCACCGATGCCCGACGGGGCCGACGCCGTCGTGCGTGTCGAAGACACCGAGGAGCACGAGGGCCAGGTGCGCATCCTGGCCGGCGTCGCTTCCGGCGCGAGCGTCCGTTATCCGGGTGAGGACATGCGCGCGGGCGAGACCGTGCTGCTGCCCGGGCACAGTTTGCGCCCGGCGGATCTCGGACTGCTCGCATCGTTGGGCGTTGCCGTAGTGCGCGTGCGCCGCCGGCCGCAGGTCGCGATCCTGGCGACCGGTGACGAGTTGGTCGATCTCGGGCAACCGCTCGGCCCCGGACAGATCGTCAACAGCAACGCCTACACGCTCGCTGCGGCGGTTGAGGAGGCCGGTGGCGTGCCGCGCATGTTGGGTATCGTCCGAGACACTTCCGAGGCGACGCGCAGCGCTTTCATCGACGCCTTCGGTAACGACATGGTGCTGTCCACCGGCGGCGTGTCGATGGGTACGTTCGACCTGGTGCGCGAGACGCTGGCGCAGCTGGGCGTCGTGGAGCGCTTCTGGAAGATCGCGCAGAAGCCCGGCAAGCCGCTCACCTTCGGCGTGCGCGAGCGCGTACCCGTCTTCGGCTTGCCGGGCAACCCGGTATCGTCGCTGCTGTGCTTTTACCTGTATGTACGGCCGGCGGTGCGCGCCATGAGCGGCCTGACGCGGCTGCACCTCCCGACCGCGGTGGCGACGGCCGAAGAGCGCATCCAGACCGCACGCGGGCTGACTGAGTTTGTGCGCTGCACAGTGGACGGAGAGCCGGGTGTGTACCGTGTGCGCGTGACAGGATCGCAGAGTTCCGGTGTGTTGCGTTCGCTGTCGCTCGGCCAGGGGTTGATCGTAGCACCGCCGGAGGTCACCACGATCGAGCCCGGCACCGCGGTGCGGGTGATTTTGTTGAACAACGACGCCGTTGTTGATCCGCCAGTCTGAGCGTGAGTTGTGGCCGTGAATCGTGCTCGGAAAAGCAACACGCCGCTGCGCGGGCGGAGCAGAAGCAATGACGAGCACGATTTACGAGCACGTCTCACGACCTTGCGTATCGGGCACGGTTACGACCTACACCGCCTCGTCGAGGGTCGGCCGCTCTTCCTCGCCGGCGTGCAGATTTCCCACAGCCGTGGTCTGCTTGGACACTCAGACGGTGACGTCGTGTTGCACGCCATCTGCGACGCGGTGCTTGGGGCAATGGGCATCGGCGACATCGGCCAACATTTCCCCGACACCGACGAGCGCTACCGTGGCATCGACAGCAGCGAGCTGGCGCGGCATGTGGCGGCTTTGATGCGCGACGAGGGCTGGAGCATCGGGAACGTGGACGTGACGATCTGTGCCGAGGAGCCGCGGCTTGCACCGCACCGCCATGCGATGCGCAACCGCGTTGCCGATCTGCTCGGCGCGCCGATCACCAGCATCAGCATCAAGGCAAAGACCAACGAGGGGCTCGACGCTATCGGTCGCGGCGAAGCGATCGCCGCAACTGCGGTCGTGCTGCTGGAGGACGCGCCGGGGGTACAACGCGAGGTGTGAGATCAACTGGGAGGTATTCCTCCGCTGCACGCTCCACTGCTCGTTGGTAGTTACTGGTCACTGATCACTCATCGCTCTCCCCACCACCGTCGCCTTCACCCGATTCGATCTCATCGATCATCCCGTCGAAGTCCTCGCCGGCGACGTCCTCACCCATTTCCTTTCCCATCTTGCGCATCCAGCGGGCAACGCTCTTCGGGTCGCTCTCGTCGATATCACCCAGCGCGCTGGGATCGGCGAGCGATTCCATGCGGGCCTCCTCCGACTTCGGCATGGCGAAGCGCGACATCAAGCGATCGGCGGCGCGTCCGCCGCAGCGATCGCACTGAGGCGAGGGCTTCTCCGACACACGCAGGGTCAAGACGGAAAACCGCTTGCCGCACTTCCGGCACCGATACTCATAAATGGGCATATGGGACTCTCCGCAGTGGTTTCCCTGTACCAAAACCAGCGCGGCACGCAAGTCGGAACTCGGAACTCGCAACCGCGCCGTTACCATTGACGAATCGCGAGCCACCATCTCACTTGAGCGTCTTGGTCGAGAAGCCCCGGTCGTTGTACAGCAGCAGCGTGCGCTTGCCGCTGATGACGGTTTCGAGTGCCACATCGCGCTGCCACAGACGGTAGACGTAGGACAGGGTCTTCTCTGCGTACTCGATTTGCAGATCGCGGCCGTCGTGGCCGTGGACCAAGTAGAGCGTGCGGTTCTGGGCGTAGTCGGAGTCGGTAACTTTTATGACCGGGTTGCCCCCCATACCGATGTTGACGAGCAATGTTTCCTTCACCTGCCGCCAGCCGCCCTTGTCCGCGACGTTGCTCACGACCAGGTCGTCGCCCTTGGTTTCGTACTCGAAGAGATTGAGCTCGCGCATCAAGTTTTCGGTTAGGTGACGGCGCAGGAAAGAAACGTCGCGGTCCGTCTCGCGTACCTCGAACAGTTTCTGCGTGCCGGTCGGGTGGTGCGCTGCCAATTCCTCCGCCTCGTCCGGCGTAGGCTCGTCGTAGCGGCGGCGCAGGTCCTCCCACACGCGCAGGCCAAGGTGGTATGGGTTCAACCCACCGTGAAACGGCCGCACGACTTGGTTGTGGCGCACGATGAACTCGAGTTGCATGGCCTGCGGCAGTTCGAGGCTGTCGAGGATGCGCTTGTGCCAGTATGTCGCCCAGCCCTCGTTCATGATCTTCGTTTCGATCTGCGGGATGAAGTACTGCGCCTCTTCATGGACGATCGTCAGGAGGTCCTTCTCCCACTCGGCCAGGAACGGGTTGTGATCGCGAATGAACAGCAGCAGGTCTTCATCGGGTACCAGCGGCACCCTGCGCAGGTCGGGCTCGACATATTCCGGGCGGCGATGCACGTGCTGGAACGGATCGACATGCGGCTGGGCAGCTTCGAGAAGGTCGCGTCGTTCCTCCATAGGTGCGCGCTTGCGGATGGCGAGGTTGCGGCGGCATTGCAGCGACACGGCGTGCGCCGCGTCGAGAAGATTCTCCACCTTCTCGAGTCCGATGCTCGGATCTTCGACGTACACGCGCACGCGGTTTCCATGGGCTTTGAACGTGCTGATGGTGAACTCGGGCCGCGTCGTTTTGAACGTGAAGTTGTTCTTGAAGAAGTCGTTGTGCCCGTACACGTGCGCGATGGTCAGCACATGCAGGAGCAACGAGTTGTCGCGCATCAAGTACGCCAAGCTGGGGTTCGAGTTGATCACCATCTCGTAGGGCAGGCCGGAGACGCCATAGTCGTAGAGCGTCTTCAGCTTCTCGTAGGCCTTGCCGTACGACCAGTGCGGATAGTGTGACGGCATCCCCGAGTACGCCATGTACCCGAGCATCTGGTTGTGGTTGCAGATCTCGAACTCTTGCGGGAAGTAGCTCAGCCCGAACTCGTTGGCCTTTTCACGGATGCGCGCGTCCCACTCTTCGAGCTCGCGAATTTCGAACGCCTCGGCCATGAGTCAGCCCTGGTCCTTGCCGCGGTCCTTCGCCAAGAGGGCGCGAAAGCTCGGCCAGATATCCTCCTTGCGCTCGATGAGCACCGTTTGGAAGTTGTCGGCTTCGAGGCGGCGGAAGATGTTCAGCATCGAGCTTTCGTAGTAGCGTGAGCCCAGTGGCTTGATCTCACCGTAGCCGAACAGGTTGCACAGCTCGGAAAGCTCCTTGGCATCGCGCAAGGCAGTGGCGTTGTCGGAATCGAAGTTGTCGCCGTCGGAGCAGTGGAAGGCGTAGATGTTCCACAGCGACGGGTGGTAGCGCGCCGCAATGATCTGCAGCGCCTTTTGATAGCCGGACGAGATGCACGTGCCACCGGACTCACCCTTGTGAAAGAATTCCTCTTCGGTGACCTCGTGGGCTTCCGTGTGGTGCGCGACGAACACGATCTCGACGTTGCGGTACTTACTGACGATGAACTGGTAGAGCAGGAAGAAGAAACTGCGGGCCAGATACTTCTTCATGGTATCCATTGAGCCCGAAGTGTCCATGATGCAGAGCACGACGGCGTTCGACTCCTTCTTCGTGTCGGTGATGAGGTGGCGGTAGGTGAGGTCGTCGTCGTGGAAGGGGAAGCGGTCGCGGTCGCCGAGGAAGTGCTCATGCGTGTGCCGCGTGGCCAGCTTGCGTTTCACCTTGGCTCTCACGGTGCGGCGTTTGTCGAGGCGCACGCGGATGCCGACCTGACGATAGCCTTTGCGCTTGCTGAGGCGCGGGGCGGCGATCTCGCGCAACTTCTTGCGCTCGAGGTCGGGGAGCTCGAGATCCTCGAACATGATGTCGACGAGCTCTTCCAGTGTGACGTCGGTTTCGTAGTAGTCGACGCCGGGCTGATCGCCTGCCTTGTCGCCTTCACCCCGGCCCTGCCCGTGCGCCTTGCCGACGACTTGGCCGGGCTGCGTTTCGCCGTCTCCCTGACCGACACCCGGATTATTGTCCCCGTAGACGAAGCGGTATTCCTTGATACCGCGGATCGGGACCTTGATGACGCGCTCCCGGTCTTTTCCGATGATCGACTCTTCGGCGACGATGTCGGCGATGTTCTCGCGGATGGACTGGCGCACCTTCTGCCGGTGACGCAAACGATCCGTACTAGAGCGGTCGCTGCGTTCGGCGTCGGAGTGGCGGAAGGGCCGGAAGATCGTATCGGTGAAAGCCATCAGGACACACACGTCGCGGCGTGAATTGCAGGGCCCCCACGTCTCATGGTGCATGCGTCCCGATGCACGCCTCGCCTTGGTTCAATCCTTCCAGAGGTTGTTGGCAGCGTACTTCAGGACGACGTCGACGCAGTTCTCGCAGTAGCCGTTGTCGAGCAGGTTCTGCACCATGGCGCTATATTTGTCGGTTTGCTCCTCATCTCGCGTGCGCGCCTTGGTGATGATCCGGCTGATGTCGCGCACCGACGTCATCAGCTTCTTCTCGATCGCCTCCTTCAGCGGCTCATAACTGCGGTAGCTGACTTTCTCGCCGCGGCGGCTTGCGGACCACAGATAGGCAATGACCTCCTGGCGGAAGCCCTCGGCCGCGGAGCCGATGATGGCAATCTGCTCCTCGATCGATTTCAGGAACCCTTCGTCAGGCTGCAGCTCCTCCTTGGTGTTGCGGTCCTTCACCCGGGTCTTGTTGACATAGGCTTCGGCGTGGTCGAGGTAGTTTTGGAAGAGCGATTCGGCCTGTTCCTGGTACGAGTAGACGAAGGCCTTGGTGATCTCCTTCTCCAGCACCTCGAGATACTCTTTGTGCAGCACGTCCTGCAGGAAGTCGAGGTACTGCTTGCGCGTATCGTCGGGCAACTCGGCCTCCTTGGTCATGTTGATGAGCGCCTCGCGCACGGTGATCGGGTTGATGCAGTTCCCAGCGACGTTGTCCGACAGGGCATTGTCGAGCGCCTTCATAATGAAGCGCGTGGAGATACCACTCATCCCTTCACGCTTGGTGTCGTCGCGCAGTTCATGCACGTCGATCTTCTTCGTCTTGCCCTTTTCGACGACTTCTTCGCCGTTGTAGAGCTTCAGCTTGGTCATCAGGTCGCACTTGGTTGTCGGCTCGAGGCGCGACAGGATGGCGAACATCGAGGCGAATTCCAGCGTATGCGGCGCCACGTGCGCGCGGAAGTCGGAGTGGCGGATGATCTTCTGGTAGATCTTCACCTCCTCGGACAGCCGCAGGTTGTACGACACCTTCACCACGACGATGCGGTCGAGGATCGCTTCGTTGGTATGATCTGCCTTGAACTTCTGCCACTCGGCTTCGTTCGAGTGCGCCACGATGACCGTGTCGACGTACACCATGCCATGGCGGCCGGGTGCCGGAATGACCTTCTCCTGTGTCGCGGTGATCATCGCGTGCAGGTATTCGGTCTCGTTCTTGAACACCTCGATGAACTCCACCATGCCGCGATTGCCGACGTTGAGTGCGCCGTTGAGATCCAGCACGCGGGGATCGCCTTCGGAGTAGATGTCCAACTTCGAGATGTCCTCGCTACCGATGAGTACTGACGTATCCTGGTTGTTGGGATCCACCGGCGGCACCACGCCGATGCCGACGCGGTTGCGTTTCGAGAAACCCAGCGTCGCAACCGGCACTTCTTCGTAGCGTCCGCTGAACTCTTCCTTGAGGCGGAAGCGGCAGACCGGGCAGAGGTCGCCCTCGACGTGCACGCCGAGCATCTTCTCGAACTCGCGCCGCAGGTGGCGCGGGATGAGGTGCAAGGGCTCCTCGTTCATCGGGCAGCCTTCGATGGCATAGAACGGGATGCTCTCCTCGAGCCCGTGCTGCAGCCGTTCCACCAGCGAGCTTTTCCCCGACCCGACCGGGCCCATGAGGTAGAGCACCTGGCGGCTCTCCTCACCCTTCAGCGCCGCCGAGTGGAAGTAGCGCGCGATCTGCGCCACCACCTTCTCGATGCCGAAGAACTCATCGGCGAAGAAGCCGTAGACTTTGACGGCCTCGTCCTTGAAGAGCCGTTTGGCGCGTGGGTCGTCAGACTCGCTGATATCGTGGACGCCCGGCCGCATGATGACGTCGTGCATGCGGGCGTGGGCCAGCATGGGGAGGGTGGGATCGTGCTTGACCCGTTCGAGGTATTCGAGAAACGTCCCGTGCCAGCTCTGCGACTCTCTGGTCGCCCGGTCTTCCTGGATCAGCTTTTCAAACGTGGCCCTGTCTTGTTCCATGACCCGCTCCTTTGGCGATAAGCCGTCCCGCCTGCCCCTCTGTCAAACTGCCACCCCCGCCCTTACGTCATTGGATGTTCACCGGGTCGTTTGTATTCAGCCTGCTCAGGCCGGGACGGCCGTCGTCCCAGCGTGAATGAACGTTGTTGGGTGGATCGCGAAAGAGGGAAACGACGCGTTCGAGAGTAGAAAAACGGCGGAGCGACGGTGTAATGACTCCTCACTGCGCTCCCTTCCCTAGGATGAACATCACTACTACCTGAAAAAAGCGTAACACCGGGACACCGATGGGTCAAGAAATTTCAAGCGTGCGCAGCACGAGCCACGTCGCTGCCCGTGGCTCGTGGCGTGCGGCGGAGTGGCGTGACATGCGCGGCAGGCGCAGCTAAGCTCACGGCAGCTCTGATGCGGAGGCGGAGATGAGCAAGGTTGCAGCGACATTTCCCCAAGCACTGCTGGTGGCAGCAGACTTCTCGCCCAGCACCGTCCGTGCGCTCGATCTGGCGCTCCAGTGGTATCCTGACGCCGAGATCACCGCTTTGCACGTGGTGGACACGGATTTCGCCGCGCGCGTGGAGGCTGTCGGGCTCGGCACACGCGACGACGTCGTCGCCAAGCTGCGGGCGCGCGCCGGCGAAGAATTCGCCTGGCTGGCGCAAGAGAAGGGTGCCGACCGGTTCGTTCCCATGATCGTGGAGGGCATGCCCTTCGTCGAGATCGTCAAGATTGCCAAGGACCTGAAGGCAGATCTGCTGTTGATCGGCAGCCACGGCACCGGCATGCGGCTCGACGAGTTGCTGTTCGGCAGTACCGCGGAGAAGGTTCTGCGCGCCTGCCCGTGTCCGGTTCTCTGCGTGCCGTAGCCGAGACTGCCCGAGCGCGTGCGTCGTGGGAAAACGGATCCGATTCTCGCTGTGGTACTTCGTCGCCGCCTGCGCGGTGATCATCCTGCTGCACACGTATTCGATTCAAGAGCAGGTGGGCCAACTCAGCTACGCGCAGTTCAAACAGTTCGTCGGCACGGGTAAACTCACCGACGTGGTCATCGGACCAGATGACATCACGGGGAAGCTGACGTCGCTCGACGTCGAAGGTATTCTCACGCCAGAGCAGATCACCCAGTTCAGACAGGGTGGCGGATCGACCTTCTACTTTCACACCGTGCGCGTCGAGGATCCAAAGTTGGTCGAGGAGTTGGAAGCGCACAAGATCCCATTCGCTGGTCGCGTCGCGAGTGTGTGGCTGACAACCATTGCGTCGTGGGCTCTTTCGCTGCTCTTCTTCCTGGCCCTGTGGGGCATCCTATTCCGCCGCATGGGTGCCGGCATCGGTGGCGGCGGTCTCATGGCCATCGGGCGCAGTAAAGCCAAGGTGTACGTCGAGAGCGAAACACGCGTCACCTTCGCCGACGTCGCCGGTATCGAAGAGGCCAAGGAGGAGCTGGCCGAGGTGGTCGAGTTCCTGCGCACCCCGGAGAAGTTCCGCCGCCTGGGCGGCAAGATCCCGAAGGGGGTGCTGCTGGTCGGCGCTCCTGGGACGGGGAAGACGCTGCTGGCGCGCGCCGTCGCTGGCGAAGCCAAGGTGCCGTTCTTCAGCATGAGCGGCTCGGAGTTCGTCGAGATGTTCGTCGGTGTCGGCGCGGCGCGCGTGCGCGATCTGTTCGAGCAAGCCAAGCAGAAGGCGCCCTGCATCGTGTTCATCGATGAGCTCGACGCCTTGGGCAAAGCCCGCAGCATCAACCCGCTCGGCACGCACGACGAACGCGAGCAGACGCTAAATCAGCTGCTGGTCGAGATGGACGGCTTCGACCCCAGCGTCGGTGTCATCATCATGGCGGCGACCAACCGTCCCGAGATCCTCGATCCCGCGCTGCTCCGGGCCGGACGCTTCGACCGGCACGTCGCCCTCGACCGCCCGGACGTCCGCGGTCGCGAAGCGATCCTGCGGGTGCACGTCCGCGGCGTGAAGCTCGCCACCGACGTCGACATCCACGTAGTTGCGGCACGCACTCCGGGGTTCGTTGGGGCTGATCTTGCGAACCTCATCAACGAAGCAGCGCTGCTGGCGGCACGGCGCGACCGCACCGAGGTCACCATGCAGGACTTCGACGACGCGACCGATCGCATCATCGGCGGGCTGGAGAAGAAGACCCGTGTGATGAGCAACCGCGAGAAGGAGATCGTCGCGTATCACGAATCCGGCCACGCGTTGGTGGCGTCGCTGCTGCCAAACATGGACCCGGTGCGCAAGATCTCCATCATCCCGCGCGGCATCGCCGCGCTCGGCTATACGCAACAACTGCCGACGGAGGATCGGTATCTGATGACCCGTTCAGAGCTGGAAGACCGCACCTGCGTCCTGCTGGGTGGTCGCGTTGCCGAGGAGTTGGTGTTCCAGGATATCTCCACCGGCGCACAGGACGACCTGCAGAAGGCTACCGACATCGCCCTCGCCATGGTGACCCGCTACGGCATGAGCGACGCCCTCGGCCTGCGCACGTTCGAGTCCGACCGCCGCTCGGCGTTTTTCGACACCCCGATGATGCCGCGCAAGGATTACAGCGAGCAGAAGGCCAGCGCCATCGACGCGGAGGTCGAGCGCATCCTCGAACAGGCGCACGCCAAGGTCCGGGGCATCTTGATGGAACGACGCAGCGTGCTCGACCAAATCGCCCACCGCCTCTTGGACAAGGAAGTATTGGACGGCGAGGCACTGCGCGAGTTGGTTGCGGCGGACGCGCCCGTTGCGCGTGCCGCAGTGTAGCGGCCACTTCAGTCGGTGCCCAAAGCCTGTTAGAACCGGACAAGCCAACCCGCGTTGAACTCACTTGTTGGAGGAGGTTGATGATGGCATCGCCAGTCGTCGGAAGCGAAGCGCACAAGGAACTCTTTTGCCGGACCTTCATTGAGACGCACGAGCCGTACGACCCGGCGAATCTCGCGTTCCCGGACATCGACCCCGATAGTCGCGCGCGTTTGCTCAGCCTGCCGATCTGGGATGAGGCGGTAAACACGGAACGGGAGACGGCCATGAAGGTGGCGCGGATGACCGACTCCGAACCCGATCCCCTGGTGCGTGAAGCCATTGCGCTGCAAGGCTTCGAAGAACATCGCCACGCGGCGTTGCTCGATCTGCTGACGCAGCGCTACGAGATCCCGGTCAAGCGGCGTACGGACGCGCCGAATGTCGAAGATCCGTCGTGGGACTTCATCCGGACTGAGTATGGCGAATGCTTCGACGCGTTTTTCGCCTTCGGCTTGTTCGCCATCGCGCGCGACTCGGGATTCTTCCCGCCACCGCTGGTGACGCTGTTCGATCCCGTGATGCAGGAAGAGGCGCGGCACATTCTGTTCTTCGTGAATTGGATGGCGTATCGCCGCGCGCGCCTGTCAGTGGACTTGCGGTCACTCATGGATATTCGGCGCGCCTACGCGGTCGCCTTGCAGATGCTCAGCCGCGTCCGCACGGCATTCGATCTCGGCGGTGTGAGCGAGCAAGACAATTTCACGATGAAAGGGCACGAGGCGATCGGCGATTTCTCAATCCGTGCGTTCCTTGAAACCTGCCTGCGCGAGAACGAGCGACGCCTCGGGCTCTACGATGCAAGCCTGCTGCGACCGCGCTTTGCGCCGCGGCTGGCACGGACGGCGCTGCGCTTCATGCGGTCATGAGGAGCGCGGGATGTGGGAGAAGCAAGCAGTGGCCGCGATCGGACTAGCGCAAGGCTAGAAGAATACGTGACAATGTAGCGCCGCTCGGCGGTCGCGCGCGCCACGGTAGTGGACACGGGCGAGCATCTGGTGCGCTGCCTGGTTTACGGCAACCTCAACGGGACGGCACCCGGGGCGTGTATTGACGACGTACGTACAGTATGCGATGTCGAAATATGGATGCTGAATTCTGGCTCAACGGCATCTGCTTCAAATGGGATCGCAAGAAGGCAACGGCGAATCTCCGAGATCACCACATTGCGTTCGAATCGGCCTGTGAGGTGTTCTTCGATCCCTTCATTCGTTGGCTGAGTTCCGAGATGGTTGACCGCGAGGAGCGCGCGACGGTGGTTGGCCTGACAACGGGCTGGAGCCTGGTTGTGGTTGCGCACGTCGAACGGGGAGAGTCCATTCGCATCATTTCGGCACGTCCAGCAAGTGCTCAGGAGAGGAAAACCTATGAAGATCAGTGATCTGCGCAAGCGGCTTCGTAGAGAGCGCCCGATGGCAAGTGTTACGCTCCGGATGCCACAGGACGTTATCGACGAGCTCAAACGGGTGGCGCCGCTATTGGGGTTCTCCGGCTATCAGCCACTGATCCGCGGGTACGTCGGACAAGGGCTGCGTCGCGATTTGGAGCGCATCGAGGGACCACCAGACGTCGGTCGTATAGTGAGGAGTTTGCGGCGGCACGGAGTGGCAGAAACCGTAATCAAGTCGGCTGTCCAAGAGTCACAGTCGGACCGAGGTCAGCGCTCCGCGCGGCGGCGGGCAGGAGGCCATTCGGGGTGATTGCTGCGCCCGGGACGTAGGGCCGAGTCGGCCGAGTTGGGTCCTCAACCGACGTGGGCGTCAGTCGGTAAGCAGCTCGGTTGGGCTCAGGTTGCGACCCTCGTACGCGGAGCCGGCGCGTACAATCGCGCGGGCGATGCTCTGCTTTGACACCCCGAGGCAGCGGCCCACCGCACTCAGCGACAAACCGTGGTGACAGACCGCAAGATGGCTCACCACCGCCCGCGCCGCCAGAACCTCGCGCCGCAAGCTACGACTGGCGATCTCCTGGCTACTCACGCCAAAGCGCTCGGCGACTCGCTGGCACAGACGGTCGATGAGTTCCGGTGCGGTACGCACATGGCACGGCGCTGGAGCATCGGCCCGTTGCAAAACGGCAGCGACGAAGTCACTTCCGCCGAGCACTCGCTCGTCGAATGCCCAACGCTCACGTCCTCGCGTGAGCTTGGTAACGAACTCCCATGCTGCTGTACTCCGGCGCAGCCCCCCACCTTCCAAGTCGAGCGTGCTGCCAACCCCCTGCCGAACGAACTCCAAGTAGGCTTTGCGAGCCTCGCCCACTGTCCGGCCGAATCGTCGCAACACGAATTCAGTGTCCTGTGCGGAAAGCTCCCGATGACCGAGCAGCACGGCGTGGCCCGTCCACGGATAGGAGTCCAGCGATTCGATGGTCACCGGGAGCCGCGAACGCACCGGGTTCAGGTGGATGTAGCGCACCAACTCGAGCAGGTAGGCGTCCTCCTACACGAGAATGTTCTTGAAGCGACTCTGGAACAGGTACCCGGAGCGCCGGTGTACCCGATTGAAGGTGCTGGCATACGACCCCAGCCAGCATTGCGCCAGCGACGAGATCGACATGGTCCCGGTGCGCAAGAGCACGTGAGCGTGGTTGGGCATGAGGGCCCAGGCATAGAGGCCCGCTGCGCTGTCGACCACCGGCGCCGCCAGTTCTTCAAGGAAGTGGACGCGGTCGTCATCGGTGCGAAAGATCGCCCCGCCTTCGATGCCGCGAACCATCACATGATGAAGAGCGCCGGGGTAGTCGAGACGCGGGGCACGGGGCATACGCTGAGCGGCCAACACTCGTGAGTATGCTGCCATATGTAGTCATGACAATACATATTATCAAGTCGGCCAGGTCGGCCCTACGTCCCCACTTCTAATAATACTGCTTGTCGTGAATCGTGCTCGTGTTCGTGTTCGTGCTCGGGGTCGTGTTTGTCGGTACGACCGTGGGTCCGATTCCGACGCCTTGGCTCGACGAACCACGACCACGAACACGAGCACGATCCCGCGCAGCTCACGTTCCACGAACCGCGGCGCGCCCTCGCCGCCGCCGCGCAGGCGCGCCTCGGCCAGAAAGGTTTCGAGATGCTCGCGCACCACCTGGTGCAGATCCTCACACCGTATACAGGTCTGGCGGTCAGTTTCCGACTGAGCACGTGGATGGCGTTCCGCCGTCTCGGTGATCTTGAAGAGGCCGGAGGTCCGAAGCCGCTTCGTGATTTAGTTGGGTTGCGGGCACAGCCCGCGCTGAGAGGATGGGGCCTACTCAGGGTGAGCGGTGAAATATTTCGAGCATACTCACCCAACCGCTCGCCCTGAGTAGCCGCCCTCTCTTGGCGGCGTATCGGAGGGCGCCCGCTGGAGGCCTTGTGCACAATTCAACCCGCCCATCGGAACGTTCTTGGCGGCTCGACCTGCGCTTGCCGCGGACGCGGCGGCGTCATAGCGTACCCCGCAACGAAGGAGGTGCAGCGTGGAAATCCTTTTGAACCCGAAGCGGCACGATCGCGCGTATCCCGACGAGCGTTCCCGCGAGATCATGCGTAAGACGATCGAGTTCTTCGGGGTTGGGTAGTGTAGCCCAGGCTTGGCGCCTTGCGCCTACCCTGGGCGGTACGGTGGCACGCCCGAAACCCTCTCACCGCATTGTGGCCAGGTGAGAAAAGACCACCTAACAACGCAACAACAAACAACCTAACAACCCAGCTTTCCGTGACGACGGAGCAGCTCGACGATCGGCGTATGCAGCGCCGCATTGCACGCAATGATCCCGGGTAGCAACGTGTCGCGTTGGTTGAAGCGCAGCGGCATCCCATGGCGGTCGGTGATCCGACCACCGCCCTCCGTGATCAGCGCCGCCCCGGCGCAGACGTCCCACTCGTTCTTCGGCGTCAGAGGAACCGTGGGGGACGTAGCGCACAATTGGACGAATTGATCGGCGATTGCGCCAATTACGCGCTACGTCCCCCAGAATCACATTCGGGCTAGCGCGGGGTTGGCTCCTCGGCACACCGCGGGCTGACGCCCAGGCGCAACAAGCGACTCAGCGTCCGCGCAGGATTTGGGCCGCCAAGCGCTCGGCGTCCGGGCTGAGCAGTAGCTCCCTCGTGAGCACGGGGTTGTTGGCGCGCCCGGCGCTGCGTTTCATGCGGTCATGAGGAGCGCGGGATGTGGGCGCAGGCGGCGCCTACCTCCCGCGTGCGGTCGATCAGGCCGCTTCTGCGAGCGGCGTGCTGGCAAAGGTCAGATTGTCGCCGCTGTAGTCGACGACCAAGCGGCTGCTGTCGCGCACTTCACCGGCCAGGAGCTTGCGGCCGAGCGTCGTTTCCAACTCCTTCTGCAGCAAGCGCTTGAGGGGCCGCGCCCCGTACACTGGGTCGTAGCCAGCGCGCGCAAAATGTTCGAGCGCGGCATCGGTCAGCTCGATCTCGATCTTGCGCTCTGCGAGCCGCGCCCGCAGCCGCTGCAGCTGAATCGACACGATCTGCTTGAGCTGCTCCTGCGTCAGGCTGTGGAACACCACGATCTCGTCGACGCGGTTCAGAAACTCCGGCCGGAAGTGATCGCGGAGGGCGTCGAGCACCTCGGCCTTCATGCGCTCGTAGGCCTCGGGCCGCCGCCGCCCGGACCCGTGGAGTCCGCGATAGTGACAGCCAGTTCCTGCACATTCGTGGCGCCTGTCGTATCCAGGCCGAAGGTGCCGCCGGCCAT
>Ga0209048_10001962_pt1 | contig 20736 bp, 22 predicted proteins | sample FrelakmetCRP12CR_FD_187146 | JGI IMG/M metagenome (GOLD analysis project Ga0209048, IMG submission 187146) | Freshwater lake sediment microbial communities from the University of Notre Dame, USA, for methane emissions studies - CRP12 CR (SPAdes)... | ecosystem: Environmental > Aquatic >... | reverse complement strand
CTCGCCTGCGCCGGCGGCGTCGTGGCCTACCAGGCCACGAGACCGGCGCGGGCGCCGGCCAATCCTCGTGCGTTCGTGCCGGCGGCGGCCTTCTTCCTCGACTTCTCGCCGAGCTTCCGCACATCGATCGCCGACGCCTACTACCTCGCCATGGTGCAGTACTACGGCGAGCACGTGACGGGGGACGGGCGCCTCGATTCTCTTCCCCAGATGGTCGATCTGGTGACGAGGCTGAGCCCGCACTTCACGCGCGCCTACCTGTTCGGCGCCTTCTCCCTCATGGACGCGGGCCGTCCCGACGCGGGGTATGAGACCCTCAAGCGCGGCTTCGAGGAGAACCCCGGCGACTGGCACTTCCCCGCGTACTTGGGGTTCTTCGCCTATCGCTTCGGCCAGGGGAAGATCAAGGACCTGACGGCCGCCCGCTGGTACGAGAAGGCGGCCTCCATCCCCGGCAGCCCACCCTATCTGCTGCGTCTGGCGGCGGTGCTGGCCGGCAAGGGCGGCGCAGACCAGAAGGCCATCCTGATGTGGGGGCAGGTCTACCTGGGCGGCGACAAGTACGTGCGTCAGAAGGCGGTCACGGAGCTCGACAGCATCCTCCCCAAGGACAAGGCGGCGCGCATGAAAGCGGTCGCGCCGCTCTACCAGACCATGCCGAAGGCCGAGTTTGCGGCGCTGACCGCCGAGCTGTTCAAGGGTTACGCGCCGTGAGGTCGGGGTGCAGGCCTTCCTGATCGTGCTGGCCGTCGTCTACGGCCTGATCATCGGCAGCTTCTTGAACGCCTGGGCGTGGCGCCTGGCGCACGGGGAGAAGATCACGGCCGGGCGTTCGCACTGCCCCCACTGCGGCGCGCAGATCAGGGCCTACGACAACGTCCCGCTGGTCAGCTGGCTGGCTTTGCGCGGGCGCTGCCGGGACTGCGGCGCGCCGATCAGCTGGAGGTACCCTCTTGGTGAGGCGCTCACGGCGGCCCTGTTCGCGGCGGTCGCGGCCCTGGACGGCCTCTCGTGGCTGCTGGTCCCGCACCTGCTCTTCGTGTCGGCCCTCGTCCTCGTGAGTCAGGTCGATCTGGAGAAGAAGATCATCCCCGACATCGTCATCCTCCCGGTCGCCGCGCTGGGTCTGCCGTTGATGATCGTGCTCGGACCGGCGCCGTGGTGGCAGTGGCCGGTCGCCGGCCTGGGCGCGGCCGGGTTCCTGTTCCTCATCAGCGAGGTGTACTACCGCATCCGCCACGTGGAGGGCATGGGCTTCGGCGACGTCAAGCTCGCGCTCTGCATGGGCGTCTATCTGGGCCCCGCGGTCGTGCCGGCGCTGTTCCTGGGCTTTCTCAGCGGCGCCGCGGTCGGCATCATCCTGATCGGCGGTCGCCGCGGAGGCGCGAAGACCGCGATCCCCTTCGGGCCGTTCCTGGCCGCGGGCGCGATCCTGGCGCTGTTCTTCGGCGGCGCCCTCGTCGACGCTTATCTGGGGCTCGTGTTCCCGAAGTGATGCCGGCAGACTCGGCGCCGTTGTGAGCCGGCCGCGCCGCCAACGTCACCGTCGCACGGCCATCATCACCCTCCCTTTCGGGCGCCGTCCTCGCTAGTCTCGCTGCATGAGCAACGGCGCGCTCTTCGTCGCCGGGCTCCACTGAGTCTGAGGTCAGCCACGGGAGGTGGCGTGTGTCCCGGCAGCATGGATCGACGCTTCTCGAGCTGGTCGCCATACTGGCGATCAGCGCCGTGCTGGGCGCCATCGCCGTGCCGGGGGTGGCGGCCGTGCGCAGCGTCTTCGCCGCCGACGCCGCCGCGCACAGGCTGGCGCTCGTCCTCCGTGATGCGCAGGCGAGGGCCCAGGCGCGCGGCGCCGCTGTGCGCGTGTCCGTCGCCGGCGATGGTGGCTACTCCGTCTGCGACATCTGTCCCTCCGGCGAGCGCCCGGTGGCTCGCGGCGAGCTCGGCGCCGGCGTCGTCAGCAACTACCCGCAGGGCACCCTCGAGTTCGCCGCCGCCGGCTGGCCGACGCTCCCCGGCGGCGCCAGCCCCAGGGCGGGTCACTTCACCATCGGCGCGTCGAGGGCGGTACGCGTGGTGGTCGTCCAGATGGGGGGGTGCGTGCGATGCACCTGAGCGCTCGTCGCCACGGGTTCTCGCTGATCGAGGCAGTCATCGCGGTGGCCATCCTCGGCCTCGCCTGCGTCGCCGTGAGCGGCGTGCTCAGCGCGACGCTCCACGCCGAACGCTCCGTGGAGCGGCGCCGCCACCTCGAGGCCGTGTTGGCCGCAGAGGGCGAGCGCCTGGCGGCGTTGCCCTACTACCGTCGGGCTGACGGTGCCCAGCGACCCGCGAGCCCTGCCTCCTTGCTCGGGGAGGTGTTCCCGCACGCCTCGCCGGCCTGCAACGTGCCGGAGGCCTTCTACGCCGACGGGTCGGGCGCGGCTCCCTCGGGCACGTTTGTGAGCGACCTCCTCGCCGACGACCTCACCGTGCACCGCGTGTCCCGGTTCGTGGCCGTCTCGCCGGCGGGACTGGAGCCCGTCGCGCTCGAAGCCCTGTCGGCGTGGGCCGTGTGGACGGACGCGGTCCCACCGACCGGCCTGATCGAGGTCGAGCTGCGGGCGTCGTGGCGGGGGCTCGCGGTCGAGCGGCACCTCGTGTTCAGTGCCGTGCCGCCCTCGGTCGCACCGCCCGTCGCGGTCCTGGAGGGGCGTCTCCGTGTCTCGTGAAGCCGCAGAGCGAAGCGTCGTCCCCACCCCGGCCGGCCATGGGAGGAGGCGCTCGCGTGCGGGCGTCACGCTCGTCGAGCTGCTCGTCGCGGCGTGCGTGACCGCCGTGGCCCTGACCGGCGCCTGGGCCTGGCTATGGAGCGCCGGCGGCGCCGCCAGGGGCGCCGCCGGCCGCGCGCAGGCCGCCACCGCCGCGGCCTTCGCGGTGAGGACTGTCGCCGACGAGCTCGGTCTGGCGACGTCTCTCTGCAGCCCCCCGGCCGGCATGTCTCCAGACCGCGCCCTCTGCGTGGAGCATCGCCACGACGGCGCCGCCGTCGAAAGCGTGCTCGTAGCCTGGGACCCGGCGCGTCACGTGCTCTGGCGCAAGGCGCCCGGCATGTATCTTGCCGATCATGTCGAGTCGTTCGCAGTCGACTACTTTCGCGCTGACGGACAGCGCCTCGCAGCGGCAGACTTCGCCGCTGCCGGCTGGCCGCAGACCGTCGCCCTGATCACCGTCACGGCCGACGTGACCGTCGGAGGGCGCACCGCGCGGGCCAGCCGGTCCGTGGCGCTCGCGCCCGAGGCGACATGAGTCCGGCCTCGTCGCAGCGTGGCTATGCGCTCCTGGCGACGCTGGTGGTGACCGCCCTGGCGGCGGTGTTCGCCGCGGCGGCCGTGGCGGCGGTGAGCGCCCGGCAGAGCATCGTCGGCGCGGACGTCGCCAACGTACGTGCCCAGGCGGGGGCGAAGCAGGCTCTCGCCCGCGTGTGCCTCGAGCTGCGGCGCCATCCAGCCGCGCTCCAGGGTGAGCTTGCAAGCTCCGCGGTCTCCAGCGGAGACGCCTCGTGGCAAGCGAACTGGGTCGCGGCCGACACCGCTGCCGGCTCAATGTGGCCGGCCGCAGCCGTACAGATCGAGGGGTCGTGCGGCGACGCCCGAAAGAGACTTTCAGTCGTGCTGCAACTGCGCGCCGAGCCCGTTCCGCAAGGCCTGGTCACGGCGGTCGACGTGGAGCTCCAGGCGCCACTGCGGGTGACCGGGAGCGGGCTGTACTGCGGCGGCTGCGTGCGCGGCAGGGAGTGGCTGGAGTTCGGGAGCCCCGGCCCGGCCGGCGGCGCGACCCCGCCGGCCGACGGCGTACACGGTGACGTCTGGTCGCAGGCCGGCGTGCACGCCCTGGGCGGCGTGTGGTCGGTGGGCGAGGAGATCCACGCCGGGCCCGGCGCGGGCGCAGAGTATCCGTACGACACCGACATGGATACAGGCGACAACGCAGTGTCGCGGTTCGTCGCGACGCCGGACGCGTCGCTCCTCATCGCCTTGCGGGATGCTGCTGTCGCGCCCGGCGCAGCTCTTCACGACGGCGTCCTCGACCTCGCCCAACTGCCACTGGCGCGGCCCCTCGGCCCGGGTGCGGGTCCCGGAGACGACGGCTATGTGGTGGTCACGACGGTCGCCGAGGGTGCGGACCTGCGCCTCGTGGGCGCTCGCCCACCCGGCGCCTGCCCCATCGTCCTGGTCGTCCAGGGCGCCGCGGCGCTGGGGGAGCCGGGAGTCCCGACCGCGTTCGACGGCGCGCTGCTGGTGCTCGGCAGCCTGCGCGTGTGCGGACCTTCCGTTCTCGGGGGCCATCTGTTCGCCCGCGACCTCCTGGTCTCGGCGCCGCTGTCCGTGGAGCTTGCCGGCGACTGGCGCATGAGCCAGCTCGCCGGTCTGGTGTCTCCCGTTCTGGTGTCGCTCGATGGGCCCTGAGCAAAGGGAATCGCGGCGACGCTGCGAAAGTTGTGTAGTGCGGACGCGTGTTGTGAAAGACTGAGCGTCCTGCGTGAGGGGGCAGGTTGCCGGTGGGTTTCTGCCGAACTCCGCTCCTAAAGGTATCCGGCAAGGCTGCCGACAACGCCGCTAGAGGGTGGCGAGTCAAGCGAAGGGGCTGGTATGGCCAAGAGTGGTGCGCGCGTCGGGATAGACCTCGAGCAGTCGTCGATCGCCGGGGCACAGGTGAAGGGCGCCGGTCAGGGGTACTCGCTGACCAACGCGTCCGTGCGCGCTTTGCCTGAGGGTCTCGTCTTCGAGGGCGAAGTCGTCGACGTCGACGGCCTCGCCGCCGAGCTCAAGACCTTCTGGAAGGAGAGCGGCTTCACGGGCAAGCGATTCTCGCTCGGCGTGGCCAACCAGAAGATCGTGGTCCGCACCATGGAGTTCCCGATCATCGACGCCAAGGAGCTTCGCGCCGCCATCGAGTTCCAGGCGCAGGAGGCCATCCCCATCCCGCTCGCCGACGCTATCCTCGACTTCCAGGTGCTGGCCACGGTGCCGTCCGAAGACGGCGCCGGCAGGCAGAAGGTCCTCATCGTCGCCGCCCAGCGCGACATGATCGCGCAGTTCGTCGAGGCCGCCAAGAAGGCGGGCTTGAGCGTCGACGGCATCGACCTCCAGGCCTTTGCCCTGATGCGCTCGGTCGCGCCGCCCGTGGCGTTCGTCGACATGGGCGCCCCCCAGAGCGCCGACGCGGCGGCCCTAGTCAACATCGGTTCGGGCATCACCAACCTGGTGGTCGCGGTCAACGGCCTGCCGCAGTTCACGCGCGTGGTCAACATCGGCTACGAAGGGCTCGTGCAGGCGCTCGTCGACAACCGCGGGCTGCCCCGCGTCGAGGCCGACGCGCTGCGCATCAACGTCGGTCTCTCCGGCGGCGACCCTCCCGTAGGTGATCTCGAAGCGACGACGGTCGCGGAGGTCCACGAGGTCCTCGACGTCAGCTGCGAAGCTTTCGCCGACGAGATCCGTCGGTCCATCGATTACTATCACTCGCAGGAACATGAAGGCCAGATCGGGACGCTGCTGCTGAGCGGTGAAGGCGCCCTCACGCGCAACATCTGCGGCTACCTGTCGCAGGCGCTTCATCTGGTCGTGCAGCTGGGTAACCCGCTCCAGCACATCCTCGAGAACAAGTCCAAGTTCCCCCAGCCTGAGCTGGAGGCCATGTCACCGAGGCTGGCCATCGCGCTCGGCCTGGCCATCGACGACGAGGGGTAAGCGGCCATGAAGCGCATCGACCTCCTGCCGCCAGAGCAACGCGTCAAGGCCTCGCGCGAGCGCGGTCTCCTGTGGGCCATCCTCATCCTCGTCGCCATCGTCGTGGCCCTGGGGCTGGTCTACGTGTGGCAGAACAGCCAGGTCACCGACAAGCAGGCCGAGCTCGACGGGCTTACCGCCGAGGTGGCGGCGGTCCAACAGCAGGCCGCGGCGCTAGCTCCCTACGCCCAGATCCAGACCCAGCGCAAGGCCATGACGCAGACGGCCCAGGGCATCTACTACTCCCGCGTGCAGTGGTCGACGATCCTCCAGGAGATCAGCCTGGTCATCCCCGAGAACGTGCGTCTGCAGAACCTCACCGGCACGGTGCCGGCGGCCATGCTTCCCGGGCCGGCCACTCCGCCGGTGGCCGGCGCCGTGGCGGCGGCGACGCCCGACGTCACCTTCACCGGAACGACGTACACGCACAAGGACGTGGCCGAGTTCATGACCCGACTCGGCCTCATCCCGCAGCTGTCGCACGTGCAGCTGGCCTCGTCGGCCGGCGCGGCCGCGACCAGCGAAAACGCAACGACGGGGACGCCGACCGTCACCTTCATTGTGACGGCGTCGCTGCGGCCGTATCTCACGCCGCCTCCCGCCACCGTGATCGGGGGGGCGGCCCAATGAGAGCCACCAAGGGCAAAGAGGTCTACATCATCACCGCTGTGGTCGCGGTCGTCCTCATCGTGGCATGGTACTTCCTGCTGCTCAGCCCCACGCGCACCAAGCTCAGCGACCTTGACGGTCAGGTCCAGGCACAGCAGGCAGCTCTGGTGACCGCCAAGCAAGAGGTCGCGCGCCTCGAGTCCTACAAGAAGACGGCGCCGCAGTCGCGCGCCGAGATCGTGCGGCTGGGCAAGATGCTCCCCGAGAGCGAAGGCATCCCGTCGCTGATCATCGAGCTTACGACGACGGCCGACGCCTCGGGTGTCGAGCTGAACGGCATCACTCGCGGCGCCACGCTGGCCGGCACGCCGTTCGGTCTGCAGAGCGTCACGCTGGCGGTGACGGGGCGGTTCTTCGACGTCGAGGACTTCCTGTACCGCCTCGAGGCCTATGTCGCGTTTCGTAACGCCAGTTTCCGCGTCACCGGCAGGCTCCTCGAAGTCACGACTCTGGGGCTGACCGGCGGCGCCGCCACGACTTCGGGCTCGGCGCCGCCGCTGACGGTGACCGTCGGGCTGAGCGCGTATCTCTGGGCTGGTTCCGGCAGCGCCGCCGCGGGAGGCACACCGTGATCGCCAACAGGCGCACGCTCACCTACGTCGCCATCGCGCTCATCGTCGGCGCCACCCTCGCCCTCGCCGTGGCGCTGGCGCGCAGCGGCGCGCCGGCCGCAAGCTCGGGGTCGACGGCCGCCCAGACGCAGGCGCAGGGCGGCGTGCTCGGCGACACGACCGGCGCCGGCCTGATCGCCAGCGCCGATCCGGCCAAATACGAGCCGCCGCTGGATCGGTTCACCGCCAAGGACCCGTTCATCCCGCTGTCGGTGGCCTCGCCGACGCCCAGTCCCACGTCGACCGCGAACCCATCTCTTTCGGCGCACGTCAAGGTCAACGGTACGACCTACACGGTCGTGCAGGGCGACAAGGTGCCGAGCGGCTCCCCCGCCTTCACGATCTCGAGCATCACGTCGGGCGACGTGACGTTCGCGGTGATCAGCGGGAAGCTCGAGAACGGTGATCCTTCGATCTCGGTGAATCTTGGCGAGTCGGTGCGCGCCACCCTCGAGAGCGGCAAGAGCTACGACCTCTCCGTGCTCAGCATCGGCAGCAGTGGCGGTGGTGGCACCGGCAACGGCCACTCGATCTCGGTGCTCAGCATCACCAGCAGCAACGGCATCGCCATGGCGACGTTCGAGGTCGACGGCAAGACCTATGCCGACAAGAAGGTCGGCGACGTGTTCTCGACGTCCGCCGGCGAGATCAAGGTGATCGCCATCAACGTGGACGCGCAGACCGTCACCATCGTGCTCGGCGACCAGACGTTGACGTTGCGCGCCGGGCAGGTCGTCGTGAAATAAGCGAGCGGTCCGGGACGGCGTCGACGACAGGGCGGCCAGCGGCCGCCCTGTCGCGTCTACGACGTCTCGACGCTCGCGAGCGCCTCTGTTCACGGGCCGCAGCGCCCGATATGGTAGCAGCATGACTCGCTTGCGCTTCTTGACCGCTGGGGAATCGCACGGCCGCCAGTTGACGGCCGTGCTCGAGGGCTGCCCGGCGGGCCTCGCCGTCTCCGCCGCGCGCATCGACGAGGATCTCGGCCGGCGCCAGCGCGGGTACGGCCGTGGCGCCCGGCAGACGATCGAGAGCGACCGCGTGGAGATCGCGGGCGGCGTGCGGTACGGGCGCACGACCGGGGCGCCGATCGCCCTGGTGGTGGCGAACCGTGACGCCGGCAATTGGGGCGCTGTGCTCGCCGTCGAGGCTCCGCAGGATGCGGGCTCCGTGGCGGAGCCGGTGCGCGTGCCGCGCCCCGGGCATGCCGATCTCGGCGGGGCGCTGCTCTACGACCTCCACGACATCCGCGACGTGATCGAACGCGCCAGCGCCCGTGAGACCGCCGCGCGAGTCGCCTGCGGAGCCGTCGCCAAGCTTCTTCTTGAGACCGTCGGCTGCCGCGTGGTAAGTCACGTCGTCGCCGTGGGCGCAGAGCGCGCCGCCGCGGCGCCGCTGCGCCTCGACGACCTCGCGAGGGTCGAGGCCGATCCGCTGCGCTGCGCCGACGCGGCCGCGAGCGCGCGCATGCGCGCCGCCGTGGACGCCGCGCAAGAGGCCGGCGACACGCTTGGCGGCGTCGTCGAAGTGCTTGCCTTCGGCTACCCGCCCGGCGTGGGCACGTATGTTCAAGGCGATCGTCGCCTGGAGTCGGCTCTCGCCGCCGCGGTGTTCACCGTGCCTGCCATCAAGGGCGTCGAATTCGGCCTCGGCTTTGCCGCGGCCGGGCTGCCCGGCAGCGAAGTGCACGACGCGCTCGAGCACGACGCCGCGCTGGGGTACGTGCGCCGCACCGACAACGCGGGCGGCATCGAGGGCGGCATCTCCAGCGGAGGCACGATCGTCGTGCGTGCCGCCATGAAGCCCATCGCGACGCTGGGCAGTCCGCTGCCGAGCGTGGAGATGGGCACGCATCGCGCGGTCGAATCGCGCTTCGAGCGCTCGGACGTGTGCGCCGTGCCGGCCGCCGGCGTCGTGCTCGAAGCCGTGCTCGCGCTCGCCCTGGCCGATGCCGCGCTCGAGCGCTTCGGAGGCGCGACTGTCGCGGAGTTCCGCACGGCCGTAGACGCCTATCGCGCCCACTGCCTGAGCCGTTGAGCGGCGCCTCTGAGGACGGCGCGTCGCGCGTGTCCGCCGTCGCCTTGGTCGGCTTCATGGCCGCCGGCAAGAGCGTTGTGGGCGGGCTCGCCGCGAAGCGCTTGCAGGTACCCTTCTTCGACACCGACGCGCTGATCGAGGAGCGCGAAGGTCCCATCACCGCGATCTTCGCCGCGCGCGGCGAGCAGGCGTTCCGCGGCATCGAGCGCGACGTCGTCGTGGAGGTGCTGGAGACCGCGCTGCGTACGCCGTGCGTCGTCGCCCTCGGTGGCGGAGCGGTGCTGAACGGCGACGTGCGGGAGGCGCTGGGGCGCCTCGCTCACGTCGCCTGGCTCACCGCGCCGGCCGAGGTGCTGTGGGCGCGTGCGCGGCCCGCGGCTCCCGGCGGCAGACCCTTGGCCAACGACCGGCAGGCCTTCGAGAGACTCCTGGATGAGCGCAACGGCCTGTACCGGCGCGTCGCCTCCGCTGAGGTGCTCAACGACGGCTCGCGGGCGCTCGCCGCCGTGGCCGCAGAGATCGTGGCGCTCGCCGCGGACGGCGCCCTCCACCCGGCGCCCGGGCATGGGGAGGACCGGGGATGAGGCGTATCCGGGCGGAGATGAGGTCGCGCGCCTACGACGTGCTCGTCGGCCGCGGCTGCCTCGCGGGGCTCGGTGGGGCGCTGGCGCGCCGCTGCTCCGGTGGCCGGGCCGTCGTCTGCTGCGACGAGAACGTCGCCCCCCTGTATCTGGAGCAGGCCAGCTCCAGTCTGCGGGCGGCCGGCTTCGAGGTGTCGCACATCGTGATCCCCGCCGGAGAGGGCCAGAAGGACCTCGCCCGTGCGGAAGAACTGTACGGCGTGCTCTACGATCGCGGCGTGCGCCGTGGCGACACCGTGGTGGCCCTTGGCGGTGGCGTGATCGGTGACCTCGCCGGGTTCGTGGCGGCCACGTACCAGCGCGGGGTGCGTCTCGCCCAAGTGCCGACGACGCTGCTCGCCCAGGTCGACGCCGCCGTGGGCGGCAAGGTGGCCGTCGACTTCCGCGCCGGCAAGAACTACGTGGGCACGTTCTATCAGCCGTGGCTCGTCTATGCCGACCTCGGGACGCTCGAGACGCTTCCGGCTCGCGAGCTCCGCAGCGGGGCCGCCGAGGTGGCCAAGTACGCCCTGCTCGACGGCGGCGAGCTGCGGGAGCGCGTCGAGCGTCTCGCCGGCGGCCCCCTGACCGTCGCGCGCGTCAGCCAGGAGCTGGTCGCGGGGTGCGTGGCGCGCAAGCTGGCGGTGGTCGCCGGCGACGAGCGCGAGCAGACGGGGGCGCGGGCTGTGCTCAATCTGGGGCACACCATCGGCCACGCCGTCGAGGCGGCTACGGCGTTCTCGCGGTACACACACGGCGAGGCCGTGGGCCTGGGGCTGCGCGCGAGCCTCTGGCTCTCGTGGCGACTGTGCGGTCTGGACCCCCGCGAGGAAGCTCGCGGTCAGGCCCTTCTCGACGGCCTCGGTCTTCCGCAGAGGCTCGAGGCTGTGCCTGCCGAGGCCGTTTGCGACCTCACGCACCGCGACAAGAAGGCCGGCCGTGACGGCGTGGGGTACGTGCTGCTGGATGCCCCGGGGAGCCCGCGCCTCGACGTGCGCGTGCCGCCGGAGCTCGAACGGGAGGTCGTCGAGTGGTTGGTGCAACGGTGAAGACGCTCTGGCTCCTGCACGGCGTCAATCTCGACATGCTGGGCCGCCGCGACCCCGCCCACTACGGCGTGCTCACCTTGGCGGAGCTCGAGGCCTACGTGGTCGAATGCGCCGCGGCGCGCGGCTTCGCGGCGCGCTGTCACCAGACCAACCACGAAGGCGAGCTCGTCGAGAAGATCCACGACATCGTGCGCGACGGGGCCGACGCCGTGATCGTCAATCCCGGCGCCTGGACGCACTACAGCTACGCCCTGCGCGACGCGCTCGAGATGGTCGAGGCGCCGATCGCGGAGGTCCACCTCTCGGACCTCGATGATAGGGAGGAGTGGCGTCGGCACTCGGTGATCGCCGATCTGGCGACGGTGCGCGTGAGCGGCAAGGGACGCGAGGGTTACGCCGAGGCCGTGGCCGCCCTGGCGGACCTCATCGCGCGACGGGAGCGCCGGTGAGCGCTCGCCTGGCGCGCTGCCGCGCTCTCCTGGACCAGCTCGGCCTCGACGGCGTCGTCGTGGGCGAACCCGCCGACGTCCGCTACCTCTCCGGGTTTCGTGGCGAGGACACGACGCTCGTCGTCGGTGGCGACGCCGCCCTGATCTGCAGCGACGCGCGGTACTGGGAACAGGCGCGCGAGGAAGCCGCCGGCTTCGAGCTTGTCGAGGCGCTTGCCGCGGACCTGATCGCCGACACCGCGGCTGCGGCCGCGCGGCAGCTGGGTGTGGACGCGCGGCTGGGGTTTCAGGGAGCGTCGCTGAGCTACGAGGAGTACCGGCGGCTGCGCCGCCGGCATCGCGGCCGTCTGCGCGACGTCGGCGGCCGCGTGAGCCGCCTGCGCGCCGTGAAGGACGCCGCCGAGATCGACGTCATGCGGCGTGCGGGGGCGCTGACTGACCAGGCGCTGGCCGCCGTCGTGGCGCGCGGCCTTGTTGGCCGTCGCGAGGCAGACGTGGCCTGGGACCTCCTCACCGAGTACCACCGGCTGGGCGCCGACGGCGAAGCCTTTCCGGCGATCGTCGCCGCCGGCGCCCACGGCGCCCAGGCGCACGCCATCCCTGGGGGGCGGGTCATCGCCGCCGGCGAGCTGGTCGTGATCGACACCGGCGCCCGCGTGGACGGGTATTGCAGCGACATCACGCGCACCTTCGCCGCCGGCGAGCCGGCCGGCGAGCTGCGCCGCGTGTACGACGTCGTCCTCGCGGCGCAGCTCGCCGGCCTGGCGGCCGTGCGCGCCGGCGCCCACGGGCGCCGCGACGTCGACGCGGCCGCGCGCGCCGTCATCACGGCCGCGGGCTACGGCGAGAAGTTCGGCCACGGTACCGGCCACGGGGTGGGCCTCGAAGTGCACGAGGCTCCGGGGCTGGGCCGGACCCGAGGCGACGCTCTCGCCGCGGGCATGGTCTGCACCGTGGAGCCGGGCATCTACATCGAGGGGCTCGTGGGCGTGCGCATCGAAGACACGGTGCTGGTCACGGGGACCGGCAGCGAGCGCCTGACGGCGTTCCCCAAAGAGCTTCAGGTCGTCGACTGAGCAGGCGGCTCGCCCGGGGCGCCGGCCGCCGTGCCTGCTGCACGCCCGCGCGGGCTTGCTGTATCATGGCCTACTACCGTCCTGACCCGTACCTGCGACCCCTGAGTAGGACCACATGGCAGACGTAGTCAGCACCAACCAGTTCAAGACGGGCATGGCCATCGAGATCGACGGGCAGCCGTTCACGATCGTCGACTTCCAGCACGTGAAGCCGGGCAAGGGTGGCGCCTTCGTGCGCACCAAGGTGCGCAACATCGCCAGTGGCGCGGTGCTCGACAGGACCTTCCGCGCCGGCGAGAAGTTCGCGCGCATGCACACCCAATCGCGCAAGATGGCGTATCTGTACTCCACCGAGGGCGAGGTCGTCCTCATGGACAACCAGACGTTCGAGCAGGTCTCCGTGACGCCCGACATGGCCAAAGACGCTCTCGAGTGGGCCGTCGAGAACATGGAGGTCGAGATCTACTACCTCAACGGCGAGCCGTTCGACGTGCAGGCGCCCAGTTTCGTGGAGCTCCTCATCACCACGTCCGACCCCGGCGTGCGCGGCGACACCGCTCAAGGCGCCACGAAGCCGGCGACCCTCGAGACCGGCGTGGTCGTGCAGGTGCCCCTCTTCATCGAGGAGGGCGAGCGCATCAAGGTCGACACGCGCACCCGGGAGTACCTGGGCCGCGCCTGAGCGCGGCCCAGGGCCAGGAGACAGCCATGCGAGCTCGCAGAGTTCGCATCACCGACACGACCCTGCGCGACGGCCACCAGTCGCTCTGGGCCACGCGCATGCGTACCGCCGACATGCTGCCCATCCTCGAGACCATGGACGAGGTGGGCTTCCAATCGCTGGAGTGCTGGGGAGGCGCCACGTTCGACGCCCAGCTGCGCTTTCTCGACGAAGACCCGTGGGAGCGCCTGCGGCTCATCAAGAAGCACGTCGTGCGCACGCCGCTGCAGATGCTGCTGCGCGGCCAGAACATCGTCGGCTATCGCCACTACGGCGACGACATCGTGCGCCGCTTCGTCTACAAGGCGGCCGAGAACGGCATGGACATCTTTCGCGTCTTCGACGCGCTCAACGACATCCGCAACTTCGAGACCGCCGCCGCGGCGATCACGGAGACCGGCAAGCACTTCCAGGGCGCCGTGGTCTACACCATCTCCCCGGTGCACTCGCTGGACCACTACGTCGACGTGGCTCGCAGCCTGGTCGACATGGGCGCCGCCTCCATCTGCATCAAGGACATGGCGGCGCTGCTCTCGCCCTACTACGCCGAGCAGCTCATCGGCCGCCTCAAGGCCGAGATCGACGTGCCCATCCAGCTGCACTGCCACTACATCGGCGGACTCGCCCCCATGACCTACCTCAAGGCCGTGGAGGCGGGCGTAGACGTCATCGACACCGCCACCGTGCCTCTCGCCTTCGGCAACTCCCAACCGGCCACCGAGATGGTGGTCACGGCCCTCATCGGCACGCCCAACGACACCGAGCTCGACCTCGAGAAGCTGTTCACCGTCGCCAAGTACTTCGAGAAGGTGCGCATCGAGACGGGCCACGACCGCGGCGTCACCTCGCTGACGCACATGCAGGTCTATTCGCATCAGGTGCCCGGCGGCATGATCAGCAACCTCGAGAGCCAGCTGTCGGAGCAGAACGCCCTCGACCGTCTGCCCGAGGTGCTCCAAGAGATCCCCGTAGTGCGCTCCGAGGTCGGTTACCCGCCGCTGGTCACGCCGATGTCGCAGATCGTCGGCACGCAGGCGGTGCTCAACGTGCTGTCTGGGCGGCGCTGGCACATCGTGCCCGATGAGATGAAGGCTTATCTGCGCGGCATGTACGGCGCCGCCCCTGGGCCCGTCTCGCGTGAGGTCATCCAGCGCGTCCTGGGCGACGAAGAGCCCATCCACGTGAGGCCGGCCGACCTCGTGCGCGAGACCCTCGAAGACTACCGCGAAGAGATCGGCGACCTGGCGCGCTCCGAGGAGGACCTCCTGAGCTACGCACTGTTCCCCCAGACGGCGCGCGCATACCTCGAGCGTCACCACATCGGGCCGGAGAGCGATGTGTTCGGCACGCAGATGCCCGCCTACCTCACCTCACGGGTGGGGGCGGCGCTCGACGACGACGCCGGCGACCGCCTGCGTGACATCCTCGCCCTGGTCGAGGAGAGCGACGTCGACGAGGTCGTGATCGAGCAGGGCGACCTCAAGATGACGGTCCGCAAGGCCGGCGTGAGCGCGGCCGCGCCGGCCGCGGCGACGCCGATGCCGGCGGCGGCCGCTCCCACGGCTGTGGACGATCGCGCGGACGGCTACCACGTGGTGCGCTCCAAGTGGGTCGCCACCTTCTACCGCGCGGCGTCGCCGCAGACGCCGTCGTTCGTGGAGGTCGGCGACACCGTCGCGGCGGGTCAGACCCTGTGCATCCTCGAGATGATGAAGATGATGAACGAGCTCACCGCCGATGTGGGCGGCATCGTCCGCCAGATCCTCGTCGAGAACGGCGAGACCGTGCAGTACGGCCAGCCGCTGTTCGCCATCGAGCCCGTCTGACCCGGCCCGGCCACCCGTGACCGTCCGGCCCAGCCGCAAACAGGCCCGCCGCGACGCGCTGTTCCTTCTCTATCAGCGCGACGTGACCGAGCTCACCATGGAGGAGCTCGTTGAGGGGCTGCGCCTGCGCGAAGGCTATGCGCCGGACGACTTCACCATCGCGGCGGTCAGCGGCGTGCTGGCGCAGCGAGAGGCGCTCGACGCAGCCTTGGCGGCGCACTCCACGAGCTGGACTCTGGAGCGCATGGCGCCCCTCGAGCGCAGCATCTTGCGCCTTTCCCTCTGGGAGATCGAAAGTCGCGTGACCCCGCCGGAAGTCGCCATCGACGAGGCCGTGCGGCTGGCGAAGCGCTATGCCACCGACGAGGCGGGCGCCTTCGTGAACGGCGTGCTGGGCGCCATCCAGCGGGACCATGAGGCCGGCGATGACTGAACCCGGCGACGTCCCCGAAACTCCGTTCGATCCTGCCGCGGCCGTGGCCCGGGTGCGCGCCATCATCGGCCAGCTCGAAGAACTCGAACCCCGCCTCGCGGCGTCCGTCTCGGGAGAGGTCGAGATGACGCTGCTGGAGCACGCGACCGAGCTCGTCGAGGAGGCAGGTCGCCTCCTCGAGCGTCTCGGTCGCGTCGCCGGCTGAGGGGCCGCGGCGATGTCACAGCCACTTGCGGACGCGCCGTATCCCGCCGATCTCCTGAAGCTCGTCGAAGACTACCTGGTCGCGCTCGATCTCGGCGCCGACCGGCGCGCCGCACGCCTCGTGGAGGCGATGCGCTACTCGCTGCTCGCCGGCGGCAAGCGCATCCGCCCGGTGCTCACGCTGGCCACGGCGCGCAGCCGCGGCGCCGACCCCGCGGGGGTGCTGCCCGCCGCCGCCGCGCTCGAGCTCATCCACACCTACTCCCTCATCCACGACGATCTGCCGGCGATCGACGACGACACGCTGCGGCGCGGACGGCCGACGTGTCACGTGACCTTCGGGGAAGACATCGCCATCCTCGCCGGCGACGGGCTCTTCGCGGAGGCGTTCAACCTGCTGCTCGGGCGGCAGAAAGGGACGCCGGACGTGGTCCTCTGGGCGGCCGCCGAGGTCGCCGCAGCGACCGGCGTGCAGGGCATGGTGGGCGGCCAATACATGGACGTGGCCGGGGCGGCCGCCGACGACGACGACCTGCGCACTCTGCATGCCCTGAAGACCGGGCGCCTGATAGAAGCCGCGGTCGTCTGCGGCGCCGTGCTCGGCGGCGCGGCGGACGCAGTCCCCTACCGCGCTTTCGCCGCCGAGGTCGGCCTGCTCTTCCAGATCGTCGACGACATCCTCGACGAAGCCGGCGACGAGGGCGAGCTCGGCAAGAGTGTGGGCAAGGACCGCGCCCAGCACAAGGTCACCTACGTCTCGCGCTTCGGTCTGGACGGCGCTCAGCGTCTCGCCGCGGAGGCCGCGCAGCGGGCGCATGAGAGCCTCGCGGCCCTGCCCGGCGACACCTCGGACCTGGCCGTCCTCACCACCTACATGCGCCGCCGCCGCCGCTGACGCCGGGCGGCGGCCCGCCGCCGCGGTGCTATACTCGCGGGACGATGCGGTATCTGGACAAGATCTCCGACCCCGCCGACCTCCAGCAGTTCTCCGAGCGCGAATTGACGCTGCTTGCGGGGGAAGTCCGCGGGGCGATCCTTTCGTGCGTGAGCGAGGTGGGCGGCCACCTTGCCGCCAGCCTCGGCACCGTCGAGCTTACGGTGGCGCTGCACAGCGTACTGCAGAGCCCGCGCGACAAGATCGTCTGGGACGTCGGTCACCAGTGCTACGCCCACAAACTGCTCACCGGTCGCCGCGACCGTTTCGGCACCATCCGCCAGTACGGCGGGCTCTCCGGGTTTCCCAGCCGCTGCGAATCGCCGCACGATGTCGTCGGCACAGGCCACGCCTCGACGTCCATCAGCTACGGTCTCGGGCTCGTGGAGGCCGCCAAGCTGGCCCGCGGACGCTCCGGCAATGTGGTGTGCGTGCTGGGCGACGGGGCGCTGACCGGCGGCGTCGCCTTCGAGGCGATGAATCAGGCGGGGCATCTGCGCACACCTCTCGTCGTGATCATCAACGACAACCAGATGTCCATCCGCGCCAACGTCGGTGCCCTGCAGCTGTACCTCAACCGTATCCGTCTCGACCCGACCCTCACCCGCCTGCGCGAAGACCTCGAGCGGGGCGTCGCCCGTATCCCCGCCATCGGCCCGCAGGCCTACCGCCTCGGCAAGGACGTCAAGGAGTCGATGAAGGCACTGCTGGTCCCTGGCATGCTGTTCGAGGAGCTGGGCTTCGCCTACATCGGCGTCGTCGACGGCCACGACATGCACGCACTGCGCGAGAGCGTGCGCCAGGCCATCGACACGCGCCGCCCGGTCGTCGTCCACGTCAAGACCGTCAAGGGCAAGGGCTACGAGCCGGCGGAGGCGCGCCCCGACGCGTTTCACGGCACCGGGCCGTTCCACATCGGGAACGGCGCCCGCAAAGCGGCGGCTGTGGGCACCACGTTCACGGAGGCCTTTGGCCAGGCGCTGGTGCGCCTCGCCGAGACCGACCCGCGCATCGTGGCGGTGACGGCCGCCATGACCCAGGGCACCGGCCTCGAGGCGTTCGAGCGGCGCTTTCCCGAGCGGTTCTACGATGTCGGCATCGCCGAGGAGCACGCCGCCGTCTTTGCCGCCGGGCTCGCCATCGGCGGCATGAGGCCGGTCGTCGCCATCTACTCCACCTTCCTGCAGCGCGCCTACGACATGCTCGTGCAGGACATCGGTCTGCAGCGTCTGCCGGTGATCTTCGCCATCGATCGCGCCGGCCTCGTCGGCGACGACGGCCCCACGCATCACGGCGCCTTCGACCTGTCGTTCCTGCGCGTGATCCCCAATCTCACGATCATGGCCCCGTCGAGCCAGAACGAGCTCCAGCGCATGCTGCGCACGGCCCTCGACATCGACGGGCCCGTGGCGATCCGCTACCCGCGGGGGATGGCGGCGCCGTTCGTGGCTGAGGCCGCGCTCGAGCCGCTCGCCGTCGGCGAGGCCCTGGTCCTTGAAGAAGGTCGCGACGTGGCGCTGATCGGCATCGGCACCGGGGTCGGCATCGCCCGCGAGGCCGCCGTACTGCTGCGGGCGCAGGGCGAGCAGCCCACGGTCGTCGACGCGCGCTTCGTGAAGCCGCTCGACGGCGCGCTCCTCGAGCGGCTCGCCGCCACGCACCGACGCTTCGTCACCGTCGAGGAAAACGCCCTCGCCGGTGGGTTCGGGAGCGCGGTGCTGGAAGAGGTCGGCGGGAGCGTGCCGGTGGTCCGCTTCGGCTTGCCCGACGCGTTCGTGCCGCACGGCGATCGCACTCTGCTGCTCGAGGACCTCGGTATCACGCCGCAGGCCGTGGCTGCCGCCGCCGCGCTGCGCCCCGCGGCGCTGGCGCGCGTCAAGTAGGCGGCGGCGTGCGCGAGCGGCTCGACGCGCTGCTCGTCGCCAAGGGGCACTTCGCGACCCGCGCCCAGGCGCGGGGCGCCATCCTGGCCGGCGAGGTCAGGGTCGCCGACCAGGTCGCCGACAAACCCGGGACCATGATCGACGCCGCCGCGCCGCTCAGCGTGGCCGTGCGGCCCCGCTTCGTTTCCCGCGGCGGCGACAAGCTCGACCACGCCATCGCGGAGCTCGGCGTGTCCGTCGACGGTGAGAACGTCTGCGACCTGGGCAGCTCCACGGGCGGCTTCGTCGACCGTCTGCTCCAGGGAGGCGCGTCCAGGGTGCTGGCCGTCGACGTGGGCTACGGCCAGCTCGACTGGCGCCTGCGCGAGGATCCCCGCGTCACCGTGATGGAGCGCACCAACGCGCGGCGTCTCACGGCCGAACGTCTCCCCTTCCAGCCGTCGTTCGTCACCGCCGACCTGTCGTTCATCTCCCTGACGGTGGCCCTGGGGCTCGTGCTAGAATCGCTGCGCGGCGGCTACCGCGGTCTCGTGCTCGTCAAGCCACAGTTCGAGGCCGGTAGAGAGCGTGTGGGCAAAGGCGGCGTGGTGCGCGACCCGGCCGTCCACCGCGACGTCCTCGAGGCTGTCGGCGCGTGGCTCATGGGTCACGGCGCCGTGATCCTTGGCATCTGCGACTCCGGCCATCCCGGACCGAAGGGCAACGTGGAGTACTTCGTCTATTTCTGCGACGGACGGGCGCCTCTCCCGGCGCCCGCGGTGGACGCGGTCCAGGCGGCCGCGCACGCCGTCGAGGTCGTCCATGGCTGAGCGCCTGCGCCGCGTCGCGGTGCTCACGGGCGTCGCCAAGGAGGCTACGGGGGCCGCGCTGAAACAGCTGGCCGCGGCCCGCGAGCGCCTGGGCGTCGAGCTGCTCATGCCGGCCGACGAGGCCTCCCGGCACGACGACGTGGCAGCCCTCGGCTACGCGCTCGTCGACGAGGCGGCGCTGCGCGTTACCGACGTGTGTCTCGTCTTCGGCGGGGACGGTACGATCCTGCGTGCGCTCGGGCGCCTCCTCGGCAGCCCCGTGCCTACGCTGGGCGTCAACTACGGCAACGTCGGCTTTCTCGCGGCGCTCGGACGCGACGACTGGGGCAGCGGCCTCGAGAGCATCCTGCGGGGCGACCACCGGGTCTTCGAACTGCTCACCGTCGACGTCCAGGTCAACGGCCGCAGCTTCACGGCCGTCAACGATGTCATCCTCAGCCGGGTCGCCCCGCGGCACGTGTTGCAGCTCGAGTACGAGGTCGCCGGGGTCACCGTGGGCAGCATGTTCTGCGACGGACTCATCATCGCCTCGCCCACCGGCTCCACCGCCTACAACCTCTCATGCGGAGGACCGATCGTCGAGTGGAACGCGGGGGTCCTCGTGCTCAACTTCATCGCCCCGCACTCGCTGGGGTTCCGGCCGGTCATCCTGCGGCCAGACCACGTGATCAGCGCCCGCAACGTCTCGCCGCTCCAGGAGGCCGAGATCGTCGTGGACGGCGACACCGTCGGGCGCCTGTGCTGCGGCGACGACGTGCGCATCGCCGCGGGCCCCCAACTTGCGCGCCTCATGGTGAGCTCCGAGGGGTCCTTCTACCAGAACGTCGAGGAGAAGCTCTTCGACCGCCGCGATGCTCGCTGAACTCTCGATCGACGACCTGGTCCTCATCGCCGCCGCGCGCCTCGAGTTCTCGCCGGGCCTCAACGTCATCACCGGCGAGACCGGCGCCGGCAAGACTCTCCTGGCCCAGGCGATCGGCCTGCTCATGGGCCAGAAGGGCGGCGACGAGCTGGTACGCGCCGGCGCTGCCCGGGCCTTGGTGCAGGCCCTTTTCGAGAGCGACGGCGACACCCTCGCGGTGGCGCGGGAGCTCCCGCGCGGCGGCCGCTCGAGGTCGCACATGGACGGCCTCCTGAGCTCGGCGGCGGCCGTGGAGGAGGCGCTCCGCGCGCGGCTCGCTTTCTACGGGCAGCTCGAGCACTCCCGCTTGCTGCAGCTCGAGCGCCAGCTGGACCTGCTGGACGGCGCCGCGCCGGCCGAGCTGGCCCCACTCCAGCAGGCATACACCGCGGCCTTCGAGGAGGCCCGTTCCCTGTCGCGCCGGCTACAGGAGCTGCGCGGCGCCGGCCGTGAGCGCGAGCGCGAGATCGACATGCTGCGCTTCCAGATCGGCGAGATCGAGACGGCCGAGGTGGGGCCCGGGGAGGACGAGAAGCTCGCCCAGGAGCGCGAGAGACTGCGTCACGCCGGCAAGCTTCTGGAGCGCGCCGGAGGCGCGCTCAGCCTCCTTGCCGGCGAGCACGAGGCCGCGGCGCTCGACGCCGTGCGCGTCGCCCAGCGGCTGGTCGGCGAGGCCGCGGCGCTCGACGAGGCGCTCGGGCCTGCGGCGGAGCGCCTCGACGGCCTCGCCGCCGAGCTCGACG
>Ga0209048_10001961_pt1 | contig 20740 bp, 12 predicted proteins | sample FrelakmetCRP12CR_FD_187146 | JGI IMG/M metagenome (GOLD analysis project Ga0209048, IMG submission 187146) | Freshwater lake sediment microbial communities from the University of Notre Dame, USA, for methane emissions studies - CRP12 CR (SPAdes)... | ecosystem: Environmental > Aquatic >... | reverse complement strand
CTCTGACCGCCGGTCGTCTGCACTGTTTCGTTCGACGGTCTGAGACCGCCGCTACAGTTCGTTCGACGGTCTGAGACCGCCGCTACAGTTTCGTTCGACGGTCTGAGACCGCCGCTACAGTTTCGTTCGACGGTCTGAGACCGCCGCTACAGAAATCGGCATGGCTTGCCCACATCTTCAAAATCGCTCCCAACGGCGGTTTGGAAACCGCCGCTCCTCGGGCTTGATTGGAAATGGATCGCTTTTCCCAGGGCTAATTTGCGTTCCGCGCCAAAGTTCATGACACGCTCTAGGATTGCCCGGCCTCGGCGACCCGCCGTTGCAACTTGTTAACCTTTTTAGCCCTTTTAACGTCCCCGTTGGGCAGGTCAACCTTGAGTCCGGTCGGAAAATGTGACAGAAGATCACCTGACATGAACAAAATCGTCCTCCTTTTTCTAATTTCCGTGATTGGCCTTGGCGGTTGCAATATGTTCGGTCCCAGCAAGGACAAGAAAGACGCTGCCGTCAAGAAGCGCGCACAGGCGGAGTTACGGGAAGAAAACGCGGACGTTGATTTTCACGCATTCGTTGGCCGGCTGAAAAAGGCTGTGGCCGCGCACGATGTCAACACGCTGGCTTCGATGATGACACCTGATTTCGCCTATGTTCTCGGAGCAACCGCGGCGGAAGACCGCAAGGGGGATGGGGTCTTCAAGTACTGGGATGATAACGGGTTGTGGACGGAGCTGGATGGGATCCTCACGGAACGTTTTGTGAAGAAGGAGGACTTCTGGGTCGCGCCGCCGCAGTTTGGCGACCCGACGCTTCACTACTCTGGCTATCGGGCGGGTATTCACCGCGTCGGCGGAAGCTGGAAGTTTGTTTACTTTGTTAACGGCTCGACTGATTGAGAAGTGAATGGGGATGGTGAATCGCAAGCGGTCACTGGATGGAACACCAATCACAAATCACCAGTCGCGAATCACTCTCTTTCCTCGGTTTGCCGCACCGCCCGCCGTTTGTTTTTGTGCGGGAATTGATCAAGTGTGATCCCGGTGTTTTCGCGGAAACGGCTACGTCGTTTGCCGCGGAAGACCCGATCTTCGTCGGCCATTTTCCAGGTAATCCGCTGGTTCCGGGCGTAATCCTGACCGAAGCCCTGGCGCAAACGGCCGGGATTGCCGCGGCGTCGGGCCATTCCGAGAGGGCAAAGCCGTTGTTTCTCCTTTCCGCGATCCGGGCCATGAAATTCTTTCGGGCCGTTCGACCCGGGGAACAGATCGAACTTCGCGCCGAAAGGCTGGTGCGCGTGGGCGACCTGGTGCAATTCAGAGTCGAAGCCAGTGTCGGCGGGGTGAAGGTCGCGGAAGGTCAGTTGGTCTTGAGCGTGGCGGCGAATTCCGCGGCTTCAAACTGAACCATTGCCCGAACGCCAGAATACGCGTCGCGCAAATGGGGACACGGCCCTATTGGACCGGAGGAGGCGCAGCGGGATCTCGTGGGGATTCGAGATCGTAGATGGATCCCCAATCGCCGGTAGCGACCAGCTTTGATTCCTGTTCCCAGGGACGCTTGCTCTGCCCGTAATTCGTCTTCTCCAGTTGGCCCCAGAAGAGGTAACGCGCGTTAAAATAGCGCGCTTGCTCCTTCCAGTCGGGCGCGCCTTGCATCAGCGACGTAAGTTTCGTGGAGGCGGTGCCATACTCGAAACCCTGGGTCCAGACGTGACCAGGATATCCCAGGACCACTTTTCGTCCCTGGAGCAGGAGGGGATGATTGTAGACGGGGAAGGCAGCGTAGCGAGCCTCGGCCGGCAATTGGCGAACGGCACGCCCCACCCCGTCCACCTCCGTTCGGTTCGCCAGACCGAACCCCCCTTTGCCTGCAGCCATCCCACCGAAGAGGGTCACAAAACCCGAGCCGAACAGCGCCACGCAAACGACCGCCCGAATGGGAAACATCCAGCGCGAGATCAATTCGCTCCAGAGAAACGGAAGCACGAGCAAATAGGCCCAGATGATCAGCTTGATGTTGTCCCACTCCCATGGGGCCGTCTTGACAAAGCAGGAGAAGAGGAAAAGCGCGGTTGCCGGAATAACAAAAGCGGTGGCTGTGCTTATGGGAATAGTCTGCTTCCAATCCCGCTGAAGCAGGATGGTGCAGGGCAGGATGAGCGCGGCGAGGACGACCGGGGGGACAACTGCCACCACGACGAAAAGGGAATAGCCTAACGAGAGATAGGCATACAGGCAGGCGCAGGCCACCGCCACGACCGCGAGGATCGCCAGAAATCCAACCAGATAGATTTTGACCGGAGCCGGTTCGTTCCTTTGCTTCCATGCCCGGATTCCCAGCAGCGCCAGGAACGTGATCGTCAACGGGGGCATGATGCCGAAGTTGATCACCCAAAACTGGAGGAAATGATTCAAGGTTCCGAAGAAGCCGGAGACGGACTGCGCGGCCGGCACGGGAGGATTGGCAAAGGCCGCGATGGGGCGGGCAAAATCGCCGTTGTTCTGGACCCAGCCAGGATTCCAATGCAGGACGGATCCTGCGTGAAAATGATCGGTCACCAGCCACACGAAAAAAGTCGCAGGTAGAAGAGCCGCGCCGGCCAGCAGGATCAATTGCGTGCGCGCACGAGCATTGGGCAGCAGGAAGAGAAAGAGGAAGCCCAGGACAAAGCTGAGTGCCATGAAGGTGTGAATATGGAAGAGCGGCATGGTGGCATAGAGCGACCACTCCACCCAAGACGGGAGCGGAGGCCGGGGCGAAGGAGCGGCGGTTTCCAAACTGCCGTCCCCTCCCTCTCTCGATGGTTTGGAAACCGCTGTTCCTGGAAAGTATTTCGCCCGCCAATGGTAAAGCAGAAGAAGGCCTGCGGGTATGGCGTAGAGCAGACCGCGTTGTGTGACCATCATGGACAAAGCAATGCTCTTCCAGGCGATAAAATTGCCGCCCTGGTAATCCAGCCAGGAAAAGGTCTTAAAGAACTGAAAACCGGCCAACCCGCCGTTGAAGAGAAACCCGGCGATCCCAAACGTGCCACCCCAGCGATAGAGCGCGTAACAGGTCGCGGCCGAGGCCAGCAAGCCGACCCAGACCAGACCGCGAATGACGTCGACATTCAGACAGACCAGGAGGGCGTTGAACAAGTCGATGCCGGCAGGATATCGAAGCTTGCTAAAGGTATAGATGGGGTTCTCCGGCCAAAGAGGAACGCCGCTGGCAAAGTTATTGATGTAGGTAAGGTGGAGGGAAAGGTCGCCGAGATTGTTGGGGGATTGGATCTTGTATTCATTGCCGTCGATGAAGAGGACGTTGCAGAACGAGCGCACCGCGAAGCTGGCGAAGACGGCCACGACCAGCCAGAGCCAGGTCGATCGATATCGGTGGAAGGCCCTCCCAATTTGGGAAGCCGTCCGCTTGAGGTGTCCAGCGGAGTCAGGTTCCGGGCCAGGAGCGGAGGCGGTGGCAGCCCAGTCCTCGCTCTGTGGCCGGGCGTGGCGAGTTCCCAAACAAGCCAGCAAGGCCGCACCCAGACCAATCAGGGCAGAAGCAACGGCCACCCTATAGCTCAGGCCATGATTGGCGGTCCCGAGCAGGACACCGCAAATCGTGGAAATATTGACGAACGTCAGTCCCGCCGACAGCCATTTCATATCGGGCAGTTCAGAGCGGAGCGGATCATGGCTTGGCGGGTTTCCCTATGAAATCGGGTCCTCGGTTCGGGTAAAAGCTTTGGAAAAGCTTGGCGCTTAAGTAGAGCTTCGAAGGGTCCTGATATTGGCGCAGGGTCAATGGCTCCGTGTAATAGGAGCCGGTTAGTTTCTTTTCGACTTCTTCGATCTTGCTCTGCTGCACCAGGAGAAAATCACCATCGACTTTGTCAGGCAAATTACCGCTTTCGTAATAACCGACTTTGGTGAAATCGGCCAGGACCCAGGGCAAAGGGTATGTGCTGCTCCGGATCAAATGCCCTACCATCTGGTAGTTGGTGGGGTCGCGTTTGGCCAGGGTGAGTAAGGGACGGGTCAGCTTGAAGATGTCGTTGTACGTTTGAACGTAGACATAAGGCTCACTTTCGCTGCTGCAGCGGAAGTAATTTAGCCAGATGCTATACAAGAGTGAAGCCCAAAGGAGGAGACCCAGGGTGATGGACGCGGCCCAGCGATATTTCAAGGGGGTAATCAGGAGTAAGGCGCCAAAAACGAAGAAAAGTGGCCAGACGATGCTGATGAGGCACCACGGCGTCTTGTACCGGACGATGCTGTAGGCGATCAGCGTTCCGACACTGTAAACGGCGAGATAACGTAAACTAATGTTCTTGATAAACGGAACATAGAGGGAGAAGGCGAGGCCAAACCACACCGGCACCTCCCAGCTCTTAAACATGATCATGAACCAGTAATTCCAGGGCTTCTCGTGGCCGTTCCCATTCTGGCCCGTCTTGGCCCAGGCCTCGAAGGTCAGATAGAGGCCTTTTACTCCCGGCCAATTGAAGAATGCGCCGGAATAGAAGAAAAGGATCGCCGCCACGCCGACGGTCATGACCATGAAAAGATCAAAATAGGTCCAGCTTTGTGAGGCGGGCTTGTTGTTGGGCACGCGATTCACGAGGTGGGAAACCCAGGTAACGAACCCGGCGATGATGGCGCAGCCGACGTGGATAATGTAGGTTTCCTTGGTCAGAATCATTCCGGCCAATCCCATCCCAAGGCACCAGAGGTAATTGGTGGTGCCGCGCCGCCACAAACCCAGCAACCCCAGGATGAAGAGCATCGAGAAGAGTTGTAGCCAGACTTCGTGAATGGAATAGCGGCCGTAGAAAACAAAGGCGGGTGAGATGGCCATGGCGACCGCCCCGAACCGGCTGATATTGCGTCCGACGAAGGGCTCGAACTTAAACATCAGCCAAACGCAGGAAAGGCTGACCAGCACCACGGGCAGGCGCAGCGCCCAGACGTTTCGCCCCAGCAACGCCTCGAAGACGTAGAGAACGTAAAAGTGCAGGGGACCGTGATAATTCGACGGGTCGTACCGGTAAAAGCCGGTCTTCATCATTTGATCGACGAACCAGCCGTTGATTCCCTCGTCGAAATGGGGCGGCTTCATCCCGAGCAGGAGGAGCCGCAGGAAGGCGGCGAGCGCCAGAATCAGCCAAGGCACCCAGTCGATTTGGGCGGCCCGCTGTCTCAAATCGGCCAGGGACCAGCCCGTGGCGGGAAAATTCTCTAGCGCGCTCTCCGCTCCGCTGTTAGTAAGCGCGTCAATGCGCATGCTGGTTACCGGTGGCTGTGGGTTCATCGGAAGCAACTTTATTCGGTTTATTTTACAACATTACAAGCCCGCATCGGTGAGCAACGTTGACGTGCTCACCTACGCCGGGAATCTCGCGAATCTGGACGGCGTAGCCGAGGAACATGGCGAGCGCTACGAATTTTTCAAAGCAGATATTGCAAATGCCGACCAAATGGACGCTCTCATGACCGAGCATCCCTTTTACGCGGTGGTCAATTTTGCCGCCGAGTCGCACGTCGACCGCAGCATCAATTCCCCGCAGAATTTCATCCACACCAATGTCGTCGGAACGAGCGTGCTCCTCGATTGTGCGCGGCGCCACGGCGTCCAACGCTTCATTCAGGTCTCAACGGACGAGGTTTATGGCTCGCTGGGAGCGACCGGAAAGTTTACCGAACAATCCCCGCTGGAACCGAGCTCGCCCTATTCCGCCAGCAAAGCCGGCGCCGATCTGGTGGCGCTCGCCTGCCACAAGACCTTTGGCCAGGAAGTGATCGTGACGCGCTGCTCGAACAACTACGGGCCATATCAGTTTCCCGAAAAGCTCATACCGCTCATGATCATCAACGCGATGCGCGACGATCTGCTGCCGGTCTACGGCGACGGCCTGAACGTGCGCGACTGGATCCATGTGGAGGATCACTGTGCGGCGATCGTGGCGGCGCTCTTCGAGGGGAAACCAGGGAACGTTTACAATTTCGGCGGAGAGAGCGAGATGCCGAATCTGGAAACCGTGAAGCTGATTCTGCGGAAACTCGGCAAACCGGAGAGCCTGATTTCCTTCGTGACCGACCGGCTCGGGCACGACCGCCGTTATGCGATCGACTCTTCTTTCGCGCAACGCGAGCTGAAGTGGAAGCCTCTGCACCATTTCAAGGAAGGCCTTGAAACGACCATAGATTGGTACGTGAACAATCGAAGTTGGTGGGAACCGCTTCTTGAGCGAACCGGGCGGCATTGATCAACAGCCTTCATCACTTCATGAAGGCCGCGATGCTTTTGGGCCTGCTGCTATTTTTGTTGGCGGCCACCGGGCGCGCCCAATCGGCGCTGGACGGTTTCGATCCGAATGCGAATGACGTGGTTCGTGTGGTGGTAACGCAACCGGACGGCAAAATCCTAATCGGTGGTGATTTTACCACGCTGTCGCCCAATGGCGGAGCGTCGGTCACGCGCAACCACATTGCCCGAATCAATCCGGATGGCACCCTCGATTCGGCCTTTGATGCCAACGCAAATGGCACCGTCAACTCCATCGCCGTGCAGGCGGATGGCAAAGTTTTGGCGGGTGGTTCTTTCACCAGCATCGGTGGACAGCCGCGGAACCGCCTCGCCCGGCTCGATGCCACGACCGGTTCGGCTGATTCGTTTGACCCGAATGCAGACAAAACCGTCTTCGCCATCGCACTGCAGACGGATGGCAAGATCCTGGCCGGGGGCTTTTTCGCTAACATCGGCGGGCAGCCGCGTAACCGGATCGCGCGCCTCGATGCGACCAGTGGCTTCGCCGACACATTCGACCCGAATGCAAACGGCCCGGAAATATTTGCCATCGTGGTGCAGCCGGACGGCAGGATCCTGGCTGGCGGTTTCTTTACCACGATCGGCGGCCAGACCCGCAACAACATCGCCCGGCTCGATCCGACGACGGGACTCGCTGATTCGTTCAGTCCGAATGCCAGCGATGAGGTCCGGTGCATGGCGGTGCAGGCGGACGGCAAAGTCCTGGCGGGCGGCTTTTTCACCCTCATTGGGGGGCAATCACGCAACAATCTTGCCCGGCTTGATGCAGTCACCGGTCTGGCCGATTCGTTTAGCCCGAATCCGAGCGGTGGCGTCTTCACCCTGGCCGTCCAGGCAGACGGCAAAATTCTGGCCGGCGGCGAGTTCTTCAATGTTGGCGGACAATCGCGCCACCTTATCGCCCGGCTGGATCCCATTACCGGTCTCGCTGATTCCTTCGACCCGAGCGCCAACAGTAACGTCAATGCCATCGCGGTTCAGGCCGACGGGAAAGTTCTAGCAGGTGGCGGATTCTCAACGCTTTCACCGAACGGCGGAGCGGTGGTGACGCGCAATCACATCGGACGGTTGCAGACCGACGGGAGAGCAGATCGGACACTCAATCTCAACATGACCGGCTCGATTTTCGCTATCGCGGTTCAGCCAGACGAGAAGATCCTCATCGTCGGCGAGTTTGCGACCGTTTTAGGTGTGACTCGGAACAACCTTGCTCGCCTCAACTCCGATGGCACTCTGGACATTGCCTTCAACCCGAACGCAAATTTCCCTGTTTTCGCCATCGCGGTTCAGGCCGACGGCAAGATCCTGGCTGGCGGGCAATTCTTTAACATCGGCGGTCAGAGTCGAAACAGGATCGCACGGCTTGATCCACTCACCGGATTGGCAGATTCGTTCAACCCAGATGCCGACAACACGGTGTATACAATCGCGGTCCAGGAGGATGGGAGGATTTTGGTTGCCGGAATTTTCGTTCAGATCGGCGGACAGACGCGCGAGGGTATGGCTCGGCTCGATCCCGTAACTGGCTTGGCTGATCTGTTTGACCCGCATGTAAGCAGCCTTGGTGTTCTTGCAATTACCGTCCAAACCGACGGCAAGATTTTGGTGGGAGGTTCTTTTAAGATGATCGGCGGAGCAATGCGCAATAACATCGCCCGGCTCGATCCTGAGACGGGTTCGGCTGACAACTTCAATCCGAACGCGAACGCGAGTGTCATCGCGATTGTGGTGCAACCGATTGGCAGGATTCTAGTCGGTGGCTTCTTTTCCGGAGCGAATAGCATTGGTGGACAAATGCGCAATTCCATTGCCCGGCTTGATGCTGCCAGTGGCTTGGCTGACGCGTGGGATCCGAACGCAAATCTACCGGTCAACTCCATCGCGGTGCAATCGGATGGCAAGATTTTGGTCGGCGGGTATTTCAACGGAGAGAACAGCATTGGCGGACAGCTGCGCAATCGTATCGCCCGGCTCGATCCCACTACCGGGCTAGCGGATTCATTCAACCCAAACGCGAACAATACTGTCTATACAATCGCAATGCAGGCGGATGGCAAGATTCTAGCGAGCGGTAGTTTTAGCGGATTCAACAGCATCGGCGGAGCGACGCGCAACCACATTGCCCGACTCGATGCCACCACCGGGTCGGCTGATTCGTTCGATCCGAGTGTGAACGAGCATGTCAATTCAGTCTCGGTGCGCTCGCATGGCACGAATTTATCGAAGGGACAGTTCACATCGCTTGCGCTGAACTGGTGGGTATCGGCTGGAGTTGAGGCCCTCTTACCGTATGCGTCGCCGCCAACTGCGGATCGGCCGACCCAAGCGCCGGGAAACACGCCTGGCCCAACGCCGTGCAGCGTCGCGGTGCTAGCGGAGAAATTTGATGCCTTGACTCCACCGGCGCTACCAACTGGTTGGATCGCAACCAATGCCATCGGTACAGGGTCGAGGTGGTTCACTACGACTAGCTTGCCTGATAGTGGCCCTAATGCCGCCTTCGTGGATGATCCAGATTTTATCAGCGATAAGCGTCTGGATACATCGGCCTTCACTGTGAGTTCGGCATTCGGTCAGATAGGTTTCCGAAATTATTACGATCTGGATAGTCAGCCGGGACCATTTTTCTTTGATGGTGGAGTTCTGGAAGTCTCTTCGCCTAACATAAATGGCGGAGCCTTTACTGACATTACCGATACGGCGGTGGGCGGCAGCTTTGTCACCGGCGGGTACAATGGCACTATTCACAGTTGCTGCGGTAGCCCTATAGCGGGCCGGATGGCATGGAGTGGAGATTCCGGCGGCTACATCACGACCATCGCAAACCTGGGACCAAACCTAGTTGGCCAGACAGTTAAACTGCGCTTCCGTATGGTTTCAGACGAAAGCGTTTTCGCCCCTGGCTGGCGCATTGACACGATCGTAGTCACGGGCGGATTGTGCGGGACGCCAACGCCAGCTCCTTTGCTACGCATATCGGGCAACGTTTCCTACTGCTCGGATCCTAATCCCGGCCCAGTGCCTGAAGTGATGCTTAGCCTAACTGGTAGCGTATCGAGCTCAACGCTGTCCGACGGCTCCGGGAATTATACGTTCTCGTCCCTGGTGCCTGGCGGGGACTATGCCGTAACGCCGAGCAAAACGACGTTACCCCCGGGCTCTGCGGATATAAACACCGTTGATGTAGTCGCGACACAGCGGCATTTCCTTATTCTCGGAACTCCACTGTCGGGATGCCGCCTGTTGGCTGCTGACGTGAATGGCGACAGCGCAATCAATTCCCTTGATGTCATAGCCATTCAACGTTTCTACCTCGCCCTAGCAGCCGGGATCGCCAACACTGGAAAATATAGATTTATCCCAGCGAATCGCACCTATTCTGGCGTTACTACTGACCAGGATGCTCAGAATTACGACACGCTGATCTTCGGCGATGTCGCTCGTCCGTTTGCAGACCATCCGCGCGGCCTGTCACAAGATGCACAAGAAGGTGGAACAGGTGCGGGGAAACTCTATGCTACGAAATCCGTATCCATCTTCTCCCCGAGCACCGCGCGGTTTCCATGGGATCGTAATCATACTGCGCCACTACCCCGCCGCCTGAATCCGTTAGCTCCCTGATGCTCCCTAGAGATCCAGAGAATAATAAGAGCCCCCGACACCGGTGTCATCGACGCGCTGTTCACTGTCGGCAATAAAGCCTTTTGTGATGGCCGTGGCGGTATCGTCCCGGTCCTTGCAACTCTGGTTGCCGCACCACACGAGTGTCTTCACCGCTGCTACGGCCGTCGACGACCGTAGAGTCGCCTGAACCGCTGGATGAAGCCGTTTTCCAACAAGACTACTGCGACGACCTAAATACTGAGCCTGACAATTCTCCCTTGTGGATCCAACATTGCTGTCGCATCCAACGATTCTGTTCTAGCAGCGATTCCATCCTTAAGTTGTAAATAACACGCATCGACCTGTGGATCATAGCTAAAACGTGGAAAAACGTGATGTGCGCTGGGTAACTCCTGCAGAAAGTCGGCACAAGTCTCCCCAGCCTTAAACTTCAGATTAATAATCTCACATCCTATCACTTTAGCTTCGGAATCGAGATCTACAATGACCGGAATCTGCAGCTTTGTAAGTTGTTCTGCTGAAGACACGCTAAAGATATCAGATACGCGGGTTTGATTGGCTGGATCGAATGCGCTCATAGGTGCCTAAAATTGACCCGGTCTTGGCTTGCCCTTTCGGGCACTCACAATGACGCCACCGTCTCCGGTTACAACAGTTATGTTATTGATGGGATCAAAAAACACGGTCTTGCCCCTCTCTGCGGGTATCCCCTTAACGGTATCTATCGTATTATCTATTACGCTTCCTGGTATTTCCCTGATAGCTGCCGTGTCGTTTGCATAATGAGACGACCATGTCCTTCCGGCTGGAGTAGAACCGTACTCAACGGCTTTTTCACATTTTTTCCCCCACCTAAATAGGTTTAGAAATCTCTCCCATATGCCTAGCTCTGGCGCGACTGCCATCGACATATCGATTGCCGCGTCTCGTATGACCTTATTAACAATTACAGGAGATTGCTCAACAACATCGCGACCGTGTTGAGTGCCTAGGGTGCTGTGGTATTCATCCTCAAACAGGTAGTCAGGACCCTCCAGTCCGAGAGGATCGATTGATCGGATTGGACTGTTGAGGACATAACCATAAAGGTTTAGCCCGCCATTTTCCCCAATTGGATCTCTGCTAATCCATCTTCCTAGTTGCGGATTGTAGGCGCGGTAGAGCGTTAAAGTTAAACCGCTCGGAGCATGGAAGTAGTGCCCGGTGTAACCGAAATCCGTATCCATCTTGCCCTTGAGCACCACGCGGTTTCCATATGGATCGTAATCATACTGCGCCACTACCCCGCCGCCTGAATCCGTTAGCTCCCTGATGCTCCCTAGATAATCGCGAGAATAATAAAGATTTCCGACACCGGTGTCGACGCGCTGTTCACCGTCGGCAAAGAAGCGTTTTGTGACGGCCGCGGTGGTGCCATCGCGTTCCTCGGAAATCTGGTCCCCGCACCAAACGAAGGTCTTCACCGTGACTCCGGTAGTCGACGACCGTAGAGTCACTTGAACCGCCAGATAACCGGCATTAGCTGCTCGCTGAGCCGCCTGGAAGCTAAGAGTGTACTTCCCAGCCTGAATATTGGTAGATTGCGAGATAATGCCGCCCTTCTCTACAAACGCGACTTGAGAACCATCAGGCCCTCCCGGGTTGCCGTGCGTGACATCGCTATCTTTTGCGGCAAGACCTGCGGGGCCAGTGAAATTCCACGTGGCATCGGAAGGATCCAACTCGTAACCGCCTGGCGACCTGCTAACATCCGGGTTTTCAAAGTCTCCGTTCTCAATGAGCGTCCCACTAAGACGCACGGAATCAATAAGCACGGCGTCACCACTATCGCCTTTCAATCCGAAAAAAGTAAGAGTGTAACCGCCTGAAGGAATCGCAAATTGCGCTGTCGTAAACGGGCTGTAATTGGTCGCCTTCGGACGTATGGTGGCCGTTACTCCTGGTCCATATTCCTTAATCTTTACCCGCCGCCCGAGCCCATCATAGGTAAATTCTGAACGTTGACCAGTGATAGTGTTATTGACAGTGGTCAACCGGTTGGCAGCGTCCCATTCAAATGTTTTTCCGAGCCCATCGTCAACGAGATTGCCCGCCAGATCGTGCAATAGCGTTACCGGGGGGAGCATGGTACCGCCACTCTGCGTGCTATAGTTGGTGATCTCGTTGACGTCGTTGGGAGTGTACTGATGAAATATGCCATTAGATGGCACCCCCGTGGGATTGAACGTCCCGTCGGAGGTGCGATTGCTTGCGCGATCATACCCGTAAGCCATTTCCAGCGTGGCAAGATTCGGGTTGGCAGCGTTGCGGGCGTTTTTCAGTTGCCTCGCGTCGTCATAATCAAACCACAGTTTGGATGTAGTGCTATCGAGTGTCTTGGATAATGGGCTAATCTGACCCTCTGCATCATAGTCAAATTCGAACGTCGACAAAATTGTCGATCCGTTTGATAGGTTGTGCTGCGTTTGCAGCCGTCGATCCTTCTGATTTCCATAATAGGAATAGTTGGCGCTTTGTCCGTTGGGGTAAAAGAGCGTTAGTAACCGAGGCGTCACGCCATCATAGGTACGAGTGAAAGACCCCAACGCATTATTGGTTGTCCACAATCGTCCGAGGGAATCGTAAGTTACCATCTCCGACACGCCGTCAATGAATTGTTCATGCCTCCGGCCTAGTTCATCGTAGGTAAAGGTGATCGTGTCGTTTGCAACTGAATCATGCACGGTGTGCAATCGCCCGGCATTCAGCCCAGACCCAGGAGTAAAAGGATAATAGGTATAGTCTATTGAGCCGATCCCCTCGGTGGCAATCGACATTATCCGGTTGTACGTCGGATCGTAAGAATAGTAAACTAAGGGCGTTGGAGGAAACAGCGTATTCCCAGATGGATCGGTGTAGCTTACCTCGTTGATATTGTCGTCGACGTAATAGAAATAATTCGTCCGTCGATTCAGTGCATCTGTCGACGATGCCATGCGACTCGTAACTCCCACTGTGTTAGGCGTGGACTGACCCTCAAAGAGGTAATTGATAGCGGTGTTATCGTCGAAGACTTTCTGGTAAACGCGGCTCTGAAGGTCACGATTGAACAATGTTATCTGGCCCATGGGATCAGTGATGCTCTCAAGAGCGCCACACGTGCACCAGCCATAGAGGGTCGTGTGTTGTAGGGGATCTGTGATGGAGTCCATTTGCCTGTTTGCATTGTAATGTCGACGCGTCCAGCGGTCGAGGCGGTCCTTGCTACCGGTCAGATCAAGTGTCATTCCTCTCACGTTGTCAGTGTATTCGAATTTCTGATTTGTGCCGTCCGGAAAGGTTATCTGCGTAGGCCGATCGAGGTAATCGTAGTCCATCGTCACCGTGTATTGGTCCGCCACATTGGTCACGGTGTGGATTCTCCTGGAACTATCGTAGCTGAATGTGGTTACCGCCGTAAGATTATTGAACATTGGACTCGTGATTGACTCGAGATAACCATCGGGCACTGTGTTTCCGTAAGAATAACTGGTGCTTTCATGTCTCGCGTTTTCCACGGTGGTTAATTGGCCACGCGAGTTGTATCCGAACAGGGTTTGTTGACCGGCTGCGCTGGTGTCAACGATAGGTTCGTGCTTCGAGTTATACCCTACTGCTCGGATAACTTCACTCCCGTGCCGGACGGTCGAAAGGTCGATACCATTCGGATCGTAATCATAGTTCATCACGCGTCCGCTCGGATCGATGGACTCGGTCATTTTGTCCAAGGAATTGTACTCGTACTGCCAAAGCTGCGTTGTGTTATCACCCAAAACTCGCGCGACCCTAGTCGGCTGTGCGCTCGTTCCAACGTGGGAGCGATCGGCTTGGTCGGTATACGAGTACCAAACTCGATTCTCCAGCGGGGCTTTATCACTCGCAGGAATCCCGGAAGTAGTCTCGTCGCGATTGTAAAGCCAATGCGTAATACGCGCCTTGGTATAGTCATAAACTCCGCCAACCGGCGGATACAGAGCCGTTGCCTTCTTGCTCCAAAAGAAGGTGTTGGCAACGTCCAGACCGCCATTCGTGGAGCCCGTTGGAACCGAACCGGGCGGGTCATTCGCATTGATTCCCGGGGCATGGTCGCGATATTCCACCCGTTCCAAGCCGCCAGCAAAATCGACCATTTCAATCCAACTGTTCGGTGATAGTCCCCTGGCGAAATGGGCCGTTCCATATGGGGTGGCTAGTTGATCGATGAAGTTTGTGCCGGGCGTGTAATGAAATATCGATTGAATACCGATTTCGTCGGTGATCGTCGTTAGCTGTCCATTCGTGTAGATAAACGCGGCATAGCGCGCCAGTGGAAAAGGTTCCACGACTTTCGATATCTTAAACTGGTCGGGCTCATTGTATTGAAGTGTAGTGGTCTGATTGAGCGCGTCTTTGATGTGAATAATGCGCATCATCGGGTCATATTCGAGCGTCACTGAATTGCCCGTTGGGTCGATCCATTGAGTCATAAAAAGTTTACGGGGAAAGGAGACGGCATTATCACTCGCGCTAAAAACTTGTATCGAGCCGTCAGGTGACCTCCTTTCGTAACTATTCAGCCCAGTGCGGACCAGTATGGCGTGGCTTTGCGGATCGGCCGGAAAGGAGTTACCAGCAAGTGTATAGCTTTCCGAACCGCCTCCTGGAAGGTAGACCGATGTTGACGTCGCCGGCAGCGAAGGGTCATCCGTTACATATGCCATCCAATTGAACGTCCAGTTTGGTCCAAGATTCGAATAACTGAAACTCGTAGGTTGTTGATCTTCTTTTTGATTATAAGTAACAGTAAAGGCAATTGCCGGCCCGATCGGCGGGGAATAGCGAAACGGTGTGTCCTGGATGTTCAGGCTCGCGCGTAGCGCATGTGCGCTATATTGAGCCATACCGCAGTCCCCGTTTTCATCACCGCCTAACTTGATATCGTTAAGCTTGAGATAAGAGGTTGCGATATTGGGTGGAATAAGGAGCAGCGTGTGAACGAGCTGATCGAGCTGGCTGTGAGCGGTGGCGGCAATCAGACCGTTGTTGGCAATGTTCTTGAGGGCTACATCAAAGTACGGTGAATTCGGTGGGATCAACTGAGACGCAGCGAACACTGTATATATCGGGATTAAAGAAGGATCTCCATTCGCATTCTTCCAGGCTCTCGTAATGAGGTTGTCTCCTACCAGGATATATGTTGTAGCTTTAGGATCAGTGGCAGGAGCGTCTGTTACGCGAACGGCCCCACCGTCATTGCAGCAGTTAGTGATGCGTATGGACTGCCTCGTGACGGGATTTGGAAGTGTGAAATTCCTAAAAGTAGTAGTCGAAGGTTCCCAAAGCCTAAACACTGAATCGTTGGAAAGTCCCGCCACAAGCCCAGTATCATTCAGTCCGTAGGGCTCGAACGCGCTGTCACCGGAGGGCGTTGACGCGAGATTGTAGTAAAGCGCCATATCCTGCCCAGGAGGAGGGTTATAGATATGTTTCATCCCAACGCCACCCCCCAGATTATTAATATCGCGAAAACTATATGCGTCGCCGCCAGTGGTAGTGCATTGCTCGGTCGAGGTATTACATACTCGCGTGACAGTTGACAGTACGCTTAAGGCCAAAGGGACTTGTGAAATAAAATAATCGCTCACGGTGGTTGAGATATTGCCAGCCAAGTGCCCGGTCTGTTGTAAACCCGTCACAATGCGAGCTCCGCTTAGACCTTCGTTTATGGTAGTAAGGCCACTGGAATAATCGTCGGTCTGAGTATGAGAGCCGGCCGGTGTCCATGGTGTAAGAAAATTAGCCTGACTTGTGGCCCAAATAGCTACAGCGCTTACGCGGACCCCGGACCTTGCTCCTACGACGTCCCCCGCATCGTTCATATCACTCGTGAAGAAAAACCCTTGATCCTCACCCAAGTGTTGCAGGCTACCGTGGGAATACCGATACGTCTGGTCGATCACCATTGTTCCGTTGGAGGCCACAAACCAAGGGGTACCGACAGGAAACTCCGCTATGCGATAGGTAGAGGACGTTTGAGCGCTCGCTGGAGAAACGAGCAGAGCGAATACATATGCGGCAAGGGCGCGATGAAGGTAGGTGGGTTTCAGAGGTGGTGCGGCGGTTGAGTGTAATGTGTGAAGTTTACTCGTCCGTTAGGGCGTCGTTTGGAATCGAATAGAATCGCCGTTTCAACGTCAAGAAGTTTTTGTCGCGTGCCGGAAAGAAACGTCTTTTTTGCGGGAAGCTGCAAGTGGCTTAATTCGTTATGCTCAGGTTGGGAGAGGCGCGTTTTTGAAAGCTGCTCGTTTCCCTGAGGCTCCCAGCGGCCCTCTCGTTAGCGCCTCGTGCACTGGCATGATGGCATTTTCCCCGCGATGCCGAATATGTACAGAAAATGTATGATTTGTTGGTTTCGGTTTGGAGAAATTGGGAAAAGCCCAGTCGGATTGGACGACTGGACTTCTCTTATCTTGGGGGGACAGCCGCTTTACGAACCGAGTGTTTCGGCAACGGTCGGGCCTTGCTTGAGCCCAACCTGTTTGGAGGCCCGGGAACTCTGTTCCGGCACCTCAAGTGCTCTTCCGATGATCTTGTTCGCAAGAACACTCATTGGAACCTTTGAGTGCTTTCGCGCAAGGAAACTTCATCTACGGGCTCGGGGGGATTGACTCGCTGAACGGTGCGACGGCTAAGACTTATCGATACGATCCTTCGACAAATACCTGGGACGACGCGGCGATCGCCGATTTGCCCATTACCCGCTATGGTGCCGCATCCGCCTTTTATAACAACGGTGGGGTGTTAGCTGGCGGATTTGTCCCAGGTTCCGGCGTTACCGTTTCGGTTATCGCGTGGGACCCAGCGTCCAATACCTGGTCGAACCTGCCTGATCTGTTGTTGGCCCGGTCGGGGAGCGCGGCGGTCTTGGGAGGGAGCTTGTATGTCGTCGGGGGCGGGACCAACGATAATCAGAGGCTCACCTGCCCGCTCAATCGTACGCCGACGCCTGGCCAAACTTCCACACCAACGCCGACACCCAGCGTTACGCCAACTCCTACCACAACCCTCGGAAACATCTCGACTCGCTTGCGAGTCGAAATCGGCGATAACGCTCTCATCGGCGGATTCATTATCACCGGAACGCAGGCGAAGAAGGTGATCGTGCGCGCGATTGGACCTTCTCTCTCAGCCATCTTCCCCGGAGTGCTGGCTGATCCAAGTCTGGAGTTGCATGATTCTTCCGGTGGTTTAATCCGATCTAACGACAACTGGCGGAGTGATCAGGAGGAGGAGATTGTTGCCACGGGCATACCGCCGAGTAACGATTTGGAATCGGCGATCGTAGCGACTTTGCCGGCGAACGGATCGGCCTATACAGCGATTGTTCGTGGAGGAACCGACGGGACAGGTATCGCCGTAGTTGAAGTGTACGATCTGGATCGAACGGTTGATTCGACTCTGGCGGATATTTCCACCCGCGGGCTGGTGCAGACGGGCGACGATGCCATGATCGCGGGGACGATTGTCTTGGGACCGGGCTCGGAGCGGGTGCTGGTGCGTGCGATAGGCCCGTCGTTGCCGGTGCCGGGAGCGTTGGGCGACCCGACCCTGGAGTTGCGCGATGCGAATGGGACGTTGCTTCGTGCGAACAACGACTGGCGGAGCGATCAGGAAGCGGAAATCATTGCGACAACGATCCCGCCGAGCAACGATCTGGAGTCTGCGCTCATCGAGACATTGCCGGCCAACGGCGCGGCCTACACGGCAATCGTGCGCGGCGCGAACAATGGAACCGGCGTGGCTTTGGTCGAAGTCTACGCCTTGAATCCTTGATGATATCTTCGCAACGTCAGCGCGCTCGAAGCGTGCGCGGGTAAAACACTCGACCGATGTGGCGTCGGGTCGAGGTCTTTACGATTGAACTCGAATTGCGAAGGCAGGAAGATAGGGTTGTAATGAAAGGGAAACGAGGCCGATGAAGAAAGCAGCGCCAGGAGCGCCGGCAGACAAAGTGCAATTATACAAAAAATTGATCTTCGACCTCAGTTACGCTCACGTGAGCTCTCTCAAACCGAAGCCGGCGACACGGAAGAAATGAGCGAGACCTTCGAAAGCTCCCGTGCCCCGGAACCAGTGGGCGCCTTTCCACACGCGAAGCGCGTGGGCGACTTGCTCTTTCTTTCCGGCATCGGACCGCGTGTGCGGGGCCAGAAGGAAATCCCCGGTGTGACCCTCGATGGAACCGGAAACATCGTCAGCTATGACATCGAAACGCAATGTCGCGCCGTCTTCGAAAACGTGCGGCTCGTTCTGGAGGATGCCGGCGCGAGTTGGATGGATATTGTCGATGTCACGGTCTTCCTCACCAACATGAAGAACGATTTTCCGATCTACAATAGACTCTACGCGGAACATTTTGCCGGCTCTGGCAAACCCAACCCGACCCGCACCACCATCGAGATCACCGCGCTGCCGACGCCGATCGCAATCGAGCTCAAGGTGATCGCGGCAGTGCAGTAGTGGCGGCGAGCCAAACGCCGGAGGCGTGACGGAAATTGGATGTTGGACGTTTACTGCTGGCGATCTGATCTTTGGACGACCAGGAAGCATGAGCACAAAGTCCTTTCGTATCATTGCCGCGGATCACACCGGCTTTACCGTCGCGAATATCGAGCGGTCGGTGGCCTTCTGGCGCGATGTCCTCGGCTTCGAACTCTCTCACCGGGCGCATCATACCGGTGATCTTGCCAGTGAAGTCACTGGAGTGCCCGGGGCTGAAATTTCGATTGCCGTGCTCAAGGCACCCGGGCACCGAATCGAGTTGCTCGAATACCACGCGCCACCGGATCGAAAGCGGGTCGATCCCAGACCCTGCGACGTTGGATCGGTCCACCTGGCGCTGACGGTGGATAATCTCGACGCTGTCCTGAGTGCGATTGCAGCTTCCGGTTGGAGCGCGGCGGGTAAGCCTCAGGTTCTCGAGACGGGTCCGAACGCCGGGAAGCGCATTGTCTACGTTCGCGACCCCGATGGAACAACGATCGAGCTCATGCAGCCGCCCAAGAGTTGATGGTTGATAGTTGAGAGTCAGTCGCGAGGGAGTTGATGGTTGATAGTTGAGAGGACCGATTCGGCTTTGCGCGCCGCGGCGTCTGCGTAATCTGCGGACATGCAATTCTCCTCTGACGAAGATTTCGCGCGTCAACTCGACGCCGGGGATTCGCTTCGTCATTTCCGGCAGAAATTTCATCTCCCGCTTGGCGTAGACGGCCAGCCGCTAATTTATTTGGCAGGGAACTCACTCGGCCTCATGCCGAAAGCGGCCAGACGACTGGTCGAACAGGAATTGGACGACTGGGCGAAACTCGCCGTCGATGCGCATCTGAAAGCTGCGACGCCCTGGTACTCGTACCACGAAACGCTCCGCGAGCCGGCGGCCCGCCTCGTCGGTGGGAAACCGAACGAAGTCATCTGCATGAACAGCCTCACGGTGAACCTTCACCTGATGATGGCCACGTTCTACCGGCCCACGAAGTCGCGCTTCAAGATTCTGATGGAAGAGCCGGCGTTTCCTTCGGATACCTACGCGGTCAAATCCCAAATCGTTCATCACGGGTTTGATCCAACCGAAGCGCTCGTTCTCGCGCGTCCACGTCCCGGCGAGGTCACCGTTCGACCGGATGATATCGAGGAGGTGCTGGAGCAGCATGGCCATCAGATCGCGCTCGTGCTCTTCGCGGGGGTGAACTTCTTCACCGGTCAATTGTTCGACCTCGAAAGAATCACGTCGGTCGCGCACGGACACGGGTGCATTGTTGGGATCGATCTCGCGCACGCGGCTGGGAATGTGCCGCTGGCGCTGCATGATTGGAACGTCGATTTCGCCGCGTGGTGTTCCTACAAGTATCTCAACGCCGGACCGGGAGCGGTGGCCGGCGTCTTCGTGCACGAGCGGCACGCGACCAATCGCCAGTTGCCCCGTCTGGCCGGTTGGTTTGGCAACGATCCGCGGACTCGCTTCCGCCTGCACCTCGAGCCGGAGTTCATTCCCGTGGCGTCGGCCGATGCATGGCAGGTCAGCAACCCGCCCATCTTCTCCATGGCGCCACTTCGTGCCTCACTGGCGATCTTCGATGAAGCCGGCGGCATGGAAACGCTCCGCGCGAAATCGATCAGGCTGACGGGATATCTTCAGTTCCTGATCGAGGCCTCTGCGCCTTCAAAGCTGACCATCATCACGCCTGGCGAAACGAGGGACCGGGGCTGCCAATTGTCGATTCTGGTCCACGAACATCCGAAAGAGCTATTCGCCAAAATCGAGGCCGCCGGTGTGAAATGCGATTTTCGCGAACCGAACGTGATTCGCGCCGCTCCAACTCCGCTCTACAACACGTTCCACGAGGTTTGGCGCTTCGCGCAGATTCTCGCTCAGGATTCCATGAGCTGATCCGTGACGCGATTCGAACTGCCAATCGTGGCATCGGCACCTTCATCTTGTCCGCCACCGGACGGACTCGCTGCGGCGAGCCGAGGCCACGCCTGATCCGCCTTTGGAGAGTGTTGAAATACTGGAATGGGCCGCGTTGCTGTGGATTTTGGCGTTGGCCAAGGCGCGAAGCGCAGTGGCGATATCCGCAGCGATCTCGGCCAAGCGAGCAACGAAGGCCAGCGCCAAAATCAACGCAACCGTCGACGGCGCGAGGCAGAAGGCCAGTTGGCGGCGTCGCTCGGTCGTTGCAAATGTAGTGGCGCTTCTGCGAAGCGCCTTCGGACCGTGTCGCACAGTTCCGGGCGCTTCACACAGAAGCGCCAC
>Ga0209048_10001960_pt1 | contig 20740 bp, 19 predicted proteins | sample FrelakmetCRP12CR_FD_187146 | JGI IMG/M metagenome (GOLD analysis project Ga0209048, IMG submission 187146) | Freshwater lake sediment microbial communities from the University of Notre Dame, USA, for methane emissions studies - CRP12 CR (SPAdes)... | ecosystem: Environmental > Aquatic >... | reverse complement strand
CTCGGCCCTGTCAACCGATTAAACCGTGCGCGCCGGCGGAAACCTCCGTTAGCGTCGACCAGTGCGTGAAAATCCGGCCGACCGGCTCGTACCCGTGCCGACCGAGGGCCGGGTCTACGGCGACACCCGGCGGGCGCGGCTCGGTGACGTGACGCCGGGCAACCGGTTGCGCCTCGACGCCCTCGCCCGGTTCCTCCAGGATCTGTCGAGCGACGACACCGTCGACGCCGCGTTCGAGAACGACATGGCGTGGGTGGTGCGGCGCACGGTCGTCGAGGTGACCCGGCCCGCAGTGTTCCGCGAGCTGCTGTTCTTGCGAACCTTCTGCTCGGGAACCGGCAGCCGGTGGGCCGAGCGGCGGATCTCGGTGCAGGGTGAGTTCGGCGCGGCCATCGAGGCGGCCACGCTCTGGGTGCACGTCGATCTCACCTCGGGTCGACCGGTGCCGCTCGACCGCCAGTTCCATGAGCTCTTCGGGCCCACCGCGTCGGGGCGGGAGGTGTCGTCACGGCTCTCGCTCTCACCGGTGCCCGACGAGGTCTCGGGGGCCGAGGTGCGACCCTGGCCGCTGCGGTTCGTCGACCTGGACCTGCTCGGGCACGTGAACAACGCCGCCAGCTGGGCGCTGGTCGAGGAGGCGCTCGCGTCTCGGCCATCGTTGGCGTCGGCTCCGATCCGGGCCGAGCTCGAGTACCGCGACCCGATCGAGGCAGGGGCGTCCATCGAGCTCGTCTCGGTGGACGAGGGGCCGGTCCTGTCGATGTGGGCGCGCGACCCGCGGTTTGGTCACACCCACCTCGCGGGTCGGGTCAGCCCCGTGGGTTGAGCACCCGTCCGAGGTCGAGCACCGTCCCCGTCTCGTGATCGCGCACGAGGAACAGGAACGGTCGGTCGATCGCGACGGTCGTGGCCGCGAACGCAGGGGCCGGCTTGCTCGACACCACGGTTGCCGCGCTGGCCTCGGTGCCTTCCTCGTCGACGGAGATGTAGGCCTGGTGCAGGTCATCGGCGATCCAGAGCGGCTCGTCGGCGGTGATGCCCGACAGGTCGGCGTCGGTCGGTGAGAAGGCGGCGGGCATGCCGAGAGCAGCGAGGGGCTCGTCGAGATCGAGCTCGGTCGTAAACTGGAACTTCGGGAGCTGCACCTCGAGGGGCGTGAAGGTGAGGGAGCGCAGGATCGCCTGCAGGCGGTCGCCGTCGAGAGAGGCCTCGAACTCGGGCAGGGTGCCGGCCGCGGGAAGCACGACGACCATGTCGAGTTGCCCGCCGAGGTAGGGCAGGCCGACCGCCTCCCACCCGTCGCCCTTGCCGTACGAGTAGGCCTTCGGTTCGCGACCCACCAGGGTGGGCGTAGTGACGGTCTGGCCGTCGACCAGGTGGAAGGGCAGCAGGCGGGTCTGCTCCGAGCGGAAGCCGATCTGCCACGGCGCCCGCAGGTACAGAGCACTAGTGAGGAGGTAACGGGTGGACTGGGTGAGGGTGCCCCGGGGTACGAGCTCGCCGATGTGTCCCCGCGTCTCGTCGCTCACCCAGGCGTTCACCGCCTTGCGGGCGGCCTCGGGGTCGGAGCGGAAGTCGACGACCCGCATCCCGGTGCCGTAGTACCGGGCGAGGGTCGTGAGGTACTGCTCGCGGAAGCGGTTGCCCTGCTGGGCCCAGGCGGCGGTGGCGAGCTCGACGTCGACCTTGCCCTTGCGCAGGTCGCTCTCACGGTCACCGCTGCGGTCGTCGAGCGCCAGGCCGATCGCGTTGAACCCGGCGTCGAGACCGAACCTCTCGGCCCGGTCGGCGTGCAGAACGGTGTCCAGTTGCGTGGCGGTGTCCCCCTCGGCACCGGCGCGTGTGGTGGCGAGACCCTCGGCGATGGCGTACGGCGACACGACGAAGTTGGCGTTGCGGGGAGTCAGGGCTTTGTACAGGTCGGCACCGAACGCGGTGATCGCCGCGACGCTGCCGTTGGCCGCACCCGGTTGCTCGGGGGCACGAGGCACATCGGCGGAGACCTCGTCGCCGGTCGATCGGCTGCACGCCGCCGCCAGCAGCGCGGCGGCCAGCAGCAACACGGCGATCGGCAGTGCGGGCCGGGTGCGCATCGGTGTAACCGTACGACCTCGACCCGCCGTGGGGGTGCCGCGCCCGGCACCGGTAGCCTCGGGCCATGCGCTACGTAGAGGCAGGTGGGGTGAAGGTGTCGGCCATCGGGCTCGGCACCTGGCAGTTCGGGTCGAGCGAGTGGGGTTACGGCGACGAGTACGCTGACACGACGGCGGCGGCCATCGTCGAGCGAGCGCTCGAGCTCGGCGTGAACCTGATCGACACGGCCGAGATCTACGGGTTCGGTGCGTCGGAGCGCATCGTCGGGCGGGCCATCGCCGGCCGCCGCGACGAGGTGTTCGTGGCCACCAAGTTGTTCCCGGTCATGCCCGTCAGCCCCGTCGCGCAGTGGCGGGGCGTGCAGTCGGCCCAGCGCCTCGGCGTCGACCACCTCGACCTCTACCAGGTGCACTGGCCCAATCCGTTCGTGCCGTTGCCCACCACGATGCGAGGGCTCCGGGCCCTGCTCGATATCGGCCTGGTTCGCAACGTCGGCGTGAGCAACTTCTCGATGACGCAGTGGCGGCGGGCCGAGCGCACGCTCGGTGCGCCGGTGCTGTCCAACCAGGTCAAGTACTCGCTCGCCTGGAGGGCGCCCGAGGCCGAGGTCCTGCCGTACGCGCAGGCCAACGACCGCATCGTGATCGCGTACAGCCCTCTGGCCCAAGGGCTTCTCGGCGGCCGCTACGACGCCGACCATCCCCCGCAGGGCTCGGCCCGCGCCGGCAACTCGCTGTTCCTCCCCGGCAACCTCGAACGGGCGGCGGAGTTGATCGCGACGTTGCGCGAGGTCGCGGCCGAGCACGACGCGACCCCCGCCCAGGTGGCACTGGCCTGGCTGCTGCGCCGGCCCAACGTGGTCGCCATACCGGGTGCGAGCTCGGTCGGGCAGCTCGAGCACAACGTGGCCGCGGCCGATCTCGATCTGTCCGACGACGACGATGCCCGCCTCACCGACGCCAGCTCGCGCTTCGATCCCGTCACGGGCGTGGCCGCGCTACCGGGTTTGCTCGCCGCCCGGCGGGGCACGCAGCTGGCCGACCTCCCGCCCATCGATGAGACGGCCGAGGGCGAGCACGGCAGCGAGGACGCCGACTGGCACACGCCGGTGCTCTGACACCGGCACCCCGCCGCTACCTGGCCGTGTCGACCGCCCGGTCCGCGTCGCGGGCGTCGAGTGCGGCCACCGCGGCGTCGAGCATGCGGGCCGAGCACCCGGCCATCGCCACCGGCGGCACGTACTCGTCGACGAGCAGGTCGGCGATGGCCCGGAACGCCTCGGCGGCCGGGCCCTCGCCGAGGGCGATGGGCTCACCGGCGTCGCCGCCGGCGGACACCGACGGCTCGATCGGCACCTGGCCGAGCAGCGGCACGCCCGCCTCCGTGGCCAACGCCTGCCCGCCGCCCGAGCCGAACAGCTCGTACACCCCGCCGTGCTCGCAGTGGAACACGCTCATGTTCTCGATGACGCCGACCACCCGCAGATAGCTCTTGCGGGCCATGTTCGCGGCCCGGACGGCGACCTTCTGCGCACTCTCGGCCGGCGTGGTCACGATGATCATCTCGGCTCGGGGGAGCATGCGGGCCAGGCCCATGGCCACGTCGCCGGTGCCCGGCGGCATGTCGATGAGCAGATAGTCGAGGTCGCCCCACTCGACGTCTTCGAGGAAGTGCTGCACGGCTCGGTTGAGCATGAGCCCGCGCCACATCAGGGCGGTCTCCTCCTCGTCGACGAGGAACCCCATCGAGACCACCTTGAGCAGGCCGTCGCCGCACGGCGTCGTGTGCGGGAGGATCTTCTTCTCTCCGGGCTTGCCCTGCAGGCGGCCCTCGACGCCCAACATGCGCGGGATCGAGAACCCCCAGATGTCGGCGTCCATCACCCCGACCGTGAAGCCCCGGGCCGCCAGCGCCGCGGCCAGGTTGACCGTGACCGACGACTTGCCGACGCCGCCCTTGCCGGAGGCGATCGTGAGCACCTTGGCCGTCGGGGGGATCTCCGTGTCGGGTGCCTGTTCACGGACGTTCCAGCGGGCCTTGGACATGGCCGCCGCCTTCTCGTCGTCGGTCAGCTCGGTCCACTCGAGCCGGAGGGCGGTGACGCCGGGAAGCGACCCCACGCGGGCCCTCACGTCTTTTTGGATCTGGGCCCGCAGCGGGCAGCCGGCGGTGGTCAGAGCGATGGTGACGGTCACCAGGCCCGTCGGATCGACGGTGGCGCCCTTGGCCATACCGAGCTCCACGATGTCGCTGCCCAGCTCGGGATCGATGACCCCGCGCAACAGGCCCATGACCGCCTCGGGGGACGGCCCGTCGGACTCGGCGACGACGGGCGGTGGCGGCTCGGTCGGGGGCACGACCCGATTCTAACGGCCCGGGCCGTGTAAACTTGTGTCGTGCCCGATGACCCCGACGCCCGGCCCGACGACACACCCGCCGTCGGCTCCGCCCGGCTCGACATCTTGAAGGCGCTGGGCGACAACACGAGGTACGCGATCTACCTCGAGTTGGCCCGCTCGCCGCTGCCATTGGCCACGGCCGACATCGCCGACATCCTCGGCCTGCACGTCAACACCGTGCGGCCCCACCTCGAGCGGATGCGCGACGTGGGGCTGCTCCACGTCGACTCGGTCGCCCGCGGCGGCGTGGGTCGTCCGCAGCACCGCTACTCGCTCTCGCCCGATGCCCCCTCCCTGGGGCTCGAGCCCTCGCCGTACCCAACCCTGGCGCGCGTGGTGTTGAGCGCGGCCTCGGCGGCGGGGCTCGATCGTGACGAGCTGGCCCAGGCCGGCCGCGAACAGGGTCGGGCCGACGCCGCGCAGTGGTCCCGGGTGGGGGCCGGTGCGGCCACCGTGCTCGACGCGCTCATCGTCGAGCAGGCCAAGCTCGGGTTCGATCCCGCCGTCGTCGAGCACGACGACGGCGCCACCATGGCGTTCGCCCACTGCCCGTTCCGTGAGCTGGCCGAGGCCCACCCCGACCTCGTGTGCGGGCTGCACTGTGGGCTCGTCGAGGGGTTTGTCGACGACTTCGACGACGCCGAGGTGACCCTCTTCCACACGCTGGTCGACCGCACTCCCTGCCAGGTGGAGTTGGTGGGGCTGTGACACCGTCCCCGGTCGTCTTCGCTGACCGAGCCGCTACCCTGTATCCGCACCGGGAGTCTCAGGAGGGCCACACGTGATCACGCTTACCGACACCGCGTCCGTCAAGGTCAAGGAGCTCATCACCCAGGAGGGCAATGACGCCCTGATGCTGCGCGTGGCCGTCCGTCCGGGCGGCTGCTCGGGCTTCAGCTACGAGATGTTCTTCGATACCGAGACCGAGTCCGACGACATCACCCTCGACTCCGCCGGCGTGAAGGTCGTGGTCGATCCCTCGAGCGCCCAGCTGCTCGACGGGGCGACCCTCGACTACAAGGACGGCCTGCAGGGCGCGGGGTTCGCCATCAACAACCCCAACGCGCAGCGCACCTGCGGTTGCGGCCAGTCGTTCAGCTGAACGCTCGGCTCAGCTGACCCGGCTGAGGCCTGCCGCCAACTCCTGGCGGTCGAAGGTGTTGTCGAGGCGGACGGCCAGGGTGCCGTCGGCTGTGGCCAGGAACAGGCTGGGCTCGAAGTCGAGGCCGTAGGCTTCCACCACCGGCGTCAGGGTGGCTGTGGCCAGGTCGGTCGCCTTGTTGGGGTCGGTGTAGACCTCGGCGTGCACGAAGCGCACGTCGGGCCGGCCGGCCCGCGCTTCGAGCAGAAGATCGAGCACGGGGCCGCAGGTACCGGTCTGGCAGAAGGCCGGGGTGGCCACGAGCAGCGCTACCGGTCCCGGCTCGGCCAGGATCTCGGTGAGGCTGTGATCGTGGAGCGCGCACTGCGGGTCGCGGGTGCATATCGGCGTGACGCCGCGAGCATCGGCGACGGTGGGTGTCTCCACCGCCCGCATGGCCGAACCCGGCTGGAGCAGGGCGACCTGCGACGCCTCGCTCACCATGAAGGCCTGCTCGGTCGAGCGGCCGTCGATGTCGACCGCCGCCTTGTAGACCCCGCTGGCCGGGAAGGTGGTGCGCAGCGGGTAGTAGGGCACGGGTACGCCGTCGGAGTGGCGGGCCACGGTGATCGGGTCACCCACCGCATTCCCCTCGGAGGTGAGCGTGAAGGTGAGCGCGTCGGGCGTGTCGGTCGTGAACGCTCCGTCGGGGGACGCGAGCACGAAGGAGAGCCGTTGCTCGACGCCCGGCACCAGATAGCCGCCCTGGAAGTTGAAGTTGGCGACCAGGATGCGCCCGCCGTCGTCGGGGGTGAGCTTCACCGCGTCGTTGGCGCGCGTGCCGCTCGAGCTCGAGCCGCACGCGGCCAGGAGCACGAGGGCCCCCGAGCCGAGGAGCAATGTTCGGCGGTCGAGGCGGACGAGCGACGACGTCGATTCGGGGTCGTCGCTCCGGGAGGGCTCGGGTGTCGGCGGCACGATCGCCGAACCTATCCTCCGACCATGTCGTCTCCCACGCGCCCCTGGAGCTCGTCGTGAGCGTGACCTTCACCGTCGACGGTCGGGAGGTCTCGGTGGCCGACGACGGCGCCTCGTTGCTCGAGGTGCTGCGCGACGTGCTCGGGCTGCGCTCGGCCAAGGACGGCTGCAGCCCTCAGGGACAGTGCGGGTGCTGCACCGTGCTCGTCGACGGCTCGCCCCGGGTGGCGTGCGTGACGCCGGCCCGACGGGTGTCCGGCCGCGTGGTCACCACGCTGGAGGGCCTGGCCGAGCCCGACCGCTCGGCCTGGGCCGAGGCCTTCTGCTCCACCGGCGCCAGCCAGTGCGGGTTCTGCACGCCAGGCATCGTCATGCGGTTGGAGGGGCTTCGGGCCAAGGGCGTGGCGGCGGACGACCGCGCCGCCGTCGACCGGGCGCTCGCCGCGCACCTGTGTCGGTGCACGGGGTGGAACACGATCGTCGACGCCTACGCGGCCCGGTTCGACCCGGTGCCGTCGGCCGGCGGGCGCGATCTCTATGCCGCCGGGAAGCGGGCCGAGCTCGAAGGGGGCGTGCCGCAGGTCGTCGGCCCGCAGGTGGCGCTCGGTGAGGCCGGCTTCGCCGACGACACCGCGCCCGCCGATGCCCTCGTCGCGGTGCCCGACGGAGCCGGCGGCTGGGCAGTGGCTGACACGTTGCACGAGGCGCGAGCGGCGGCGGGCAAGGTGCAGGGCCGTCGCAGCACGGTCGCGCCCGGGCATCCGGTGGCGCTGCCGCCGGGCCCGTGGGCGGTCACGCTGCAGACGACGTGGGTCGAGCCTGCCTACCTCGAGACCGACGCCTCGTGGTGCGAGCCCGGTGGCCGCCCGGTGACCCCGCTGGCCAATGGTGGCGCCTTCGGCGCCAAGCTCACGTCGCCCGTGACGGCCGCCGCGCGGGAGCTGGCCGACCGACACGGACGTACGGTCCGCGTCCTGCTCTCGCGGGAGGACGTGGTGCGCCTCGGCCCGAAACGGCCACCGATGGGCGTGGGCATGGCGCGGGACGGCACCGGCGTGATGCGGGTGGCCCGCACGCCGGGGATCGAGGCCGCGGTCGCCGAGCAGGCGCCGGGCCTGGTGGTCCAGCAGGTCGATGTGGCCGGCCCCGCCACCTCGGTAGCGCTCCGTGCCGCGGGGTGGGCCGAGGCGGCGGTGGTGCTGGCGGGGGCGCGGGGGACCACCGGCCCGGTCCGCTCGCCGAGCGGCGGCGAGGCCGAGGCCGACATCACCCGTGAGGGCGGCGTGCGGGTACGGGTCGCCTGTGGCGACCCACTCGACGAGATCGTGCTCCGCTCGTACTGCTTGGGTGCCACTCACATGGCCGTCGGGTGGGTCACGTCGGAAGGTCTCGCGGTCGACGGTGACGGCACGGTCCAGGACCTCACTGTGCGGTCGTTCGGGGTGCTCGGCGCGGCGGACACCCCGCCGATCGAGGTCGAGATCGACCCTCGCCCGGGTCCGCCGGTCAACGGCTCCGACGCGGTCTTCGCGGCGGTCGCCGCCGCGGTGTGGCGGCATCAGGGCTGTCCGCCCGCCTGGCCCACAGGTGTGCCTCTGCGCTGAGGGTCGGCGCCGGGTCTCCACCGGCGATGATCGTCGGTGTCGGGCTGTGCGACGATGGCGCCCGTCGTGCTCGAGCGCGACCCGACACCCAGCTGCCAGGAGCAACCCCGATGACCGCACCCGTCGCCCCGTACTCGCCGATCGTCCGCGCCGGCGACTTCCTCATCGTCTCGGGTCAGATGGGCCTGCTCCACGGGAAGATGGTCTCCGGCGGTGTCGGCCCCGAGACCCGCCAGGCCCTCGCGAACATGGAGACCCTCCTCGAGAGCCAGGGCGCGACGCTCCGCGACCTCGTGAAGACCACCGTCTTCCTGCGCCACATGCGTGACTTCGGGCTGATGAACGGCGCGTACGCGGAGGTGCTCGGGTCGGTGCTCCCGGCTCGGTCGACGGTGGCCGTCGTGGAGTTGCCGTTGGTCGCGTTGGTCGAGATCGAGGGCTGGGCCTACTCGCCGCTCGGGTGAGCCGCGCGATCGGTTGATGGCGCGGCGCCGGGCTCGTTGGTGTTGGTGCGCGCTCATGGTTTCGGCCAGACTGTCGCCGTGCCCGGTGTCGTGATCATCGTGTTCATCCTCGTGATCGCTGTGCCCGTCGCCGTACTCGTGAGTGCGGCCGCCGGTGCGGCGATCCTCGGCTACCTGCTCAAGATGCAGGTCGACGAGAGCTTCGAGGGGTCCGAGTATCTCGAGCTGGGCCGTTAGCCCGTGCGACCATCCTCACGTCGTCGGGCGAGGCGGGGCTAGCGTTCCGTCTGTATCTACCCATCACAGCAGGGCCCGGTAGCACCGACCCCGCAGTCAGACACACAGTGAAGAAAGAGGGGTCGGAGTGGCTTCCGGTACCGTCAAGTGGTTCAACGCCGAAAAGGGCTATGGCTTCATCTCCCGTGAGGGGGGTCCGGACGTGTTCGTGCACTTCAGCGCGATCCAGGGTTCGGGCTACCGCTCGCTCGAGGAGGGCCAGAACGTCGAGTTCGAGATCACCTCGGGCCCGAAGGGCGATCAGGCTCAGGACGTTCGTCTCGTCTGAGGCATCACCCGACGCGTTCGAGCCTCATGGAGTGCGTGTGGACCTCCCGTCGGGGAGGTCCACCGCCGTTTTGGCGACGGTTCCCCTAGAGGCCCCAGCGTGACTGGCCGAAGCGGTAGCCCACCGACCGTACGGTCTGGATGAGGTTGGCGTGCTCTTCGCCGAGCTTGGCCCGCAACCGCCGGACGTGGACGTCGACCGTGCGGGCTCCGCCGTAGTACTCGTAACCCCAGACCCGCGACAGGAGGGTCTCGCGGGTGAACACCTTGCCCGGGTGCGAGGCGAGGAACTTCAACAGCTCGTACTCCATGTAGGTGAGGTCGAGCGGCCGTCCCTCGATCCCGGCCTGGTAGGTCTCGAGGTTGAGCACGAGATCGCCGTACTCGATCAGCTCGGGTCGTGTTCCCCGGCCCGTGCGCCAGAAGAGGTGCTTGAGTCGGGCCTCGAGCTCGCGCGGGTGGAACGGCGCGAGGCAGAAGTCGTCGAACAGGTCGTCACGCAGCTCGAGGTCGCCCAGCTGGGCGCCGGTCACGAGCAGCAGGAGCGGTTCGAGCGGGAGGTCGCGCTTGCGCAGGGCGCGGCAGATGGCGAAGGCGCCCTCGGGGTCGGTGTCGGCACACACGATCGCGCCCGCCCAGCCATCGTCGGGCTCGGCGCGTCCGACCGCACCCTCGTCACCGACCGCCTTCCAGGGGTAGCCGGCGAGGTCGAGGGCCTGGGCCATTTCCGGTGGCGCCGGGTCGGGATAGAGAAGCAGTGGCTCCATGACAGCGTCCGGAAGCCTCACACGTTCGGGAGGTACCGGTCGAGCTCGAACTGGGTGACCTGGGACTTGTAGTCGAACCACTCGGAGCGCTTGTTGCGCAAGAACCACTCGAAGATGTGCTCACCGAGTGCCTCGGCCACGAGCTCGGACCCCTCCATGGCGTCGAGGGCGTCGGACAACGACTGGGGCAATGCACCGATCTGGTCGGCGGCGCGCTCCTCGGGGGTCATGTGGAACACGTTGGCGGAGGCCTCGGGCGGGAGGTCGTACCCCTCCTCGACGCCCTTCATGCCGGCGGCGAGCAGCACCGAGAACGCCAGATAGGGGTTGCACGCGGGATCGGGCGCGCGGTACTCGACGCGGGTCGACGACTGCTTGCCCCGTTTGGTGACCGGGATGCGCACCAGTGCCGAGCGGTTGTTGCGGGCCCAGGTGACGAAGACCGGCGCCTCGTACCCGACGATGAGTCGCTTGTAGGAGTTCACCAACTGATTCGTGACCGCGGTGACCTCTGGTGCGTGGCGCAGCAGACCGGCGATGAATCCGCGCCCGACCTTCGACAGCCCGTACGGGTCGCCGGGCTCGTTGAAGGCGTTCTCGTCGCCTTCGAACAGCGACAGGTGCGAATGCATGCCCGAGCCCTGGACGCCGGCGAGCGGCTTGGGCATGAACGTGGCGTACGCGCCCTGTTCGAGTGCGATCTCGCGGACCACCAGCCGGAACGTCATCACGTTGTCGGCCATCGTGAGCGCGTCGGTGTAGCGCAGGTCGATCTCGTGCTGACTCGGGGCGTCCTCGTGGAACGAGTACTCGACGGGGATCCCCATGGCCTCGAGCACCTGGAGTGTGCGCTTGCGCAGATCGCTGGCCACGTCGGCCGTGGTGAGGTCGAAGTAGGAACCGGAGTCGAGGGGGACCGGCGTCTTCGACGGGTCGCCGTCGGCGAAGTAGAAGAACTCCATCTCGGGCGCGACCATGAACGTGAAGCCGCGCTCGCGGGCCTTGTCGAGATTGCGCTTGAGCACCTGCCGGGGGTCGCCCTCGAACGGCGTGCCGTCGTGGTTCAAGATGTCGCAGAACATGCGGGCCGAGACGTCGGACGGGTTGCCCCACGGCAGCAGTTCGAACGTGTTCGGGTCGGGTCGGGCGAGGACGTCGCTCTCCTGTACCCGGCTGAACCCGTCGATGGCCGAGCCGTCGAAGTGCATGCCCTCCTCGAAGGCGTTCTCGAGTTCGGCCGGTGAGATGGCGACCGACTTGAGCTGGCCCAACACATCGGTGAACCACAGGCGGATGAGCCGTACGCCGCGTTCCTCGACCGTGCGCAACACGTAGTCCTGTTGGCGTTCCATGGGATGCATGTTTACACGGGAGGAAGGGGTCCCGACCGGGGGGTCCGCCGCTTCACATAGCGTTCACATATGGGCAACTGATGGGAAACAGCCCCCTGGAAGGGTGGTTCCCGGCCCGGGAGCACCGGGGCGAGCGGCCCTGGCGCCGACGACTAGTGTCCGAGCGATCCGGCCCTTGGGTGCCGGTCGATATTCAGGAGGAAGCGTGCAGGAACGCACACCAGAAGAAGTGCTCGCCTTTGTGAAGGACGAGGGTTGCGAGTTCGTCGACCTTCGCTTCTCCGACCTGCCGGGCATCATGCAGCACGTCACCATCCCGGCCCACGTGCTGAGCGAAAGCCACTTCGAGGACGGTCACGGCTTCGACGGTTCGTCGGTGCGGGGCTTCCAGGAGATCCAGGAATCAGACATGGTCCTGATCGCCGACCCCAACACCCTGTACATCGATCCGTTCATGAAGCGGAAGACCGCGGTCATCCACAACTTCGTGGCCGACCCCGTCACCGGTGAGAGCTACTCGCGCGATCCGCGGTACATCGCCCAGAAGGCCGAGGCCTATCTGAAGTCGACCGGCATCGGCGACACCGCGTACTTCGGTCCCGAGGCCGAGTTCTTCGTGTTCGACGACGTGCGCTTCGACACCAAGGGCAACGAGTCCTACTACTTCGTCGACTCGATCGAGGGCATCTGGAACACCGGCGCCGAGGAGCCCGGTGGCAACCTCTCCTACAAGCCCCGCACCAAGCAGGGCTACTTCCCTGTGCCGCCCATGGACCACTACCAGGACCTGCGCTCGGAGATGTCGGCCGTGCTGCACCAGGTGGGCATCGAGACCGAGCTGCACCACCACGAGGTTGCCTCGGGCGGCCAGGGCGAGATCGGCATCAAGTTCTCGACCCTGCTCGACCAGGCCGACCAGCTGATGACCTTCAAGTACATCCTGAAGGGCGTCGCCTGGCAGGAGGGCAAGAGCCTCACGTTCATGCCCAAGCCGATCTTCGAGGACAACGGCTCGGGCATGCACACCCACCAGTCCATCTGGAAGGGCGGCGAGCCGCTCTTCTTCGACGAGTCGGGCTACGCCGGCCTGTCGGACATCGCCCGGTGGTACATCGGTGGTCTGCTCAAGCACGCCCACGCCTGCATCGCCTTCACCAACCCCACCACCAACAGCTTCAAGCGCCTGGTGCCCGGGTACGAGGCGCCGGTGAACCTGGTCTATTCGCAGCGCAACCGTTCGGCGTCGTGCCGCATCCCTCTGGCCTCGCAGAGCCCCAAGGCCAAGCGCGTCGAGTTCCGCTGCCCCGACAGCACCTCGAACCCGTACCTGGCGTTCTCGGCGATGCTGCTGGCCGGCCTCGACGGCATCCAGAACCGCATCGAGCCGCCCGCGCCCGTCGACAAGGACCTCTACGACCTGCCGCCCGAGGAGCTGGCCAAGGTGCCCCAGGTGCCCGGCTCGCTCGACGAGGCGCTGCTCGCGCTCGAGGCCGATAACGACTTCCTGAAGGTGGGTGGGGTCTTCACCGACGACCTCATCGAGACGTGGATCGACTACAAGCGGGTCAACGAGATCGACGCCATCCGGCTGCGGCCTCACCCGTACGAGTTCTCGCTCTACTACGACATCTGAGCCAACCCCTACTGATCGGATCGGCCGTCGGCCCGCGGAGACGCTGGGTCGGCGGCCGATCCGCGTGTCCGGGTCATGGGGTGTTCCTGACCGGGCACTCACACTTCCCTAACAACCTCGGGCAACACTGGTCCGCGGGAGGGTCCACCTTCACAAGGGAGTGATGTATGCGAAAGCTTCTCGCCGGTGCCGTACTGTCGGCTGCAGTGATCGGCGGCGGTGCCGCCGTCGTCATCGTGAACCCACTCGGCATCGCCGGCGCGCAGAGCACCACGACCGCGCCCGCGGCCGCCGATCCGGGCACCCCACCCGCCGACCATCGGCCCGGCCAGGTGCTCGACGACGTCCTCAACGACCTCGTCGGCAAGGGGACGCTCAGCCAGGACCAGGCCAACGCAGTCCGCGACGGCGTGAAGGCCAAGAAGGTCGACGCGGCCCCGGGCGGTCCTCACGGCCGCGGCCCGGGCATGCGTGAGGGCCTCGACGCCGCCGCGTCGGCCCTCGGTATGACCGCCGATGAGCTGCGCACCGAGCTGCAGTCGGGCAAGTCCGTCGCCCAGGTGGCCCAGGACAGGGGCGTCAACCTCGACGACGTGAAGAACGCGATCGTCACCGAGGCCACAGGTCGCATCGACCAGGCGGTCAGCGCCGGCAAGCTCACCCAGGAGCAGGCCGACAAGGCCAAGGCGGCCCTCGGCCAGCGAATCGACGACCTGCTCAACGGCACCAAGCCCGCCGGTGGGCCCCCGATGGGCCGCGGCCACGGTGGGCCGCACGGTGATCAGGCCCCGACGACCACGGTGCCCCAGGGCCAGAACTGAGCTGACGAGTCAGCTGCCGCCGCTGCCGTAGAAGACCCGGTCGACCACCCGACGGGCTCTGCGGGTGACGCGGCGGTAGCTGTCTCGTAGTTCCGCGGCCGTCGTGTCGAGCGACCGGGCCAGCCAGAGCAGTTGCTCGGGTTGGGTCGGGAGGGACTCGGCCGGGCCGCTGTTCACCAGGTACCAGCGGTTGCGGACCCGTTCGCAGAACCGGTAGGCCTCGAGCAGTGTGGTCCCGTCGTCGCGGTCGAGCGCGCCGGCATCGGTGAGGGCCTCGAGCGCCTGCACAGTGCCGGTTGCCCGGATCCCGTGCCGCAACTGCAGGAGCTGGGCGGTCCACTCGACGTCGGAGAGCGATCCCCGGCCGAGCTTGAGGTGGAACTGCGGGTCCTCACCGGTGGGGATGCGTTCGCGCTCGATCCGGGCCTTCATGCGCCGGATCTCCCGGACGGCGTCCGTGGTGAGCCCGTCGTCCCACACGAACGGTGTGAGGGCATCGAGGAGGCGTTGCCCGAGCGCCCGGTCACCGGCCACCGCCCGCGCTCGGCTCATGGCCTGGCGCTCCCAGATGAGGGCGTAGTCGGTCCAGTAGGCGACGTAGCCGTCGAAGCTCCGGGCCGGGGGCCCGTTCTTGCCTTCGGGACGCAGGTCGGTGTCCATCTCGAAGATGCGGTCGGCGGGCGTCGTCCCGCCCACGAAGCGCAGCAACGAGTTGGCCACCCGTCGGGCCTCCTCGGTGGCCGCGACCCCCTCGCCCTCGTAGACGAACACCACATCGAGGTCGCTGGCGTAGGACAGCTCGGCCCCTCCGAAGCGACCCAGGCCCAGCACGGCGAAGGGCACCTGGGGTTCGAGTGCGGCCAGCGCGGTGTCGAGGGATGCCTCGGCCAGGCTGGTGAGATCGGCCCCCACCACATCGACATCGGCATCGCCGACCACGTCGCGGGCAGCGATGCCGAACAGGTGGCGATCCTTCCAGCGGCGCAGACCCTCCTGGCGCTCGGCGCGGGTGTCGCGCCACAGCACGGCGACGCGGGCGCTCTCGATCAGCTCGTCGCGCGGCCGGGTGCGCAGGCGCTCCTCGGACGGCAGCCGCGTGACGAGATCGGGGTTGTGGATCAAGGTGTCGCCGAGCATCCGGCTCGTGCCGGCGAGGGTGCACAGGTGCTGGGCGGCGTCGGGGGAGTCGCGGAAGGTCTCGACCAGTTGTGAGCTGCGCGGGCCCGACAGCAGGTTGCGCAGCACGAGCAGACCGAGGTCGGGGTCGGGAGAGCCCGACAGCCAGTCGAGCACCAACGGGAGGAGTTGCTGCATCAGGCGGCTCGAGCGGTTCAGGCCGCGAGTGAGCTCCTTCACCGCGGCCTGGGTGCGACGGGCGTCGGTGAACCCGAACGCGGTGAGCCGGGCCACCGCCGCCTCGGGACTGATGCCGCCCTCGGTCGAGGCGAAGGCCTCGAGCAACGGACGGAAGTACACGCGTTCGTGGATCGAGCGCACCGTGAGTTGCTGCAGGCGCAGTTCCTGGTGCAGCTGCTCGATGGCGGTGCCCTCGAGCGCGTCTCGGAACCCGAGCACCCGCGCCAGACGGTCGAGCGCCATCGGCTGGGTCGGCACGGTGTGCACCTGCTGCTCGTCGACGAGCTGGAGTCGGTGCTCCACCCGGCGGAAGAAGCGGTACGAGTCGGCCAACCGGGCCGCGTCGCCGTCGTCGACGTAGTCGGCCGCCGCCATCTCGGCCAGGGTCAGGAGGGTATTGGCCGACCGGATCTCGGGATCGAGGTGCCCGTGCACGAGCTGCAGCAGCTGGATGGTGAACTCGATGTCGCGGATGCCGCCCGGCCCGCGCTTCACCTCGCGGTCGCCGAGGCCCTTGCGGCTGACCTCGTTCTCGGCCCGCTGCTTCATGGCCCGGAGATAGCGCAGGTCGTCGGCGCTGAAGGGGTGGTTCCAGAGCCAGCGCTGGGCGGTGTCGTGCCATCGCCCGGCGAGTAGCTCGTCCCCGGCGACCGGGGCGGCCTTGAGTAGGGCCTGGAACTCCCAGGGCTCGGCCCAGCGCTCCCAGTAGGCCTCGTAGGAGTCGAGCGATCGCACGAGGGGACCGTCGCGGCCCTCGGGACGCAGGTTGGCGTCGACCCGGAAACAGCGGCGGACGATCTCTATCACGTGGCGGGCGTCGCGGTCGAGCTGCTCGCGCGGGCCGTCGCCCACGAACATCACGTCGATGTCGCTCGAGTAGTTGAGCTCGTCGCCCCCCAACTTCCCCATGCCGATCACGGCGAGCCCGTCGGTGGTGGCGATCAGACAGGCCGACTCGAGCACGTCGCGGGCCAGTCCCGACAGGGCGGCCCCGGTCGCCTCGAGGGAGTCGAGGCCGGTGAGATCGCGGGCCGCGATCCGGAGGTACTCGAGGTGCTTCCAGGCCACGAGCTGGTCCACCGTTGCATTGTCGAGCGGGGGCCTTCGATCGAGCTGGGACAACACGTCGATGGCCTCGGCCCGCGACTCGAGGAGCCGGGTCAGGGATCGGCTGGCCTCGACCACGCGAAGCAGGGCTTCGCGAAGCCCCGGATCGGCGCGCAGCCGGTCGGCCAGGTCGGGGAACCGGTCGAGCAGTCGGCCGAGCGCGTCACGCACGGCCGGTGGGGCGGCGGAGCGTTCGCACTCTTCCTCGAGTCCGGGCACATCGGTCAGGTCCACCGACCCGAGAGGCTAGGCGCCGGTGCTGGCAGACCGCCCGTCCGCCTACGCTGGGCCTGTGAAACGCCTGCGCCTCGCGGCCGCGCAGCTCAACGTCATCGTCGGTGACCTCGATGGCAACGTCGAACGTGTGCTCGACGCCACCAAGACGGCCGAGGCCGACGGTTGCGATCTGGTCGCGTTCCCCGAGCTGGTGGTGACCGGCTATCCCCCAGAGGACCTGCTGTTGAAGCCGGCGTTCGTGGCCGACAACCGCCGCGCGCTCGAGCGCGTCGCCTCGGGTGTCGGCCGGTGCGTCGCGCTGGTCGGTTTCGTCGACCGCGTCGGCGACCTGTTGTACAACGCGGTGGCGGTGTGCGCCGAAGGTCGGGTGCGCGGGGTGTACCACAAGCGCCGCCTGCCCAACTACGCCGTGTTCGACGAGCAGCGCTACTTCGCCACTGACGACGAGCCCCTGCAGCTGTACCGGGTGGCCGGCGTGCTCGTCGGCGTGTCGATCTGCGAGGACGCCTGGGCTCCGGGAGGCCCGGTGTACGACCTGGCGCGGGGTGGGGCCGAGCTGATCGTGAACCTCAACGCCTCGCCGTACCACGCCGGCAAGGTGGCCGACCGCGAGCGTATGCTGGCCGAGCGCGCCGACGAGGCGTCGTGCACCATCGCCTACGTCAACCTGGTGGGCGGCCAGGACGAATTGGTGTTCGACGGCGCATCGCTCGTCGTCGGCCCCGACGGTGACGTGGTGACCCGGGCACCCCAGTTCGCCGAGGCGCTCCACTGCGTCGAGCTCGAGATCGGTCTGCGGCCAGAGGGCTCGACTGGTGAGCCGTTGCCGGTCGTCGAGCTGTCGAGCGAGCCCGTCGAGGCCGAGCCGATCGGATCGTCCGACTCCGTTCCCCGGCTCGGGCCCGTGCAGGAGGTGTACGAGGCCCTCGTGCTCGGCACCCGCGACTACGTGCTCAAGAGCGGCTTCACCGACGTCGTGATCGGATTGTCGGGTGGGGTCGACTCGTCGCTCGTGGCCGCCATCGCGGTCGACGCGTTGGGTCCGGCACGCGTGCACGGGGTGCTGATGCCCTCGCGCTACTCGAGTGAGGGCTCTATCACCGACGCCGACCTGCTCACCGACGCGCTGGGAATCGAGTCGCGTACCATCGCCATCGAGCCCGCGCACGAGGCCCTGCTCGAGATGCTGGCTCCATCGTTCGCGGGGCTCCCGCCCGATCTCGCCGAGGAGAACCTGCAGCCCCGCATCCGCGGCACCCTGCTCATGGCCCTGTCCAACAAGTTCGGTTGGCTGGTGCTTACCACCGGCAACAAGAGCGAGACCTCGGTCGGCTACTCGACGCTGTACGGCGACACCGCCGGTGGTTTCGCGGTCATAAAGGACGTGCCCAAGCTGTTGGTCTACGAGTTGTGCCGCGACCGCAACCGGCGGGCCGGTCGCCCCATCATCCCCGAGCCGGTGCTCTCGAAACCTCCGTCGGCCGAGTTGCGCCCCGATCAGCGCGACGACCAGAGCCTTCCCCCCTACGAGGTGCTCGATCCGGTCCTCGAGGCCTACGTCGAGCGCGACATGACCGCGGCCGAACTGATCGCCGGTGGTGCCGATCCCGAGCTGGTGCGACGGGTGGTCCGACTCGTCGATCTGGCCGAGTACAAGCGCCGCCAGTCACCTCCTGGCGTGCGGATCACCACGAAGGCCTTTGGTAAGGACCGACGCCTGCCGATCACCAATCGGTACCGCTGATGGCCACCACCCACCTGAGCGCCCTGTTCGACCAGCTGCCCATCGTGGCGTTCGAGACCGACGCCGACGGGCGGGTCGTCTTCGCGGGTCGTCACTGGTCCGAACTCACCGGCCTGCCGATCGCCGCCGCGCTCGGCGACGGCTGGCTCGAGGCGGTGCACCCCGACGATCGCGACCGGGCGGCGACCACCTGGGCCGAGGTGATCAAGAAGGGCGACCGGGTCACGATGGGCTACCGGATCCTCGCCGTCGACGGCCATGTGAGCGACGTCGCCGTCGAGGCCGCGCCGCTGCTCGACGACGGCGGATCGATCGGGTGGATCGGCTGGCTGGTCGACGTCACCGAGCAGCGCCGGCTCGAACTCGAGGCCCGGCGGCTCGATCAGCGGTTCCGCACGCTGTACGCGCAGAGCACCGACATCATCACCGTGCTCAGCGCCGACGGCACGTGGCAGTACTCCAGCCCGGGGGGCACCCGGCTGCTCGGCTACCCACCCGGTCACGATCCGGAGGGCGGCATCTTCTCGCTCATCCACCCCGACGACGTCGCGTTGGCCACCGAGGCGCTGGCCGAGGTGCTCGACGGCCGCCGTGGGCCCGACGAGGCCGTCGTGTTCAGGGTGCGCAGCGCTGACGGCGAGTACCGCTTCCTCGAGTCGGTCGGACAGAACCTGCTCGACGACCCGGCCATCGAGGGCATCGTGTTGCACTCCCGCGACGTCAGCGAGCGCGTGCGCCTTCAGGGGGAGCTCGCCTTCCTGGCCGCCCACGACCCGCTGACCGGGTTGGCCAACCGTCGCCTCATCAACGACCTCATCGAGCAGGCGCTGGCTCGCAGCGGTCGACGCGAGGCCACGCTGGCCGTGTTGTTCATCGATCTCGACGGGTTCAAAGACGTCAACGACCGTCTGGGTCACGTGGCCGGCGACGAACTGCTGGCCGAGGTCGCCGCCCGGCTTCGCTCGGCGGTGCGCACCGGCGACGTCGTCGCCCGCCACGGTGGCGACGAGTTCGTCGTGCTCTGCGAGGACGTGGCCGGTGCCACCGAAGCGATGGGCATCGCCAAGCGGGTCGTCGACGCGGTGGCCCGTGGGTTCCATACCGCAGGTGGCGAGGTGCTCGGGGCCACCGTCGGCGTCGCGATCAACCGTCCGGGTGACACACCGCGCTCGCTGCTGATGGCGGCCGACGCCGCGCTCTACGACGGCAAGCGCGCCGGGGGCTCGCGCACCGTCCTGTCCGACCGACCCCTCAGCTAACCTTCTCGAACCGTCGCGTCGACGGCACCAAGGGGGAGAGGGCATGGCTGATCCGAGCAAGGCTCGTGCGGCGTTCGCGCCATGGGACCGTCGGGAGTTGCCGGGCTCGTTCACGGTCGAGGAGTCGGCGCGCCGCGTCGGGAACTACAAGTGGATCGAGATGCGGTTGTTCGAGGCCCTGGGCGGGTGGGTCGCCACCGTCCCCGAGCTCGATGTGAAGATGCGCCTCGGCACCCACTGCTACCACCACGCCTGGCACGCGGAGCTGTGGCACAAGCGCCTGCCCGAGTTGCGTGAGATGAACCCCGACCGGCTGACCCAGCCCGCCAACGACGAGCTGGTGGCCTTCGTCGACGCCATGACCGAGCCCGAGGCGCCGGAGCTCACCATCGAGAAGCTGGTTGGCGTGTACCGCGTGCTCATCCCGCACAAGATCGCGGCGTACACCTACCACCTCAACAACACGAGCACGATCACCGATGCGCCCACCATCCGTTCGCTGACCTTCGCCCTGCAGGACGAGTTCGACGACTGGCGTGATGGCGAGATGATGATCCAGTCCCTGTTGCAGACGCCGCACGAGGTGCGCCGGGCCGCCGACCACCAGGCCCGGCTGGAGACACTCGTGCTCGATGCAGGGGGCATCGCCGGGCGGGGTTCGATCGGCATGACATCGGGCGCCGAGGCGGTGCTGTCATGAGGAAGGCGTTCCCCGCGTCCGATCTCGCCCGCGACGAGCGGTTTGAGCGGGTCGACCTGATGGCTTCAGCCTCCGATCCGCGCTCGACGGCCAACCGGCGGTCGGGACGGACGGGCCCGACCCGGCTCACGCCCGACTCGCCGAACGCGCCCGACCGGGCCCGGGCGCTGATGCACGGCATCTTCATGGGCGAGGTGCAGGCGCTCGAGGGCGCCGGCCGCACGTGTTGGGACTTCGAGGTGGGTCCGGGCTCCGACCAGGTGCCCTTCGAGCTGAAGCTCGACATGGCCCGGCAGTGTTGGGACGAGGCCCGCCACTGTGAGATCTCGGCCAAGTTGGGTGACTGGATGGGCACCGAGATCGGCGAGTTCGCCGAGTCGGTGTTCCTGTACGAGGCGGCCTGCAATCCCGACCCGGCCTTCCGGCTCACGGGGGTGAACCGGGCGCTCGAGGGTCTGGCCATCGACGTGTTCAACACCATGCGCGAGTTCGGCGACGTGTCGGGCGACCCGGTGCTCGAGTTCTGCGAGGACTGGATGCTCGCCGACGAGGTGACCCATGTGAAGATGGGATCCGACTG
>Ga0209048_10001959_pt1 | contig 20751 bp, 15 predicted proteins | sample FrelakmetCRP12CR_FD_187146 | JGI IMG/M metagenome (GOLD analysis project Ga0209048, IMG submission 187146) | Freshwater lake sediment microbial communities from the University of Notre Dame, USA, for methane emissions studies - CRP12 CR (SPAdes)... | ecosystem: Environmental > Aquatic >... | reverse complement strand
GCCGTCGAGGTCGGTGAGCGCCACGCCGGCTGCGCCCAGCACGCGCTGCGCGAGCGGGACGACCCGACGGACGTGGTCGCGCGACGCGAGCTCCGGCACCACGCCGCCGTAGACGCCGTGCATCGCCACCTGCGAGTGCAGCGCGTGGGCGAGGAGGCCGCGGGCGCTGTCGTAGAGGGCCAGGCCGGTTTCGTCGCAGGAGGTTTCGATGCCGAGGACGAGCATGAGCGGGGCCGGACGCGGGATTCCGGGGTCACGATACACGGTTCTGGCGAACGTCCATCGGGCCGCCCCCGGCGGCACGTTCGCGCAGCCGGGCCGACGCAGTTGCGCGCCCGCCGGGCTCCTGCTATAGTGCGCGGTTATTGCAAGTCCCTGCCCACAAAGGATAAAGCTTCATGACCAGCGTTCGCGTACGCGACAACGAACCGTTCGAAGTGGCGCTCCGCCGCTTCAAGCGCACGATCGAGAAGACCGGCCTGCTCACCGAGCTGCGGGCCCGCGAGTTCTACGAAAAGCCCACCGCCGAGCGCAAGCGCAAGCTCGCCGCCGCGGTGAAGCGCCACTACAAGCGCCTGCGCAGCCAGCAGCTGCCGCCGAAGCTGTTCTGACGCAGAGCGCATCGCGAAACGAGGGGCGAAGCGATTCGCCCCTTTTTTGTTGGAGGCCGCCCATGGAGCTCAAGTCCCGGATCACCGAAGACATGAAGACGGCGATGCGCGCGAAGGACAGCGCGCGGCTGTCGACGATCCGCATGCTGCTCGCGGCCGTCAAGCAGCGCGAGGTCGACGAGCGCATCGAGCTCACCGACGCCGACGTCCTCGCGGTCATCGACAAAATGATCAAGCAGCGCCGCGATTCGATCGCGCAGTTCGAAGCCGGCAAGCGCGAGGATCTCGCCGCGATCGAGCGCGCCGAAGTGACGGTGCTCTCGGCCTACATGCCCGCGCGGCTGTCGGACGCCGAGATCGACAGCCTGATCGCCGAGGCGATCGCGTCGACCGGCGCTTCGGGAATGGCCGGCATGGGCAAGGTGATGGCGGCGCTCAAGCCCAGGCTCGCGGGGCGTGCCGACATGGGCGCCGTTTCCGCCCGCATCAAGGCCAGGCTCGCGGCGTAGCGCTGCGCCGTACCGCGCTCGCAACACCGGGCCGCGGCGCGCCTCACGCAGGTGCAGCGACCAGGCCGAGGCGCATGCCGGAGCGCCGACGGCCCCATTCGCCCTTTCGCCTCGCCGCGGGGCGCCTATAATGAAAGCGTCCCCTGCCCTGTCATGTCGCCGGGAGGCCTGTCGCAAGGCTCTCCGGCCGCGGCTTCTTCGCCGGGCGCAGCGTCAAGCCCATGATTCCAAACGATTTCATTCAGACGCTGCTTTCCCGGGTCGACATTGTCGACGTGATCGACCGGTACGTTCCGCTGAAGAAGGCCGGCGCGAACTACAGCGCCTGCTGCCCCTTCCACAGCGAAAAGACCCCGTCGTTCACCGTGAGCCCGGCCAAGCAGTTCTACCACTGCTTCGGCTGCGGGGCCCACGGCACGGCCATCGGCTTCCTGATGGAGTACGGCGGGAAGGCATTCCCCGATGCCGTCGAGGAGCTCGCCCGCGATGCGGGCCTCGAGGTCCCGCGTGTCGAGAGGGCCGCGGATGCCGAGCGGCGCGAGCAGGCGGGCGATCTCACCGGGCTGATGCTGGACGCGGCAAAGTTCTACCGGGCCCAATTGAAGGAATCGCCGCGCGCGATCGAGTACCTGAAGGAGCGCGGCCTCACGGGGGCGATCGCCGCGAAGTTCGGCGTCGGGTACGCCCCCGACGCCTGGCAACCGCTCGCCGCGGCGTTCGAGCGCTACGACGACCCCGCGCTCGAAACCGCCGGGCTCGTCATCACCGGTGACGGCGGCAAGCGTTACGACCGCTTCCGCGACCGGATCATGTTCCCGATCCACGACAGCCGCGGCCGAGTGATCGGCTTCGGCGGCCGGGTGCTGGGTCAGGGCGAGCCCAAGTACCTCAACTCACCGGAGACGCCGCTGTTCTCGAAGGGTCGCGAGCTCTACGGGCTTTTTCTGGCGCGCCAGGCAATTCGCGCGGCCGGCACCGTCGTCGTCGTCGAGGGATACATGGATGTCGTCGCGCTCGCGCAGCACGGCGTCGAGTACGCAGTCGCCACGCTGGGAACGGCGACCACGCCCGTGCACGTGCAGAAGCTCTTCCGGCAGAGCGACAGCGTCGTCTTCTGCTTCGACGGCGACGCGGCGGGCCGCAAGGCGGCCTGGCGTGCGCTCGAGAACGCATTGCCGGCGCTGGCCGACGGCAAGAACGCGGCTTTCCTGTTCCTGCCGGAGGGCGAGGATCCGGACGACTTCGTCCGCAAGCGCGGCAAAGCGGCGTTCGAGGCGCTGCTCGAGCACGCGACCCCCGCGTCGGAATTCCTGCTCACCGAGCTGTCGGCCCGGCATCCGCCGACCAGCGCCGAAGGGCGTGCCGCCCTGGTGGCTGCCGCCCGGCCCTTCCTCGCCGAGATGTCCGCGCCCGTCCTCCTTGCGCTGCTGCGCCGCCGCCTGGCGGAGCTCACCGGCCTGCCCGAGGCCGAGCTTCGCCCGCTGCTCGGAGGGAGCGCGACGATCGACCGCCCGCGCGACGCCGCGCCCGCACCGGACCGCGCGCCCGCGCGCAGCGACGAACGCACGCGTTGGACCGGCCTCGGCAAAGCCGGGCAACGCCGCGCGCCGTCGCTGGTCCGTGAACTCATTCAGGCGCTTCTGCTCCAACCGGAGTTGGCGCGTTCCACCGCGGTGCCGCAGCCGGACGACGGGACTCCCGAAGGCGACGCGCTGGGAGCCCTCGTCGTACTGTGCAGAGCAAGCGAGTGCCCACTGACAACTGCCGGGGTCATGCAGCATTTCGCGGACTCGCCGCACGAGCCCGTTCTGGCCTCGGCGCTCGCCAGTGCGGAGGACCACGGGATCACCGCGGAGCATGCCGCCGAGCATCTGTCGGCTGGGGTCGCCCGCTACTGGCAGCAGGCGCTGCGGGCGGGACGGCCCGGAGGCCCGGACGTTGGGGCCCCCGCGACGCCCGAGGAGGCGGAGCGGTTGCGTCAACTGGAAATCGTCCGCAGGTCGGTGCCGGGGAACGGGCCCGGCGTGAGCGGGGAGAGACCGTGAACGGGTGGCGATCGGAACACCCGGCCGGATCGCCCCGCACCGGTTCGAATCGTTCCGCCGCCGCGGTGCCCTCCGCCCGCGAATCCGGCGGATCCTGCCGCCGCAACGAGTAACCAAATGATATAATTTGAGGTTTTTCCGATCGCCCCCACCTACGCCGCTCGGAACCTGAATCGTTAGGATGATCATGGCCAAGAAGCCCGCGAAGCCCGCCCGCAAGTCGCCCGCCAAGCCGAAGTCGCGCAAGCCCGCCGCGAAAAAACCGGGGAAGGCGAGCGTCCGGCGCCCCGCCGCGACGAAAGCGGGGCCGAAGAGGACCGCCCGACCCGCGCCAAAGAAGTCGTCGCGTCCGGCCGCCAAGAAGCCGGCCGCCAAGGCGAAGACCGGAAAGCCGGCCGCGAGGAAGAAGCTCGCAGCGAAAAAGCCGGCCGCAAAGCCGAAGGCCGGCAAGCCGCTGACGAAGGCCAAGGTCGCCGCGAAGTCCGCGCACAAGCCCCAGGCCAAGAAGCCGCTGCCCAACGCAAAGATCGTCGCGAAGCCCGTCGCCAAGGTCGCGAAGGTTCCGCTCAAGCCCGCCAAGCCCGTCGCCGCAAAGACGGTCGCGATCAAACCGACCGCACAGCCTGCGGCGCCCGCGATCCAGGCTGTCAAGGGCGCCGGAGGCAAGGCCGTCCCCGCGGCGACCCCCGGACACAAGCCGACTGCCGGCGAAATCGCCGCCAAGATCGCCGGCAAGCGCGCCGAGGACGCCACCAGGAAGGGTCGCAACGGCCGGCAGGCCGAAATCGCGCCGCGCGTCCTGACGCCGGCCGACGTCGAGGCGCGCAAGCGGCGCCTCAAGACGCTGATCGTGCTCGGCAAGGAGCGCGGCTACCTCACGTTCGCGGAAATCAACGATCACCTGCCGGATGACGTCCTCGACGCCGAACAGATCGAGGGCATCGTCAACATGATCGGCGACATGGGGATCCAGGTCTACGACGAGGCCCCGGACGCCGAAACGCTGCTGATGTCCGATGCCGCGCCCACGGCGCCGGCCGAGGACGTCGAGGAAGCCGCCGAGGCCGCGGTCTCCACGCTCGATTCCGAATTCGGGCGGACGACCGACCCGGTGCGCATGTACATGCGCGAGATGGGCTCGGTCGAGCTCCTCACCCGCGAAGGCGAGATCGAGATCGCCAAGCGGATCGAGGAAGGCCTGAAGCACATGATCATGGCGATCTCGGCGTGCCCGATGACCGTCGCGCAGATCCTCGACCTCGCCGCCAAGATCGAGAAGGACGAGCTCAAGATCGACGACCTCGTCGACGGACTGATGGACTTCAACGAGGCGCTCGACGCGCTCGAGGAGGTCGACGAGGACGTCGAGGTGGGCGAGGACGAAGGCGACGCCGGCGCGATCGCCGCGGAGAACCTCGAGCGGCTGAAGGTCGCCGCGCTCGCGCGCTTCGCGACGATCCGCAAGCTCTACACGCGGATGCTCGCGGTGCTGCAGAAGGAAGGGCACAAGGCGCCGAAGTACCTCGAGCTGCAGAAGAAGGTGCAGGCGGAGCTGATGCAGATCCGCTTCTCCGCGCGCCAGGTCGAGAAGCTGTGCGACAGCGTGCGCACGGAGGTGGACAACATCCGGCAGATCGAGCGCAAGATCCAGGACCTCGTCGTCAACAAGGGCGGCATGCCGCGTCCCGACTTCATCAAGAAATTCCCCGAAAACGAGACGTCGCTGCGCTGGATCGACCGCGAGGTTTCCGCGCACCACGCCTACAGCGAGCCGCTCGCCAAGTACCGGCAGGCGATCGTCGAGCAGCAGCAGAGGCTGCTCAACCTCCAGTCGCGCGTGATGATCCCGTTGCGCGACCTGAAGGAGATCAACAAGCAGATGTCGACCGGCGAGGCGAAGGCGCGCCGGGCGAAGCGCGAGATGACCGAGGCCAACCTGCGCCTCGTGATCTCGATCGCCAAGAAATACACGAACCGCGGACTGCAGTTCCTCGACCTGATCCAGGAAGGCAACATCGGCCTGATGAAGGCCGTCGACAAGTTCGAGTACCGCCGCGGCTACAAGTTCTCGACCTATGCGACCTGGTGGATCCGGCAGGCGATCACGCGCTCGATTGCCGACCAGGCGCGCACGATCCGCATCCCGGTCCACATGATCGAGACGATCAACAAGATGAACCGCATCTCGCGGCAGATCCTGCAGGAGACCGGGCAGGAGCCAGACCCGGCGCTGCTCGCCGAGAAGATGGAGATGCCCGAGGAAAAGATCCGGAAGATCCTCAAGATCAGCAAGGAGCCGATCTCGATGGAAACGCCGATCGGCGACGACGACGACTCGCACCTCGGCGACTTCATCGAGGACCTGTCCACGGTGGCGCCGTCCGACGCCGCGGTCAACGCGAGCCTGCGCAACGTCTGCAAGGACGTCCTCGACACGCTGACGCCGCGCGAGGCGAAAGTGCTGCGCATGCGCTTCGGCATCGAGATGAACACCGACCACACGCTCGAGGAAGTCGGCAAGCAGTTCGACGTCACCCGCGAGCGCATCCGGCAGATCGAGGCGAAGGCGCTGCGCAAGTTGCGCCACCCGTCGCGCTCGGAGAAGCTCAGGAGCTTCCTCGAAGGTGAGGGCTGATGGGGGTGTCCGGCTGAAGCCGGACCCACGAAGGACCGCACGCGGGGCCGACTTCAGTCGGCCATCGCGGTCACCTCATCAGCAGCACCGGCACCGTGCTCGTCGCGAGCACGCGCGTCGCGACGGACCCCATGACCAGGTTCGCGAGCGCCGTGTGTCCGTGCGTGCCCATCGCGATCATGTCGTAGCTGCCGACGGTTGCCTCCGCGACGATCTCCTCCGCGGGGTTGCCGACGCGCTTGACGACGTCGAACGCGAGGCCGCGCGCCGTGAGAAATTCGCGCGCGGTCGCGAGCGCGGCGTCGCTTTCCTCGCTGTAATACCGGTCGACAGCCTCCTTGCCGACCCAATGGGCGGCCGCCTTGTACGGCACCGGCGGGTGCACATGGATCAACGTGAGCCGCGGCGCGTCGCGGAAGAATCCGAACTTGCCGACGAGCCGTTCGAGCGAGGACAACGCTTGTGGCGAGCCGTCGATGGCGACGAGGATCTTCATGGGAGCCGTGGCGACGAGGTTGCGACGGCAAATTGTAGCGCAACCCGACCTCGGAGACCGCCGCGACCGCACGCGCCGCGCCGGAGTCCCGCGCGGCTGCGCTGCGGCGCCGGCGTCCGGCAGGCGCTGCGTCAGGTCAGCTCGAGCGTGACCGTCACCTGCTCGTGGTCTTCGGGATTGTCCCGCGTCGCGAACCCGAGCGCGGTCGTGAATTTCAGCATGTTGTGGTTGTTGCGCAGCACGGCGCCTTCGAGGCGCTTCAATCCGCCGGCCTTCGCGCCGGCGATGAGGCGCTTCATCAGCGACCAGCCGACGCCGTGTCCCTGCCACGCGTCGGCGACCACCACGGCGAACTCGGCGGACTCCTGGTCCGAGCTCGTGATGTAGCGGGCGACACCGATCATCGAGGGCTTGCCGTCGACTTCGTGGACCGCCACCAGCGCGAGCTCCCGGTCGTAATCCACCTGGGTGAAGCGCGCGAGCATCGCCGGCGTGAGCTCGTGCAGCTGGTAGAAGAAGCGGAAATAGCGCGTCTGCTCGGACAGGCCATGCACGAATGCGCGCTCCATCTCCGCGTCCTCGGGCCGGATCGGACGCACGTGCAGCAACCTGCCGTCGCGCAACGTCACGTCGGCGACCATCTCGATCGGATAGGGGTGGATCGCCATGTGGCCGTAGCGGCGCGCCGACGGCTTGTAACCGGGATCGGTCGTGATGCGAGCCCCCGCAATTTCCGCGCGGCCCTCGCCCACCCGCACAGGATCGAGCGTGAGCGATTCGACCCAGGGCAGCGCGCAGATCAACGTGGACACCTGCACGAGCACGCGCGCAAGCGCGCCCATCGATGCCGGATCGCCGCCGTTCCCCTCGATCGCCGCGGCCGCGGACGTGCCGCGGACCAGATCCCGCGCCAGGCGCTCGTTGAGCGGCGGCAGGAGCACCAGGCGCTCGCTCGTGCCCGTCGCGCACGCACCGCCCACGCCGAACGTCAGCGCCGGGCCGAACACCGCGTCGGTGTGCACCCCGATCGCGATGTCGTGACTCGTCGCGAACGCGTGGTCCTTGCGCACGATGACCGGCGAGCGTCGCTGCGCGGGGGCTGCCGCGCCGAGCAGCGTGGCCCACGCGCGCGTCAGCATTCGCCCGTCGCGCAGGCGCTCGTAGACGGCCGGCGCCGGCGCCCCCTTCGGCTGCACGGGAGCGTCGGAGCAAAGAGTGACCGGAAAGCCCATGCGCTTTGCCGCCGTGAGCGCCTCCTGCAGCGTGTCCGCGGCCTCGGCCGGCGGGACGGGCAGGCCGAACGCCGCGAGCACCGTGTGCGTCTCCAATCCCGTGAGCACCCGCCGGCTGGCCGATGCGGACTCCGTGCGAATCCGCTCCACGGTACGCAGGTCCGGCGGCTGCGGCTCGGGCTGCGGCGGCGGCACCTCGAGCAGCCATTCCTGGTTGTGTCGATAGATCGCAAGAAAGGAGAACGCCTCGACCGCGTTCTCCGGCGTGTAGAAGTTCGCGACGCCACCCGACTCGAGCGCGGCGCTCGCCTCGCGCCGGTCGATCGAGCCGAGCCAGGCGGCCAGCACGGGCTTCGTCGCGCGCCGCGCGACGTCCGCCACCGCGCGCGCTGCATCGGTCGCGCTCGTTCCGGGACGCGCGACGTGCAGCGCGAGCACCGCATCGACTTGAGGATCGGAGAGCGTCGCCTCCACCGCTGCGGCGATCCGCGCCGGCGTGGCGTCGCCGCGCACGTTCACCGGATTCCGGCAGACGATGTTCGACGGGAGCACTCCGGCCAGCGCCTTCCTGGTCGCCGGCGAGAAATCGGCCAGCACGACGCCGCGCTCGCCGGCGGTGTCGGCGGCGAGCGTGCCCGGGCCGTGGCCGTTGGTCACGATCGCCAGGCGATCACCGCGCGCGGTCCGGCTCATCGCCAGGATCCGCGCGGCCGCGAACAGTTGCGTGTAGGTCTTCACGCGCACGCTTCCCGCGCGCCGGATCGCGGCGTCGAACACGGCGTCGTGCGACGGACCGTCGGCGCTTCCGGACTCCATCGATCGCCCCGCCTTGAGCACGACGACGGGCTTGGTCCGCGCCGCGGCGCGCAACGCCGACAGGAAGCCCCGCGCGTCGCCGATCGCTTCCGCATAGAGCAGAATGCCGTCGGTGCCCGGATCGAAGAGCAGCGCGTCGAGCAGCTCGCCGAAACCGATGTCGATGCCGCCACCGAGCGCGACGACGGTCGAGAACCCGATGCCCGCGGTCGCGGCGAAGTCGAGCATCGCCGTGCAGACGGCTCCCGACTGTGCGACCAGCGCGAGCCGGCCGGGATGCGCGACCACCGCGCCATACGTCGCATTGAGTCCGATGTCGGTGCGCATCACGCCGAACGAATGCGGACCGAGCACACGGATGCGGCGCGTCTTTGCGATGGCCGTGACATCGCGCTGCCAGCGCCGCAGCTCGTCAGCGTCGGTGGGCGGCGCGGACAGCACGACCGCCGCCTTCACGCCGGCGCGCGCGCCGTCGTCCAGAACGGCGGGAACGGCCGCATAGGGCACCGCGATCAGCGCGAGGTCGACGGGCTTGCCGATCGCCGCCAGCGATGGATGCGAGCGTCGCGCGAGGACCCGCCGGTGCGCCGAATTGACGGCGAAAACGGGCCCGTGGAAAACGCCGGCCAACAGGTTTTCCATCACGACCCGGCCGATCGATCCCGGCTTGCCGGATGCGCCGACGAGCGCGACCGACGCCGGCATCAGCAGCGAGCGAAGAGGGTGGGAGGACTTCATCGGGGAGCGCTCAATCGGAGCAGAAGACCGGCGATCGCGACCGCTTGCTCGAGGGGGCTCGCCGCGGTCCGGTGGGCGGACCTGCGATGCCGCGACATCCTGTCGCGCACCGTGATCGGTCCGCCAAGCGCGTCAATTCTAACGCGCCGCGGCGCTCCGCCGAAGCGCGTGTGCAACGAATGGCGAAGGCGCGCGGCGCCGGTCGCCCGTCGCGCCTCGGCTATAATCCGCCCACCGCATGACATGGTGCGCGCCGTTGCCCGATTCCGGGGCGACGCGCGAACATTCCCCCCCGCAGGACGCGGGCCCGTAGCTCAGATGGTTAGAGCAGGGGACTCATAATCCCTTGGTCGCTGGTTCGATCCCAGCCGGGCCCACCCACGATCGCAAGGATCACATCAAGCGCGGCGGGTCCCGGATTCACGCAACGACCAACGCGGCAGACCCGCTTCCGTCGTCCGCCACTTCCTATGGCGCCGGGCTGCCCGAGTTGTTCGTAACGTTGTATCTGATGAAGCCGCCTGTGTACTCGCCACGGCCCGTCATGTTCGTACCTCTCATCCGCGAATCATCCGTCTCGCTCTCGATCGTGATGCCCAGCAGGCCGGCGTTGTAGGTCGGTGCGGTGCAAACCGTGCTGGGGGCACCGTAGAATCGGACGTAGGCGATCGGGGAGTCGAGCAGGGAACCTTCGATGTCGGACAGCAACCTTTCATGCCAGCTATCCGCGCACTCGTACCAACCGCCGGACGGATTCTCGTCGGCGTCCCAGAACGTGTAGTTCAGCTTCGTGGGCCAGGTGGCGCGGTCCTGCCGCAGATCCTGGTTGCAGCCGACGACCGTGAGTTGCGTCTTGGCGGCCGGGAAATACGAAGTCAGCAATTGCACGGGGCACGAGTCGTACATCTTGCCATCGAGCAGAAGCTCCGCGTCTCCTGGCAAAAGGGCGGTGTCCGCCGGTTGCGTAAGCACCTTGTTGGTGTTGGCCGTCGAACGGTCCCCGTCGATGGCTTCGAACGCGAACGCCGTGTACTCGGCTGCCTGCGAGCCCTTGACGATCGACGCCAAGCCGCTCAGGTGGTTGAAGTGGATCGGCAATCCGCCGGCGCCGACTGCCCAGCATTTCAGTTCGCCGGCCGTCTTTGGCACGGATCCGGTACCCCCGGCGAGTGGCGGGAACGGGCTGAAGCCTACAGGGATGACCCTCGTACCCCCGGTGGTACCCGTCGGGACCGTCTTGCCGCTGCTTGCCCACCAGTACACCGGCTGGTTCGAGGTCAGCGTCTTCCCGAAGTCCTTCACGTACTTCTTGCTCGAGTAGTTGTCGCCGGGCGCCAGGTAGTAGCACTTCAACTGGACGCTTGCGAACCCGTAATCGTTGATCATCCGGATCAACGTGTCGGAGACGCCGGGATTGACCTCGATCCGCGGGTAGATCAGCAGGCTGCCCCGCTGCGTAGTATTGCCGAACGGCGCGACGGCAAGCGCCGACGTGCTCAGCAAGGCAACGGCAACTGCCGCACCCAATACCTTCCTGTTCAGCTTCATGGCCGATCCCATGTGAAAGACCGAAAGCGTCCTCGATCGCACCGTGCGAAGGCCTACAGCCATCGTGTTCACGCCGGAAAACGCCTACCCGCCTACGCCCGATCCGGTGTCCCGGGCTGATTTCGGCAGGAGCGAAAGATCTGCGGTGCCAGCGACGCGCGCCGACTCAGCGCAGGCCCTCGTCCAATCGATTGCCAATAGGGCTCGACGGCGCAGATGCAATTTGGGTGCCACCGGTGCCCTCGTTGCCGCAACTTGCTGAATAAAAAACACTTATCGATTTTCCTGCGCTGCGGGACGTCGGCCCGGCTGCGCGCCTGGGGAATATCCGGTCAAACAATGACTTCCCGATGCGCGAGCCACTCGATCCGCCGTGCCGCGCGTGTCGCCCGGCTGGCTTGACGAACCGTCTGCGATCGAGGCCCCGATCGATCGCTTCGCGCGCCGGCGCAGCCCGGGTGCCTCCAGGCAAATCGATTTCGAATTCGGATCAGGCGGAAGTCGTGCTGCCCGATTGTCGTGGTGCAAAACGCAACTTGCGCAGTGGCGCCGCACCCCGTCTTGAGAGGGAGCAAGGTTGGCTTTACGATCCACGATTACACTCATGATCCGCTGGCCGCCGGGTCGATCCCGCCGCGGACCACTGTTGACGTCAGGCACACGCTCCGTGGGTCGATGCGGCCGGCGCGAGACCCGATGCAGGATTCCGTCGAACGAGAAGATGCCCGAGGCAAGCACATGCTGACGCAATGGATCGACGGCGCACTGGATCATCTCCACTTCATGCTGACGGGGTCAGCGCGCGAGCGGCGGGACAATCCCGAAGCGGCCGCGATCGCGGGTGCCCTGGTGCTGACCTGCCTCGCTTTCGGTTTCGAGCTCACCAACCCGACGCTCGGTGTCGACGACTTCGGCCACCTCGACATGCCCTTTCAATGGGATGTGTTCTGGATCGGGCGCGGAATGTGGGGGGGGCTGCTCGTCCAGTACCTGACGCCGGGCGGGTGGATCACGCCGTTGGTCCCGCTTGTCATCGGCATTCTGCTGCAGCTGCTCTCCGCGGTTCTCGTCGGCTGGGGTCTGGGAGTGCGGGGGGTGCCGCCGCTGCAGCTGGCGCTGCTGTACGCGTCGTTCGCAGCGTTTCCGTATTTCGCCTGCCAGATGGCCTTTTCGTACGCACAGATCGCCTTTCCGCTGGCGTCCCTGCTGATGGTGTGCGGCGTGCTGCTGGCGCTGGAGGGAGAGCTGCGACGCGGCTTGTGCGCCGCAGCTGCGATCGGCTTCGGCATCTCGATCTACCAGGGCGCCCTCAGCGTTCTGGGCCCGGTGGCGCTGCTCGCGCCGCTTGCGGGTCACGGGGTGAGCAGGCAGCAAATCGTTCGCCGCTATCGGCGGGTGCTGCTCGCCGTTCTGGCCGGTGTCGTCCTGTATCTGGCCGTGCACAAGCTGATCCTGGCCGTCACCGGCGTCGTTCCGCAGAACCAGCACTACAGCGTGAGCTTCGACTGGCGCTTCTGGGAACGGTGGCTGTATGTGCGCCGGGACATCAGTTTCCTGTTCTTCGGCGCGGGCGGCGTCATCCCCGCGAAAGCCGTCGGCGTGTTCCTGCTGGCTGCGCTGATACTGCTGCTGCACCAGTTCCGGCAGCCGCAAAGCGTTTCCCGGCGCCTGCAATCGTTCGGGCTGGGCCTGCTCTTCGGTGTGCTGCTGGTGGCGTCGCCGTTTCCGGTGCTCTTCCTTCACGCGGGCGAGCTCGCTCCGCGCAGCTCCGTGGGCGTGGGCGTCGTGTGGTTCGTGCTGTTCGCGTACCTGCTCACGGTGTCGTCGCCGTGGATCCGGCGCGCGGGCGTCGCGTGCCTCGCGGTCACCGTCGCGTTCTTCGTGTTCCACGACAACCGGATGTTCTACACCCAGTTTCTGGTGACGCAGGCGGACAATCTCATGATGACGCGCATCGCGGAGCGCATCGACCGGCTGGCGCTGCGGCCCGACGGCGCAGCGACCGAAGTCGTCGTGATCGGCAACTACAGCCACCCGCCCTACGAGGGCATGCCGCGCTTCAAGGGCGACGTGCTCGGATATTCCCAGTTCGAGTGGGGCTACAACGACTCGCGCTGGCTGGTGCGCGGGCTTGCGCGGTCCATCGGCGTCGATCGTTATGTGTGGCGTTCACGCGAGGAGCTCGGGGGAGCGTTCGTCGATCCGGCGCTCCTGCAGGGCCGGCAGCCGTGGCCGCACGCGAACTCGGTGTTCGCGCACGACGGCTATGCGGTCGTGTGGCTGGGTCAGCGAAGGGAGGAGCCGCGCGATGCACCGTTCCTGGTCTGGTTCAACTCGCTGTTCGGCGGGCGCCTCAACCTCTGACTCCACGGTCCGGCAGCAACAAGCGATCCGACGGGGAAGGTCGAGTCGAGTCGGTCGGGGGGTCTGATTCGAACGGAAGGATCTGTCGCAAAGTGCCCCGCATCCACATTCACACGCTTGCCGTGCCCGCGGCGTCCATCGACGCCAACCGCCACGTGAACAACCTCGAGTACCTGCGCTGGATGCAGGACGTCGCGACCGCGCACTCGGTCGCACAGGGTTGGCCGCTGGAACGCTATGTCGACATCGGGGCCGGCTGGTTCGTGCGCTCGCACACCATCGAATACCTGCGCCCGGCGGTCGAAGGCGACACGCTGTCGATTCTCACCTGGGTCGCGGGCTTCGGCTCGGGCAGCTCGCCGCGACGCTATCTGTTCTGGCGGGGCGCCGATCGACAGATCGTCGCCAGGGCGCAGACGCTGTGGGTGTTCGTCGATTTCGCCACGGGCCGTCCGACGCGAATTCCCGAAGCGCTGCGGTCGGCCTTCGAAGTCGTTCCCGACGACGTGGACGTCCTCCATACCGCTGGCCTCGGCGAGCCGCGTCGTTGAGGTCGAGTGCCCGCACGGCCGCCCGAAGGGCACTGTGCGCGGCCTCCGCGACGTCGTCCTCGACGCGTCGTGCTGTGGCGTCGGCCGCCACCCGCGCTCGCAGGCGCACCCTTCGGGCCTGGGCTTCGCCCTGTTCGCGCGGGCGTCCCTCAACGGGCAGCGAACGAAGTGAGCGTGGGGGCTGTTCAATCAAGGCGCGAGCGGCGCGCGAAAGCGCTCGTCGACGTCGATCCGGTAGCCGTTCGCGATGCGGTTGGTCTGGTTCGCCAGAGCGGTCACCGCCATGAGCTCGGTCCACATCTGCGTGGTCATTCCCTTGGCGCGCGCCGCCGCCGTGTGCGAGTGGATGCAGTACTCGCAATTGTTGGTGACGCTGACCGCGATGTAGACGAGCTCCTTGGTGAGCGGGTCGAGCGCTCCGCCCGCCATCACCTGCTTCGCCGCCGCCCAGGTGCGCGCGAGCGTGGCCGGGTCGTGCGCGAGCACCTTCCAGAAATTGTTGACGAAGTCGGTGTTGCGCGTCGCGCGGATGTCGTCGTAGACGGCGCGCACCTCGCGCGACGCGTCCTCGTACTCGATCGGTTCGAGCAGGGCCATCGGGCTTCCTCCATCGTCGGTTCGTGGCCACGGGCGGCGGCCGTCCGCAGAGTATGCAAGAAGACGAGTTGTCGTGAACATCTCTTCCGGACCCTGCGCGCATTCTGACTCCGCGGGGCAATCCCGCCGGATCGAGGGGCCCGGCGCGCATGACCTGCCGTCGCCGCCACGCTCTGCCGCCACCGGCCGGCAGAGGGAGCCCGTCGATGGCATGACTATTGCGTCTCGCCACGAGCGATTTGCGCCATACGCGGGGTTCATCATGCTCGACCGACTCATTGACTGTTGTCGCCTTCTGGCGCTTCTTTGCGTCGCAGCGCTGGCGCCCGCCCTTGTCCAGGCGCAGACATTGTGGTTCGTCCCCCCTGCTTCCGACACCGGACACCAGGGCTTCGTCCGGATCACGAATCCCGGCGACACGCCGCAGACCGTCCAGTTCTTCGGGGTCGACGACGCGGGATTCATTTCTCCCGATCTGAACGTCTTTCCGCCACTGTCGTTCACGCTCGGTGCCCAGGAGACGAAGCAGTTCAATTCCACCGAGCTCGAGAACGGCGCGCTGGCGAAGGGCCTCGTTGGCGCCCTGGGCACGCCCTCCGCCGGGAATTGGCGCCTGATCTTCACGTCGACGGGCGTCACCGAAGCTACGGCGCTGATCCGGGTGCCGAACGGGTTCCTCACGAGCGTGCACGACGCGGACTCCAACAAGGTGCAGCTTTCCACCTTCCACGTGCTTCCGACCGTGAACCCCGCGAACAACACCATCTACCCCAGCGTGCTGCGCTTCGTCAATCCCAACCCGTCGACCGCAACGGTCCGCCTGTTTGCCTACGAAAACTCCGGACAGCGGGCGCCCTCCACACCGGGATCATCCGTGAGCTTCACGATCGATGCGTTCCAGGCGGTCCACCTGACGTCGGCCGAAATCGAAAACGGGGCACCGGCGAAGAATCTGTTGACCGGCCTCGGGCCCGGTACCGTGAAGTGGCGCATCACGGTCTCGTCGGACATTCCGATCAAGGTCATGAACTTCATCTATTCTTCGAGCGGGTTCATCACCGAGCTGCCGACGGAGAGCACCGCCCTGAACGAGGCCAACTTCTTCTACTGCTCGGACTTCGAGGGGGCGATGGTCTTCTCGCAGGATACGGTTCCGGTCTACCTCGGCTTTTTCGGCAGCGCGGCCGCGACGGAGTCGATCAACAATACGGCAGGCGCCTACGGCAGCGCCTCTTCGCCGACGAGCATGCGGAACTCAGGCTCGGCGTACGGAAGCGCCTCGGGAAATCTCAGCGCGGCGAATGCCGCCGCAACCAAGCCGCCTCGCGCGCTCAAGAACTCACGCGTCTTCGGAGCCGTCACCGCCAACCCGGCCATCACCGGGATCTCCCTCGCGGCGATCGACACGAACTGCACGTTCACGTCGACCCAGCGCGCCGATCAGTAGCGCCGCATCGCAGACGGTCTGACCCGCGCGGCCGCGCCCGACTCGCCGGTCACCCCGGTTTCCACGCGCGGGCACGCCGCTGCGCTTCGGCGATCTCCTCGGGCGTCAACCGTTCCGCCAGCTGGTCGCGATTGCGCATCGCTATGCCGCGGTTCTTCGCTTCCGACGCCGGGAACCCGGCGACGGACAGGCTGAACCACATGTGTGCCTCCACGAGATCCTGCGGCACGCCGTGGCCGTACTCGTACATGACGCCCAGGTTGGCCTGCGCCATCGGATGGCGCTGCTTCGCAGCCTTGCGGTACCAATGCACCGCTTCGGCGTAGTCCTGCGTCATGCCCTGCCCGCTCTCGTAACAGTTGGCGAGATTGTGCTGGGCGTTGGCGTTGCCCTCCTCGGCGGCCATCCGGTACCACTTCACCGCCTCGTCGTGGTTCGTCGGCACGCCAAGGCCGGTCTCGTACATGACGCCCAGGTTGTTCTGCGCGTTCGCGTTCCCCTGTTCGGCGGCCAGGCGAAACCATTTCACCGCCTCGGGATAGCTCTTCGCCACACCCCAGCCGTTCTCGTACATGACGCCGAGGTTATCCTGCGCCTGGGCGTCGCCCTGGTCAGCGAGCATCCGATAGATGCGGGACTCGGTCGCGTAGTCGCCGCGGGCGTGCGCCGCACTCGCGGCGGCCCAGTCCTCATGCGTCATCGCTCATGCCTCCCTTCAGGCATATGCCTGCGCGGCCGCCAGCGTCACGCGGCCGTCCCGTCCGGGGGCGTCCACGCCATGTCCGGATCCAGCGGGTAGATCGGCCTCGGCACGCGCTGCCACGGCACGTTCTGCAGCACCGGCGTGGTCAATCCCGGGACGTCCACCTCGATGATCCGCTCGTCGGGGAAGAACTCGTCGAACGCGGCGCGGAAGTGCCCGCGCGACTTCACGATCAGCGACCTCGCCGCCCGGAGGTCGAGGCCGAACATCTCGAAGAAGACCGGGTCCTTGCACTGCTGGCGCACGCTGACCACGACCACGCGCAGCCCTCCGACGCGCAGCAGCGCCGACGGCCCGAGCGCGATCGCGTGCCCGGCGGCGATGCCGCGGCGCCCGACGCAGTGCCCGTCGTGCAAGCCTTCGACCGCCGCATCGGTCGCGTAGCGTCCGGAAAGCGGCTGCGTCTCGTCGCGATTGAACTGCGCACGAAACGTCGCACCCGCGCCCAGCCGGTGCGCTTCGGCCGCCAGCGCCGGATCGAAGAAGATGCCGAGCCACGCGTGTTCGACGCCTGCCTCGTGAAACGCCTTCAGGATCCACACGGTGTTCCCGCGTCCGCCTCCGCCGGGATTGTCGGCGACGTCGGCGAACAGCAGCGCGGGCTGGCGGGGATCGCGCCCCGCGGCCAGCGCCATCCGGGTCGCGTCGGCGAGCGACGTGAGCGCCGGCACGTAGCGCCGCCGCTCGCTCCACGCGTGCGCGGCGATCTCGCGCGCGAGGTGCGCCGCCTTGCGCGGGTCGCTGCGCGTCGTGACGATCACCGACATGCCGTTCTTCGGGGTGTCGCCCGACGTGAACCCGGAGAGGATGGAGACGTTCACGACGTCCACATCGCGGCGTGACTGGCCGAACGCGATCAGGTCGGCGTAGGGACCGCGCTTCGTGTTCTGCGTCACGGACGGCGGGATGAAGGGCAGCTTGACGAAGGCTGCGGTCGGCCGCATGCCGCGCAGCATCTCGTGCAGGGTCCGCGCCGCCTCGGCGCCGCGCTCGGCCATGTCGGTATGCGGATTCTCGCGATAGGCGACCAGCACCGACGCGCGATCCACCATCCGCTGCACGATGTTGCCGTGCAGGTCCAGCGTGGCCACGATCGGAACGGAGGGGCCGACGATCGCGCGCACGCGCTCGAGCAGGGTTCCGTCGGGGTCGTCGTCGGCGGTCGCGATCGCGGCGCCGTGCAGCGACAGGTACACACCGTCCACCGGCAGCGCCGCGCGCAGACGGGCGCAGGTCCGCGCCACGACGTCGTCGAAGAACGCCTGGTCGACGGGACCGCTGGCCCCGACGTGCGTGCCCACGAGCGGCACGCCGTCCCAGCCGCCGCCGGCGTCCATCGCCGCCACGAAGCCGCTGACGGTGGCCGGCGAGCGCGGATGCGCGGCCCGCCAGTCCTGCGCGAAGGCCTCGCCCTCGAGGTAGCAATTCGCCGCGAACTCCTCGCGCGTGGCCACCGGCGAATGGCTGTTGCTCTCCAGCATGAACGTGCCGATGGCGATGCGTGGGCGTGCAATCACGGGCGGCCTTCGCGGCGAGGTTTCGCAACATGATAGCGCACGGCCCACGCCGGCGCCGGGCTCTGTCACAATGTGTCGCCTTCCCGGAGACCGGCCATGCCCACCCTTTCCCGCCTGCTCTGCGCGCTGATCCTGGCGGCCTCGGGCGCCGCGTTCGCGCAGACCCTCACGCTCGGGACCAAGCTCGAGCTCAACACGCTCGATCCGCATCTCTTCGCCGCCTTTCCGACAGGCTCGTCGCACGAGCTCATCTACGAGCGGCTGACCGCGCTCGACGAGAGGCTCGACGTGCAGCCCGCGCTCGCCACGTCGTGGCGCCTGCTGGACGATCTGACGTGGGAGTTCAGGCTGCGCCAGGGCGTGGTGTTCCACGACGGGTCGCCGTTCACGGCGGCCGACGTCGTCTTCACGTTCGAGCGCGTGCCGCTCGTGCCCAACTCGCCGAACCCGTTCACGCAGTTCACCAAGAGCGTCGACAAGGTCGTCCGCATCGACGACTACACGGTGCAGATGAAGACGCGGCTGCCGACGCCCATGCTGGCGGCCGATCTCGCCAACGTGTTCATCGTGTCGGCGAAGCACGGCCGGGGCGCCACCACCGCCGATTACAACAGCGGCAAGGCGGCCATCGGCACCGGTCCGTATCGGCTCGTCGAGTGGGTCAACGGCGAGCGCCTCGTCGTCGAGCGCTTCGATCGCTACTGGGGGACGAAGCAGCCGTGGGCAAAGGTGACCGAGCGCGTGATCGCGAAGGACCCGGCGCGGCTCGCCGCGTTGTTGAGCGGCGGCGTCGACGCCATCGACCTCGTGCCGATCGCGGATATCCCGCGCCTGCGCCACGATCCGCGCTTCAGGCTCTATCGCGGCCCGGCCGCGCTGGTGCAGTACATCGCGCTCGATTCGGCGCGCGTCGTGTCGCCGCAGGTGACGGCAAAGGACGGCTCGCCGCTCAAGGCGAATCCGCTCCAGGACGCGCGCGTGCGCAAGGCGCTGTCGCTCGCGATCGACCGCACCCTGATCACCTCCCGCCTCATGGAGGGCTCGGCGGTCCCCGCCGCCCAGCTGATGCCCGACCTCTTCGCCGGGACGAGCAAGGCGTTGAAGCCGGATCCGTTCGACCTGCCGCGCGCGAAGGCGCTGCTGAAGGAGGCCGGCTGGGGCGACGGCTTTCGCATCGTGCTGGCGGCGACCAGCGACCGCTATCCGAACGACGGCGCCATCGCGCAGGCGATTGCAGGGCAGTGGACGCGGGCGGGGCTCAAGGTGGAGGTCGAATCGATACCCGGCGCGGTGTTCTTCGGCCGCGCGTCCAAGCAGGAGTTCTCCGCGTTCACCGCGCAATACGGCGCGGAGGACGCCGCCACCGGGATGCGCGCGCTGATCGCGAGCTCCGATCCGGCGCGTGGCTTCGGCACGGCCAACCGGACGCGGTACAGCAATCCCGCCATCGACGACCGGCTCTCCGCTGCGCAGACGACCATGGACGAGGCGAAGCGCAACGCCCTGCTCGCGAAGACGATCGAGCTGGCGATGGCCGAGACGCCGCTTATTCCCGTCTTCTATCCGATCTTCGATTTCGCCGCGAAGAACAGCCTGGTCGTCACGCCACGCCCGCAGCGGCGGTTCAACGCGCTGATGATCCGGCCGGCGCCGTGACCCGATGGCGGCGGACGCAGTATCATTTCCAGGCAGCGGCGCGGTCTGGGCCGCGGGCAGCTCCAGCGACCCCACAAGGAGACTCCGATGTTCGAGCCGGTGACGATCCCCTTCGGCGCCAAGATGCTGTTCAACACCGTCAAGCTGAAGCCGGGCGTGTCGATGGACGACGTCGAGCTCGCGCTGGGCGAGATGTGCAACGTCGTCAAGGACACCTACGGCGGCGACAAGGGCGGATTCATCGCCGGGCAGGTGTTCAAGTTCTCGGGCTTCGTTTCCGACGAGGGCTCGCTCTCCGAATCGCGAAGCGCCGACGCGCACATCGCCATCGTCACCTTCTGGCGCTCGTTCGAGGAGCACGAGAAGTCGCACGCCGACGCCGCGTTCCAGGCCAAGTTCTCGGCGCTCGCGACGATGTGCACGGAAAGCAAGGAGCTGGGCTACGACCTGCTGTGGCAGGGCGCGCCCGAGCCGCCGGCATGAGACATCCTGTGTCAACCTCGGTCGGAACGATCATGGTGCGATGCGCGTCACTCGTGGGTCCGGCTCCAGCCGGACGCGGTGGCCTGTCCGCACGAGCGGCCTGAAGGCGGCACCACGTCCGGGGGGACGCATGAGCGCTCCGCAACCCGATTGATCGGCGTCAATCCGGCCACGTTTTCGCCGATCGGAGGCTTGCGGCTGCGCTAGCATCGGGACGGGGACCCTCGCTCCGACCCGCCCGTGACCACGCACAACGCCCTCGTCTGGATCGGCCTTGCCGGAATCGAGTCCGACGACAACGCGCGCGCGCAGCTCTGGCAGCGGCGGCTGCACTGGATCATGGTGGCCATCGCGCTGCTCGCGCTGCCGGCCTACGTGCTCGACACGGCGGAACAGCGCCCCGACTGGCACCGGATCGCCACCGTGCTCGACGGCTTCATCCTCGGCGCCTTTCTCGTCGAGACCGCCTGGATGGCCGGCGTGTCCAGCTTCCCGGTGCGCTATCTTTTCGAGAACTGGCTCAACCTCGTCGTCATCATCGGCGCGGCGGCGGCGCTGTTCGGCGCGACGACCGAATGGATCGCGCTCGTGCGCGTCGCGCGGGTCGCCGTCGCCGGGATCATCCTGCTCCGGGCCATCACCCAGTTCCGCTTCCTGTTCACGCGCCGCGGCGCGCCGGCGCTGATCGGCGTCGCGTTTCTCACGATGCTCGCCGCGGGCGCCATGTTCTACTGGGTCGACCC
>Ga0209048_10001958_pt1 | contig 20760 bp, 16 predicted proteins | sample FrelakmetCRP12CR_FD_187146 | JGI IMG/M metagenome (GOLD analysis project Ga0209048, IMG submission 187146) | Freshwater lake sediment microbial communities from the University of Notre Dame, USA, for methane emissions studies - CRP12 CR (SPAdes)... | ecosystem: Environmental > Aquatic >... | reverse complement strand
ATGTGAAGGGAGGCGCAACCTGGTGCAGCGCGCCATTCCGCATCGGCTTTGTGACATCGGTGCAGGCCGGCGGATTCTTCGCCCCCACCGAACCCGGTCTCGGATACGGCTATCCCAATCCCTTCAATGCGACGACCCGATTTCAATATTCAGTGCCCGAGAAGGGAACCGTTTCGCTGAAAGTCTACAACCCCATGGGCCGGCAAGTGGCGACCTTGTTCGAAGGCGTTCAGCAGGCCGGCGACCTTGAACACGCCATCCTTGAATTCGATGTCGCCGGCATCTGCCTCCATCATAGCGGCGGCGAGCCGCTTTCCCTTCTCGATTATGGTATCTGCCGCCGCCTTGAGTGCGTTGCCGCCGACTACGGCGCTGCGCGCGCCATAGGTGCCACGGCCGATCGGCACCTGCGCGGTGTCGCCCTGCACGTAGCGGATGGATTCGAACGGCACACCGAGGAATTCGTGCACGAGCTGCGCGAACACAGTGGCGTGCCCCTGGCCGTGCGAATGGGTGCCACCGTAGATGGTGAGCGCGCCGCTTGGATCGAAACGAAGGTCCATGCGATCGTTGAAGATGCCGCCGAACTCGATGTAGTAGCTGATCGCACGGCCGCGGAGCTTGCCATTCTTCTGCGACTCGCGCCTGCGCGCGGCATAGCCCTTCCAGTCGCTCGTCTCCATGCATTTATCCAAGAGACGGACGAACTCGCCGCTGTCATAGACCCAGAGCGTGGGCGTGGAATAGGGCAGCTTCTGTGGCGCAATTAGATTGCGGCGGCGGATTTCCACGCGATCAATGCCGGTGACGTGGGCGGCATGCTCGATCAGCCGCTCCATGAAATAAGCCGCCTCCGGGCGTCCGGCGCCGCGATACGGGCCGCTCTGCGACGTGTTAGTGAACACGCCCTGTGACATCAGATGCATGGCCGGAATGTCGTAAGCCTGGGGCACGAAACGGATCGACATCGCGCCGGCCGCGAGCGCCGCTCCAACGAAGTAGGCGCCCATCTGGAACAGGCTCTTCGAGCGCAGCCCGAGAATCTTACTGTTCTCGTCGAGCGCGAGCTCACCGTAATAGACCATTTCGCGACCGTGATGGTCGGTGAGCATGCTTTCGCTGCGGGTCGCGACCCATTTCACCGGCCGGCGCAGCTTGCGCGAAGCCCACAGCACCAGCGCATCGTCGGGGAACGGATTGCCCTTCAGCCCGAAGCCGCCGCCGACATCGGGCGCGACCACGCGGATGCGATTTTCCGGCACATGGAAGATGTGTGACATTTCCATGCGTACGCCATGCGGGTTCTGCGAGGCGGTGTGGAGCGTATAGAAATCGTCGACCGCATTGTAATCGCCGATGGCGACGCGCGGCTCCATCGATACTGGAGAGAGCCGGTTGTTCTCGACCCGGAGCCTCACCACGTGCTTGGCTTTGGCGAAAGCCTGGTCGGTAGCTTCCTGGTTCCCGAACATCAGGCGGAAGGCGACGTTGCCATTCGGATTGTCTTCCCACACCTTCGGCGCGCCCTCCCTGACGGCGTCCTCAATGTTCACCAGCACAGGCAGTTGTTCGTACTCGACCTGGATCTGCTCGGCGGCGTCGCGCGCCTGCGCCTGCGTCTCGGCGACGACAAAGGCAACGCGGTCGCCGACGCAGCGGACCCGATCGTTGCAGAGCAACGGCTGCAATGTGCGGTGCCCTTTCGGCGCGCTGAAGTCCTCCGGCATCAGATGCGCGGTCATGCTGCCGAGCTTTTCCGCCACAAAATCGGCGCCGGTGAGCACCAGAAGCACGCCCGGCGCGGCCTTGGCTTTGGAGACGTCCACGCGCTTGATCCGGGCATGGGCGTGCGGGGACAGCACGATCACTCCGTAAGCCATAGCCGGCAGCACGATATCATCGACGTACCGGCCCTGCCCCGTGAGGAAGCGCTCGTCCTCAACGCGTCGCACTGCTTGTCCGATGCCGAACTTAGCCATGGCGTTCTCCCAATCCGGTGTTTGGCGATCCTACACCAGAGTTTGCCACTCTTGTGTAGTGGACGCGGTGCAACTCTGGTGCGAATGGGTCAAAAGCGGAAATAATAACCACTGACCTCGTCCTGAAAGCCGACATTGATCGTTACCTGATGCACAGCAGCATCGGCCTTTCAGAAAGTGAGGGGTTGTTCCAGCGCGGCCCGATATCTGGGACGTACGCTAATTCTATGTCCGCTTCACCCCCGAAAGCGGACACTGAGCGATGTCACTCGCACGGTAATAGCCCCTCGATTGCGGCCCTGACCAAATCTGGCGCAAGGAACGCGAGCGAGATCGTCATATTGATCTTGCGCATACTGCATTTTTCCCGTGCGGAAATTTGTTCGACATCGGGTACATCACCGGTGGCAATTTCTTCGAGCCAGCGTCGTCCAAGAGCAATCGACACGACAAGCTTGGCGCGGGTCTCAATACGGATAGGGCGCGCATTCTCAGCTGCTGTAGATTCTGGAACGATGATCTCGCGTCTTCGTCTTGATGGTGTTTTTTGCCATGAGACATGTAAAAGAGTTGGCTTCCCGGCGTCGGCCGGATACAACGCGACGGAAGTCCGGCAGGGAGATGGGCGCGTGATCGTTGTTGCGATCGACATCGGCGGCACATTCACCGATCTGGTCGGATTCGACGACCGCGCCAAACGCTTCGTCGAGGCCAAGAGTCTGACGACTCCGGCGCATCTGGTCCAGGGCATCATCGATTGCATCCGCAAGAGCGGACTCGAAGCCGGCGCCATCGAAGAACTGATCCACGGCTCGACCATCGCGATCAACACGCTGATCGAACGCAAGGGCGCCAAGACGGCGCTGATCGTCACCAAGGGCACCCGCGATGTCTATGCCATCGGCCGCGGCAACCGGCCGGAAGCTTATAATCTGCTGTTCAAGCGCCACCAGCCGCTGGTGCCGCGCCATCTCACCGTCGAAGTCGACGAGCGAATGCTCGCTTCCGGCGAGGTGCACCGCAAGCTCCAAGTCGGCGACGTCGAGGCGGCGTGCCGCGCGCTGAAGGCTGAAGGTGTCGAGGCGGTCGCGGTCTGCTTTCTGCACTCCTACGTCAATCCGGACCACGAGCGGCAGGCCGGCGCGGCGATCGCCAAGGCGATGCCCGACGCCTATCTGTCGCTGTCGCACAACATCTTGCGCGAATATCGTGAGTTCGAGCGTACCTCGACCACGGTGGTGAACGCCTATATTGGCCCGAAGGTCGGCGGCTATGTGAAGAGCCTGAATGCCAATCTCGGCGAGGTCGGATTTCGCGGCGATCTGTCGATCATGCGCTCCAATGGCGGCGTTATGACGCCTGAGGTAGCGCAGGAGCGGCCCGCCGCGATAATGGAATCCGGTCCGGTCGGCGGCATCATCGCCAGCGCCCGCGTCGGCCATGCGCTCGGCATCCCGAACGTGATCTCGTTCGACATGGGCGGCACCACCGCCAAGGCCAGCCTCATTCGCGACGGCGAACCGACCATGGCGCCCGGCTATTATGTCGGGGGCTATGCCAGCGGCCATCCGGTGATGGTGCCGATGATCGACGTGGTCGAAGTCGGCGCCGGTGGTGGTTCGATCGCCTGGCTTGACGATATCGGCGCGCTCAAGGTCGGTCCGCAAAGCGCCGGCGCCGATCCCGGTCCGATCTGCTATCATGGCGGCGGTACGGAGCCGACCATCACCGACGCCAATGTGGTGCTCGGCCGGCTCGACCCGGATAATTTCCTCGGCGGCCAGATGAAACTCGACGCCGACGGCGCCGCCGCCGGCATCAAGCGCAAGGTCGCCGACCCGCTCGGCATGACCACGATCGAAGCGGCGCAGGCTATCGTCGAAATCGCGATCAACAAGATGTCGCTAGCGGTACGCGAGGTGTCGGTCGAAAAGGGCTATGATCCGCGTGATTTCGCCTTGGTCGCTTCCGGCGGCGCCGGTCCGCTGCACGTGTTGGCGATCGCCCGCGAGCTGCATATCCCGAAGGTCATCGTGCCGCTGTTCCCGTCACACTTCTCGGCGCTCGGCATGTTGCTCGCCGACGAGCGCCACGATTTCATCCGGACCTCCTACGCCGACCTCGCCAGCGTCGATTTCAGGAATCTGGTCGCGGTACATGAAGAGATGGCGAAGGAGGCGATGGCCGGGGTGCGCCACTCCAAGGGTGCCGAACTGCAAGTCCATCTCGACCTGCGCTATGTCGGCCAGGAATTCACGCTGCAGGTGCCTGTCACGCTGGCCCAGTTGAAGAAGGGCGATCGCGCCGCTATCCGCACGCATTTCGACAAACTCTATGAGCATCGCTACGCGCACCATTCACCTGACGAAGCGGTGGAAATGGTCAACATTCGCCTTGCGGTGGTCGGCAAGCGACCGCGCTTGAGATTTCCGGCGCTCAAGGCGGCGGCCCGGGCCAAGCCCGAACACAGCCGCAAGGTCTATCTCGGCGATGCCCGCAAGGCCGTCACATGCCCGGTTTACAAGCGGCCCTCGCTCGGCGCCGCCGTCAAGATCTTAGGGCCGGCACTGATCGAGGAGCACGGCACTACCACGGTGCTGTGCCAGGGCGACGCGTGCCAGGTGGCGCCGTCGGGCGAACTGATTATCGCGGTCCGGGGGGCGAAATGAGGAAACCGGCAACAAAATCCGTCAAGCGTATGGCCAAGCGTTCGGCCGGCAAGCTGGACGCGGTCACTCTGGAAGTGATCCGCAACGCGCTGCCGGCGGTCGCTAACGAAATGGCGGCGGACCTGCAGCGCACCTCGTACAACATGATGATCTACGAGGTGCGCGATTTCTGCACCGCGCTGATCGATCCGAATGGCGAACTGATCTCACAAAACGTCGGCGGCGTTTCACATTTCGTGGCCGACCTCGGCGTCATCATCACCGACGGAATGCGGCGCTACGGCGCCAAGGGCTTCAAGCCGGGCGACGTGATCATCACCAATCATCAGGCGGTGGCTGGCCAGCATCTCAACAACATCGTGATCTACATGCCCTATTTCTATAAGGGCGAATTGCTGATGTTCACGATGGTGCGGGCGCACTGGATCGACGTCGGCGGCACCTCGACCGGATTCGGTGCCGGTCCGCAGGTCGCCGATCCGTGGTTCGAGGGCCTGCAGCTCGACCAGCTGAAGATCTACGAGGCTGGCGAACTCAACGAGACTTTATATCGGGTCATCAAGGACAACATTCGATTTCCGGAGTCCTCGCTTGGCGACATGAAATCGCAAATGGCGGCCTGCCGGCTCGCCGCGCGCCGCATGGACGAACTGTTCGAGAAATACGGGCGCGACACAATTCTGCGCGCCATCGACACGATCTTTGACGAGACCGAGCGCAAGTGCCGCAACGTGGTGCAGGCTTTGCCCGATGGGGTTTACGAGGCTTCCGCCTCGATCGACGATGACGGCGTGCGTAAGGGCGAACCGGTGCCGATCCACGTCAAGGTGACGATCAAGGGCAGCGGCATGACCATCGACCTGTCGGGCTGTTCGCTGGAGCGCAAGGCGGCGATCAATTCGCGAACCCTGGCCGGCGCCCGCGTCGCCTATAAGGCGCTCACCGGGCCGCTTGAACCGGTCAACGAGGGCTCGTTCCGCGCGCTTGACGTGATTATTCCGGAAGGCAACATCATGATGGCGCGCTTCCCGGCCCCGATGGCCGGTTGGAGCGCGATCGTGCCGACCGTGGTTGATACCATCGTGGCGGCGCTGGCCAAGGCGATGCCCGACAAGGTCCCGGCCGGCCATCACGGCCTGCTCGGCGGTGCCGTGGTGTTCTTCGGCTTGCATCCGAAGACCAACAAGCGCTTCGTGGTACAGAGCCTGGAAGGCGGCGGCTGGGGCGGCCGGCCGTTCGAGGACGGCGAATCCGGCACGGTCTCGGTGTGCCAGGGCGACGTCCGTAACGGCTCGATTGAGGGCATCGAGCTGAAATGTCCGGTGCTGGTCGAGAGCCGCGGCTTGCGGCAGGATTCCTGCGGTGCTGGCAAGTTCCGTGGTGGTCTTGGCATCGACATGCGGGTCCGTAACCTGGTCGAGGGGCACTGGAATTTCGAACAAACGCGCCGAACGATCTGTCCACCTTGGGGCTTGTGGGGCGGCACCCCGGGCGAACCCGGCGGCTATCTGCTGCGACTGCCGGAAGAAACCGAATTCCGCCAGACCGGCGGGGCGCGCCTGCCGGTGCCGGTCGGTGCCGAAGCGATCGTCCGGACCGGCGGCGGCGGAGGCTGGGGCAATCCGCTGGAGCGGGAACCGGCACAGGTGCGCCACGATGTCCACGAGGAACTGATCTCGCGCGAGGCCGCCCAGGAGCTCTATGGGGTGGTGCTCGGCGCCGACCTGACGCTCGACGCCGCGGCGACCATGCAGCTTCGGAAAGACATACAATCCAAGCGAGAAGCTGGTCGTAATGAGCACAAGGGCAATTAGAATACGCCGCTAGCGCATCATGCGCGGAGCGGAGCCGCCATCGGACGAAAGGCCGCGCTGAACGGCCTTCGCACCTGGGAGGGAAGGGCATGACAAGGTCAAGCCGAATCGAGTCGGCGTGCCGCGGCGCGCGACGCCTAACGGGATGCCTCGCAATTTTGGCCGGCGTGGCGATCATGGCTGTCACGGTTGCGGCGATATCTGCCGGCGCCGAGACGCTGCGGGTCGGTAAGGCCAGCCGCGACGCGTTCTCCTTTGTGCCGCTCGATGTCGGCATGCGTACCGGTATCTTTAAGAACAACGGCCTCGACATCGAGATCAGCTCGTTCGGCGGCGACGCCCGGGTGCAGCAGGCGATGGCGGCCGACGGCATCGATATCGGGCTCGGCTCCGGGCCGGGCCTCGCCTTCATTGCCAAGGGTTCGCCGGTCAAAGGCATCGCCGCGATGGCAGGCCCGCCGCTGTTATTCGCGCTGGTGGTGCGCAACGACGATAGTGTGAAGACGGTCGATGATCTCAAGGGCCGCAAGGTCGGAATCTCGACCGTCGGCTCGGTGACGAGCTGGATCGTCAGCGAAATGTCGAGGCAGAAGGGCTGGGGCGATGGCGGCATCGAGCAGGTGACAATCGGCGACGACGCCTCGCGCATCGCTGCGCTGAAGACCAAGTCGTTCGACGCCGCGATCGTTAATCTGGCGGCGGCGCTGAATTACGTGCAGCGCGGCGAGGGCCGGGTGTTGATGCGCTTCGGCGATCTGGTCAAGGATTTCCACATCCATGTCATCTTCGCGACCGATAAGGCGATTACGGAAAAGCCCGACACGCTGCGCCGGTTTCTCAAGGGCTGTTTCGAGAGCATCGCCTTTATGCGCGCGCACAAGGAACAGACGGTCGAGATCGCTATGCAGGTGATGGGCACCGACGCCAAGATCACCGCCGATATCTACGACGAGTTGATGCCGATGTTCTCCGACGATGGTCGCTTCAATCCCAAGGCGCTTGCCGTGCTGCGGCGTTCCTTCGTCGAGATGAAGACGCTTCCGCAGGAGCCCGATATGTCCAAGCTCACCACCGAGGCGTATCTACCCAACAAATAATCAAGCTAAACTACCGGAGGAAGCCCATGCTGAAGAGGTTCGCGAATCGTAGTCCGTTGCGACTGGCTGCTGCGGCGCTGATGCTGTCGGGCGGCTTGGTTGCATTTGCGTCGTCGTCGTTTGCCGCCGACAACCTGCGCGTCGGCAAGGCGGTGCCGGAGGCGTTCTCTTTCGTGCCGCTCGATGTCGGCATGCGCAAGGGCTTCTTCCAAAAATACGGTCTCGAGATCGAGTCGATCGCCTTCGCCGGCGATGCCAAGATCCAGCAGGCGATGGCCGGCGACAGCATAGATCTCGCGCTCGGCTCCGGCCCCGGCATGGCCTTTATCATGAAGGGTTCGCCCGTGAAGGCGATCGCGGCAATGGCCGGGCCGCCGCTGCTGCTCACCCTGATCGTCCTGCCGGACGGGCCGAAGACTGTGGCCGACCTGAAAGGCAAGCGTGTCAGCGTCTCGACCGCCGGCTCGCTGACCGCCTGGCTGGTGTCCGAGACCTCGAACCAGCAGGGTTGGGGTTACGACGGCATCATCGTGACGCCGATGGGCGCGACGCCGCCGCAGATCGCCGCGCTCGTCCGCAAGGAAATCGATGGCATGGTGACCGACATCGCCACCGCGCTGACGCTGGAGAAGGAGGGCAAGGCCCGTATCCTGGTGCGCTTCGGCCAACTGGTGAAGGACTTCCATATCCACGTGATCTTCGCCACCGATAAGGCGATCGCGTCGCGTCCCGCCGACCTGAGCAATTTCGTCAAAGGCTGGCTCGAGACCATCGCCTTCATGCGCAAGAACAAGGCTGAGACGGTGAAGATCGCTGCCGAAGTTATGCAAAAGGACGAGGAGATCGCCGGCCGCACCTATGACGAACTGATGCCGATGTTCTCCGACGACGGCAAGTTCAACGCCAAGGCGATGGCGGTGTTGGCTAAATCCTATGTCGATCTGAAGATCTTGAATGAAGAGCCGGATCCGAAGAAGCTGTTCACCGAGCAGTTTCTGCCGAAGTAAGGCGGCTGCGGCGCTGTCCGTCCTTGGATGGCGCCACGGCGACCTTTCACCCCATGTAGCCCAACGGGGCGCCGCGCGTTGAGATCCCCGGCATGACCCAGGCTGCGATACCAGACGCCGCGATCCGGGTGCGCAACGTTTCCCACCACTTCGGCGAGGAGGGCGATGCCCGGCACGTGCGAGCGCTGCTCGACACGTCGCTGGACGTCGCGCGCGGCGAACTGCAGTGCCTGATCGGCCCAAGCGGCTGCGGCAAGAGCACGCTGCTTAATGTGATGGGCGGACTGTTTGAACCGACCACCGGCACGGTCACGGTCGGCGACAAGCCGGTACGCGGGCCGATGCCGCATGACATCGCGTTCATCTTCCAGGAGAGCGCACTGTTCCCATGGAACACGATCTACGAGAACGTCATGCTCGGCATGATGTTCCAGGGCGTGCCGAAGAGCGAGCGCGAGGACCGCGCCCGCCGCGCGCTCGAAGCGGTCGGGCTCGACGAGTTCGCCGCGCATTACCCAAGCCAGCTTTCCGGCGGCATGCGCCAACGTGCGGCGCTCGCCCGCGCGCTCAGCCTGGAAACCCAGATTCTGCTGATGGACGAGCCGTTCGGTGCGCTCGACGAGCAGACCCGGATGGTGCTCGGCGAAGACCTTTCGGTGCTGCTGTCACGCTCCAAGAAGACCATCGTGTTCGTCACCCACAGCCTCGGCGAGGCGGTGTTCCTGGCCGACCGGGTCGCGGTGTTCTCGGCCCGGCCTGGTACCATCAAAGAAGTGATCGCGGTCGACGAGCCGCATCCACGCAAGCCGGAATTCATGACCTCAGCCAAGTTTCACCGGCTGCGCGACCAGTTGTACGGGCTGCTGCACGACGAAATCCGCAAATCGATGTTGCAGTCGGCCAAGCCTAAGCGCGCCTATGAGGATCAAGCGACGAAGGGTGAGGCCTGATGTCGTCCCCGCGCCGGAAATTCAACGACCGTTTCGCCAGCCGCCTGGTGCAGGTTGGATTCCTAGCCGCGGTCCTGCTGCTCTGGTATTTGGCGACGACGCGCTGGGGCGTAAACAAGCTGCTGCTGCCCAATCCGTTGAACGTCTGGGATCAACTCGCTGATGTGATCGCCAAGGGCGAATACCTCAACGATCTGCGCATCACGCTGACCGAACTGGCGATCGCATTCCTGATTTCAACCGTCAGCGGCACGCTGCTCGGCTATTCGATCAGCCGCTCGCCCTATCTGATCAAGGTGTTCGAGCCGCTGTTTGCCGGCATCTATTCGATCCCGATCATCCTGTTCCTGCCGCTCTACGTGCTATTCTTCGGGCTCGGCCCGGCCTCCAAGATCGCCCTTGGCACCACGATCAGCTTCTTCCCAGTGGTACTGAACACCATCGCTGGCTTTGGCAACGTCGACCCGATGCTGGTGAAGGCCGCGAAGTCGATGGGCGCCTCGGATTATCAGCTGTTCCGCTACGTGCTGGTTCCGGCAGCCTTCCCGGTGATCCTCAGCGGCCTGCGCATGGGCTTCACCGTCGCGCTCTTGTCGATCATCGGCAGCGAGACCATCGCCTCGCTCGGCGGCCTTGGCCACCGCATCGTTAATCTCGCCGAGAACATGGATATGGCGCGGATGTTCGCCTACATCGTATTCGCTATCGCCATTGCTGCCTTCCTCAACACCGTGGTGTCGGTGTTGGAAGCGCGCGGAAAGCGGCAGCGATGAGCGCCGCCGCACCAGCGGGCGCCGGAATCCGGCTGCAACGCTACATGTGGCGCCATCCGGGCGTCGCCCGGCTCGGCGTCGTGCTGATGCTGTTTGTGGTCTGGGAAATTGCCGCGCGCTGGTTCGTCGATCCGATGTTCCTCAGTCCGCCGTCCAAGGTGTTGTTCGCGTTCGACGACGTCCTGGCCACTCGCGGCGTGCCAGCCGCGCTGCGCGTCACCTTCTTTGAGCTCGCGGTCGCCTTCGCGATTGCGGTCGTCATAGGCCTCGTGGTCGGGCTCGCAGTGGGCTTGAGCAAATTCGGCAACCGCAGCTTTATGCCCATCGTGCTGCTGCTTTATGGCATGCCGCAGATTACCATCCTGCCGATTTTCATCCTGTATTTCGGCATCGGCCCGGCCTCCAAGATCGCTTTCGGCGTTACCCACGGCATGTTCCCGATCATCATGGCGGTGGCGGCCGGCGTGCAGAACATCAAGCCTATCCTGATGGTCGGCGCCCGCTCGATGGGCGCCAGCAAGTGGCACGTGCTGCGCTACGTGATCTACCCGCACATGATCCCCAGCTTCTTCGCCGGCATGCGGCTCGGGATGACTGGCGTGCTGCTTGGCGTTCTGCTGGCCGAGCTCTATGTCTCGATCGCCGGAATCGGCTACTTCACCAGCGTGTTCACTCAGAATTTCGATCCGACCAAGTTGCTCGGCTTGGTCGCAATGCTGGCTGCGATGGCGATCGTGCTGAACGAGATCGTGCGCCGCACCGAAGTGCGTTTCGCCCGCTGGCGCGACTGAAGGAAGAAGGACTAGGTACGCATGGCAAAGCTCAAGCTGACGGTCGCGTGCGGCGATTACGACATCGTACGGGCGTTCAAGGAAGGCGCCGTACGAGCCGACGGCCTCGATATCGTGTTTCTGACAGACATGGGGCCGCGCGAGCGTCATTGGCGCATGGGTCGCAAGCATGAATTTGACATCTGCGAGGAGAATGTTGGCGCCTATTACATGATCCGTGATCAGGGCGAGCCGATGACCGCGATTCCTGTGTTCATGCATCGCCGCTTCCGACACGGCTTCGTCTTCGTCAATACCGGTTCCGGCATTCGGGAGCCGAAGGATCTGAATGGCAAGACCGTCGGCGGCACCAATTTCCAGCCCGCCGCAAACATCTGGATGCGCGGCATCCTGGAGGAACATTATGGGCTGAAGCACCGGTCGATCACCTGGTTGGTCGACCGCAGCGAGGACATCCCGTTCACGCCGCCGTCCGACCTGCGCATCCAGATGAAGACCTCGCCGAAGTCGCTGGGCGACATGCTGGCCGACGGCGATATCCCTGCGATGATCTCGCCCACCTTGCCGAAAGCTTTCGTCCAGGGCGACAAACGCATCGCCCGACTGTTCGCCGACTACAAGAATGTCGAGATCGACTATTTCCGGCAGACCGGCATCTTTCCGATCATGCACGTCACCACGGTGAAGCAGGAGATTGTCGACAAGTACCCGTGGGTCCCGACCAATCTGGTGAAGGCGTTCGAGGCCTCTAAGCAACTGGCCTATAACCGCGTCGCCAATCCGCGCATGGTACCGCTCGCCTTCGTGCGCACCGCGGTTGAGGAGCAGGAGGCGATCCTCGGCAAGGATCCTTGGTCCTACGGCCTGACCCCGCAGAACCGCAAGAATCTGGAGACGATGCAGCGCTATGCCTACCAGCAGGGTCTGATCAAGACGATCGTGCCGGTCGACGCGCTGTTCGCCGATACCGATCTCGGCGATGCCGTTGGGTCCGGGTCCGAGGAATTCTGACGGTACGGATGGGCGCCGGAGCCGCGCATGACTTTTGACGAGCGTCTCACGGAGATCTGCCGGCGCCTGGATACGCGCGGACTGGACCGCGTCGTCGGCGTGCATGACGGCGCACATTTCATCGAGAAGCCGGACCCGGTTTTTATGCTGACGGGCTTCAAGTCGCTCGGGCCATGCGCGGCCGTCCTGGAACGCGATGGCGGCACGACGCTGGTGGTGACCCCGGCCTGGGACGCGGTGCGGGCAGCGCAAAAGCGGCCCAGTCTGCGCGTTGTTGCGGCTGACGACGTGGGCGATGGGCTCGCCGGCGTGCTGGAAGGTTGCGTCGCAACCGGCAGCGTCGGCCTTGAAGCGGCGCCGTTCGGTATCGCGCAGCGTGTCGCGCAGCTCATCCCGAACGCGCCTCCAGTCGACGAGATCGTGTTCGGCGCTGTGCACGCTAAGATCGATAGCGAGATCGCCAACGCCCGCGAAGCGGTGTGTATCGCCGAGCTCGGCTACCAGCATCTGCTCGATATCGCCCGGCCGGGAATCAGCGAGGACGAACTCGCCGTCGAGCTTCGCTGGCATTCCAAGACGCTCGGTGCGGAGGATAATTTTGTGCTGCTGTGCGCCAGCCCCCACAACAGAGCGGTGGCGCCGTCGCATGGCCGGCGGCTGCAGGCCGGTGACATCATCGTCGTCGAACTGACGCCGAGCTATCGCGGCCAACTAGTGCAGATCTGCCGCACCATCTCGGTCGGCGAGGCGAGCGAGACGTTGCGCCAGAAATATGCGCTGGTGGCTGGGGCGATGCACGAAGGCATTGCGGCGGCGCAGCCAGGCCGGCCAATGGCCGACGTTTGCCGTGCCATCAACGACGTGCTGGAGGCGGAAGGCTACGGCGAATTCTGCCACCCGCCGCATATCCGCCGGCGAGGTCACGGCCTCGGTTTCGGCTCGATCGAGCCGGGCGACGTTGCGCTCGACAACCAGACAGCGCTGGAGCCGGACATGCTGTTCATGATCCATCCCAACCAGTATCTGCCGGAGACCGGTTATTTGCTGTGCGGTGAACCGGTGCTGATGACCGCGCAAGGCGCGGTGCCGTTGACCGCGCAGATGGCGACGCTCGCCGAAATCAAGCTGTAGGCCCCGCATGCGGACCATGCATCCCACGCTGTTGGTCGGACCTGCCGACTGGGATCGGTCGCGCATGCCGTTGGAGGAATTCCAGGCGCGGCTCGATGCACTGTGGCGTGCTGACACTTGGGCCGGCGGTGCGATCGTGTACGGCGATGCCGCCGAGCACGCCGCGCTCGCTTATCTCACCCACTTCACGCCAAAACTGGAACCGGCGATCGCGTTGCTGTCGCCCAAAAGCGACGCCAAACTGCTGGTCGGTGGCGGCATCAATATGATCCCGGCTGCCAAACCGCTGACTTGGATCGGCGACTTGTTGCCGCTGCGCAGTGCCGCCAAGGCGGTCGCCGAATGGTCCGCCAACTTGCCGGGCGGCGGCAGTCTGATGCTGATTTCCGGCGACGCCATGCCCTATGCGATGCATAACGAGATTGTCGCCGCACTCGGCCTCGAGCGTGCAGTCAAGGACGGAACGCCAATCTTGCGGGCGCAGATGCGCCGCAAAAGCCCGCGCGAACTCGCCGCGATCCGGCAGGCAAGCTCGATGCTGGGCGAGGCGGTAGCAGAGCTGCGGCAGAGCAAGGATCGTGGCGTCACCGCCGCCGTGCTCGCCGCGGAGCGCGTCGCGTGGCGCCGCGGCGCGCAGGACGTGCGCAGCCTGTTCAGCCTGGACGGCGGCCGCACCTTGCTGCCGTTTGACGTTCCGATTGGGGCTGCAGTTGATCCGCTGCAGATCTATCTCGCGGTGCGATATTCCGGCTACTGGGCCGAGGGCTTCGCGATGCTGAGTGCGCAGTCGCACGCAGCGCTAATTGCAGCCAAGGCAGGGCTGCAGGCGGCGCTCGCGCAGGTCGCGCCCGGCGTGTCGGCCGGCGCGCTGAGTGCGGCCCTGGCAACCCCTTTCTCGCCGCATCCGATTACGAACCCTAAGGTCATTGGCATCGGTCTGGCCTTGCAGCAGGACTTGCCGGCTGACGAACCCGTAGGCGTCGGCGAGGTGTTATCGCTACGCGCCGGCATCTCGGATCCGCAGCAAGGCTCGGCGCTGGTATCGACAATGGTCGCCGTAACTGAGACGGGCCGCGACATCCTATGGAGCGGGCCATGACGGCGATCGAAACACTCGCCACGTTTCTAGCGGAGGGTTTGCGCGTGCCGGCCGCGACCCGCGCCAACGCGCAGCGTCACCTAACCGACACAGTTGGCGCCTGGGTGGCGGGTGCGGCGACGCAGGAAGGCCGGGCGCTGCTCGCTTTGCGTCCCAACGACGAGATCGACATCGGTACGCCATCGGCGCTGGCGCGGCTGAGCGAGATCGACAACATCCACCTGGCGTCCACGACCACGCCTGGCGGCATCGTTATTCCGGCGGCCCTGACGCTTGCGGCGGCGCGCGGCGCCGACGGTGCGGCGCTGACTGGCGCGATCGTCGCCGGCATCGAAGCGATGGTGCGGCTCGGCCTCGCGATCGACGGCCCGCAGGTGATCTATCGCGGCATTTGGCCGACCTATTTTGGCGCACCATTCGGGATAGCCGCGGTGGCGGCGCAACTATACAGCTTTGATGCCAAGCAGACCGCGCACGCGCTGGCGCTGGCGCTGACTTTCGCCGCGCCCGGCGTCGGCCACCACAATGCCGTGACGACCTCGCGCTGGTTCGCGATTGCGCAGGCGGCGCGCAACGGGCTGGTTGCGGCGCGCGCGGCGAAAGCCGGCTTCACGTCGGATCTCGGCCTGCTCGATAGAGATTTTTTGAAAGGGACTTTCGGCATCACACCGAATCTCGGCGCCTTCACGAAAGGGCTCGGTGAAGGCTTCGCACTGGACGAGGCGTCCTTCAAGCCGTGGTGCGCGGCGCGCCAGACCATGACGGCGACCCAGGCGCTGAAGGAGATTCTGGCGGGCGGAGTTTCGCCGACGCAAATCTGCTCGATCGAGGTTGCCGTACCGCCACCCTATTTGAAGATGACCGACCATGGGGTGGTATGCGGCGACCGCGCCTCGCATCTGACTAGTCTGCCGTATCATCTTGCCATCGCCGCCTGCGATCCGGATGTCGCCTTCGATATCGCCCAATCGCCGCCGTCCGTGCCGGAGCCGATGCGCGCCTTCATGGCCAAGGTCAACGTCGTCGCCGACGCCGCGCTGCTGGTGCATTATCCGGCGGCGTGGCCGGCGCGCGTTACGGTGCGCATGGCCGACGGCAGGCATGAGCGGCTGATGCTAAACGTGCCGGGCGATCGGGCAAGGCCGCTGTCGGACGCCGAACTTGGCGTTAAATTCCGCCGTTTCGTCGCGGGCGCGGCCGGCGGGCCAGAAACCGAAAGTTTGCTCGCCGCTTGTGCCTTGGTGCTGGAGACGATGGGGGGGGCGTCAAAACTGGTTGGCCGGATTGGAAGCCTTCTTTCCGGACTGTCGATGCCGAAGCCGTAAGAGTTTTGAGGCTCCAAGCAGATAAAGTTCACTTCTTCGCCGGAAGAAAGACTTCGGTGTAGAGGTTGCTCATATCCGGCTCGGCCGGCAATATCTTCAGCTCGACGAAGGAGCGTGCGAGAGTTGCGAGCGCAGCCGCATCAAACCTCCCGTCCAACGACAATTCGGGCATGGTGATGTCATAGGTACGCGACGCGATCTCCGCATCGACGTGCATGGACTCTTGAACGAACTTCACGGTTTCCGACTTGTTCGCGCGCATGAAGGTAATTGTGTCGAACCAGCCGCGTAAGAACGCACGGACCGTTTCCGGTTTTCTCTCAATTAGGTTGTTGGTGGCGAAGATCGCGTGAACGTGGAACGCCTTGACGTAATCGCCAAAATTTAAGGTGATACGCGCTAAGCCTCGCTGCTCAGCCTGTAGAGCCGAGCCGACTCCGACAGCCGTTCCATCGATCTGGTTGACTTTGAGTGCGGCCCACCGTGCGCTGACCGAGCCGGTATAGTCCACGGAAATACCGTTTGTGCTCCAGCCCTGTTGACGCGAGAGCTCACGCGTCAGCCAAGCCGTGAGCGACGCCGCACCCGAAACGCCGATCGATCGTCCCTTCAAGTCTGCAATGGTCTTGATGGGCCCGTCCACCTTCACGGCGATCACCAATCCGAGCGGCGGGCCGGCCATAGCCGCGACCGCCTTTACCGGCGCGCCTTTTACAACGTAGGCAAGATCGGTCCCTGAGCCGAGCCCAATATCGACACTACCCGCGGCCATCGCCTGCTGCAGCTGAGGACTGCCGCCAAACTCCATTCCGCCTTCGATCTCCAGGCCCTGTTTGGCGAAGTAACCTTGCCGTATGCCGACGTCGAGAACAGCGAAAGCGAACTCTTGTTGCGCCGCCTTGGCGACGCGCAGGGTCTCTGCCGATGCGCTTGCCGGAGTACAGACGACAAGCAGGAGCGCCAGGCCACGACATTGCGCGCGCGTGCGGCTGAAAAAATCTTTGCGACGCATGCTAGCAGCCTTTCCCGAGTTACGCGTCTTCACCGGCCGAAGGCCTGATGCTTCCAAAAATCCCAGGGACGTTCGAACGCTTTGGCGTGGAATGCGGTGGATAGGGCCGCCTCTTCCGGTGCCAGATATTTGACTTCGCCGAAGGACATGGCGTCGCGCTGCAGCTCGGCATTCTGCATTGTGTAAACCGCCTTGAATACCGCGTGTTTGATTGAGTCGCCGACGATCGTTGCGCCATGCCCGCGCATGAGCACGACCGATTTTCCGGCCAGCGTCTGCGCCAAGGAGCAGCCGAGTTCCGGTGTGCGGATGAGCAAATCGGTCATGCCGGCGGCATCGCGGATATCGAAAACTGAAACCCCGTCTTCCAGGAACGAGGCTACATGGTAGAGCGGCCGCAGCGGCGCCTCGATGACGCTAAACAAGATCAGCGGTGCAGCATGCGAATGCACAATTGCCATGACATCCGAGCGGCTGCGATAGATTTCGCCGTGAATGAAACGCTCCACGGAATAGCCCACCCCGATGTCGCGGATTGGGCGGCTATAGAGATCAAACTCGACGATGTCGCCCGGCGTGACGAGTCCGGCGGCAAGATTGCGGGTCATCACGTAGCGGTCGGCGTTCCGATCATGGCGCGATGATACGTGGCCAAATCCGTCTACCACTTTGTAGTAAGAGAGGATGTGATTGGCGACGAACAGATCTTCGACTAGAGCGGAGGAAGCGGTGGTAAATCCCGTTTCACCGGACAAGATGATATCTCCGATCGATGATGCCGGTGCGAATGGCGGGTGGTCTAGCTGGGATGCCCGGATAAAGCCCAGTTGCATGCAAACAATGTCACACTTCGAGTGCCCCTGAAAGACAGACTGGAGCGTGTGGCCCGCGTGAGTTTGTCGAGACGCGAGCCGCAGGCCGAGCTTGATGACGAATTTAAAATCCCGGCGCAAGCTACCGTGACCGAAATCCGTAAATACGCGTTTCACCGTAAAATTGAGCGCAACCGTACCGCGGCCAAGTAGGCTAAAAAATTTCACGGCACAAACTGCCAGGCGTGCGGGCTTAATTTTGAAGAGCGTTACGGCAAAATCGGCAAAGGCTTTATTGAAGCCCATCACCTCAAACCGATTGCGACGCTGGAGGAGGGCTTTGCCGTTACCCATGACGTAGCCGCGGACTTTGCGGTGTTATGCGCCAATTGCCATCGCATGACTCATCGTACAGAGGATCCGAGCAACTTAGCGCTATTTCGCGCCACGCTTCATTCAAGTAAGCCTTAAGTCAGCACAGCCTTGGATGTTCTGCGGAATCGGATTCGCCTAATGGCAGATTACGGAATATCAGCGACCGCCCAGCCGCATGCCTAAATCCGGAACATCCGCTCTGCATTCTTCCCCGCGATACGGGCGGTTTGATCAGGCGGCAGCGCTTTTACGCGGCCTAGGCATCCTGCCATGTCGCCGATGTTGTGCGGATAGTCCGAGCCATACAGGACTCTGTCCGGCGAGCCTGCTACCGCGATACACAGATCGAGCGCAGCCTGGTCGTAGAGCACGGTGTCGTACCAAATTCGCTGAAGATATGTGCTTGGTCTATCCTTGATAACTGCCGAGCATGCCGGGATCATTTCGTGGCAGCGGTCGAGTCGACCTACGAGATAGGGCAGCGTGGCACCACCGTGCGCTGCGATCAGCTTCAGGTTCGGATAAGTGTCGATGAAGCCACTAAAGATCATGCGAGTAAATGCCAACGTGGTATCAAACATGAAGCCGACCGGCGGGATCATATTAAATTCGTCCATGTGCATCTCGCGCAGGCCCTGAGGCGCAGTCGGATGCACCAGAACCGGCAGGCCGAGCCGATCAATCTCCTTCCATACCGGCGCGAACTTCGGATTTGTCAAATCCTCGCCATCGATGCTGCCGAGCACCATCACGCCGACAGCGCCCCTGCCAACGGCACGTGCTAACTCCTGCTTGGCATCATCCGCATATTGCCAGGGCAGTGAGGCGAACCAGCGGATTCGGTTGGGCTTGGCCCGCTGCTGTTCGTCCATCGAATCATTGACCATCCGCGCAGCGTGAAGGCTGACCTCACGGCCGCCCCAAAATACGTTTGGGCAGGTGAGCGAGACGATGGCGACGTCCACACCGGCCTTGTCCATGGCTTTGATGCGCAGATTATAGTCCCACATGCCGGGCATTAGGGTCATGAACGGGGCATCGTAGAGATGGATTGCGTTCTGCCCAGCCTGCGTGTTCTTCACGCTGTATTTTCCGCCGCCGTGTTGGCGCAACAGTTCGATCCATTCCAGCGTCAGCATGTGAGTGTGGACGTCGATAACGATCATGTTTTCCCCGCGCCTTTTATATTCTGCGCCGTCTATTCCACCGATGCGCCAGACTTCCTGACCACCTCGCCCCAGCGGACGATCTCGGATCTTACGTAACGCTGCATCTCATCGAGCGACGGCGTGTCGATTGGAATCATACCAATCTTGACGATCTGCTGTTGGATCTCTGACAACGCCGCGGCCCACTTCAGCGTGGCATGGAGTTTTTCGACGACCTCCGGCGGCGTTTTTGCCGGCGCGACGAGCATCTGCCAAGCGACCGCCTCGAAGCCCGGTACCCCATTCTCAGCGATCGGCGGGACATCAGGTAGCGCCGCGACACGGGTCTTGGAGGACACGCCGAGCGCACGGACCTTGCCTTCGTTGATCAACTGAACCGCCGGCGCTAGATCGACGAACATCAGTGGCAGGTGCCCGGCAACCACGTCGGTCAAAGCCGGCACACTGCCCTTGTAGGGAATGTGCACCATCTCGATACCCGTCATTGTTTTCAGCAATTCGGCGTAGAGGTGGTGCGGAGAACCGGCGCCGCTGGTCCCAAATGAGAGCTCGCCTGGCTTCTCCTTTGCTAGCTTAATTAGGTCCGCGACCGAGTGAACAGGCAGCGCCGGATTAACGACAAGAACGAATGGAACGTTGGCGACAAGCGCCAAAGGCACAAAGTCTATCTCGGGATCGTATGGTAGCTTTTTGTGCAGGGTGGCGTTGATGGCGAGCGGCGTGCTGGTGCCCATCAAAAGTGTGTACCCGTCGGGAGATGACTTAGCGACGGCGGATGCCGCGATCACGGTACCACCGCCTGGCCGGTCCTCGATGACGAACGGCTTACCGAGTGACTCCTGCAACTTTTGTCCAAACATACGAGCAAGGATGTCAGTGCCCCCGCCGGCCGCGTAGGGCACGACAATGGTCACCGGCCGGTTAGGATACTCGTCGGCCTGCGCAATCGGCCCCGACACCACCAACATCGACCCGGTCAGCAGCGAAAGGGACAAACCCAGGATCGTCATGGCTCTTCTCTCGGCGAATATACCGACCAAAATCCTATCCATTTCTCACAGTAGTGGCCCGACATCCTTGTCACACCCTCTAAACTCGGATCCAATATCCCGTCAGCGTGATTGTGGCTTAAATTATCTGTTCTTGCCCAGCCCCAGCCCCAGCCCTGTCCTTTCCGAAAAATCCATCCGGCACTTGGTTCGTGCGGAATGCGCCGGTGTCGCGCGCCATCCAGACCGTCGGCTGCCTCCCTCAGAGCGATGTTGAGTTGATGACGGAGAAAGAGCTTCTCGACTTCAAGCCGGTGCCGCGATGAACATCGCCGCCGCCGACACGACCTGAAATAGCGCGACGGCGTTTGACTCGGTCGAGCTTACCAAGGCGACCGAGTTTCACGCCAAATGCCTCTACTTCGGGACGCTATCCCTTCAAGGGGCTGGAAGCCGGAGAAGCTTGATCTGGGCGCAAGCTGCAGGCTGCAACGAGGCGAGGCAATTACGTCAGGATTGTTGCCGCGGCTTGTGCTTCCGGGACCACATCGTGGTCGTAGAGCCGCTTGCGGAACGCGGCGTGGGCGGTGATCTCAGCGTCCCGGACGCCCAGGTCGGCGCAGGAGGAGTCGTACCGGAGACCATTCTCTCGCGCGCCTGTGTACCGAGAACCTCATCCGTATTGATTAGCCGAAGGAATCGCCTAATGTCAGCGCACCATGATCGCGCGGTTATGTTTCATGCTGGCCGTCTTGGC
>Ga0209048_10001957_pt1 | contig 20769 bp, 19 predicted proteins | sample FrelakmetCRP12CR_FD_187146 | JGI IMG/M metagenome (GOLD analysis project Ga0209048, IMG submission 187146) | Freshwater lake sediment microbial communities from the University of Notre Dame, USA, for methane emissions studies - CRP12 CR (SPAdes)... | ecosystem: Environmental > Aquatic >... | reverse complement strand
GAGGTGGCCGGTATGGTGGGCGCACGTAGGGGTGAGGAGCCGAGTCGTATCCTCTGCGATACGTCGCAGGCTCCGAACCCCGAGTACGCCCGCCAGGCCGGCCAGATCCACGTTCGCAGTAGAACCCTCATGAATAGTCCAGGCTAGGTGCGACGCTCGCGCAGCACGAGCGCCACCCCGCACAGGATGATCGCCGCGCCCACCACCATGCGCAAGCTCACGGGCTCGCCGAGCACGAGCGCGCCGAGCGTCACGGCCACGACCGGGTTGATATAGGTCGAGGTCGAGACGCGCGCGGCGTCCCAGTGGTGCAGCAAGTAGAAGTACGACGCGAACGCGACCACCGAGCCGAACACGACCAGGTAGGAAAGCGCCGCGACCGCCGGCAACGTCACCGGCCCAACGAGCGCCCTGCCGCGCACCGCCGCCACGGTGAGCAGGATTGCGGCGCCGGCGGCCATCTGCGCCACCGAAAGCGCCATCGGGTGGTAGCGGTCGCGGATGCGCCGCACCCACAGCGAAGCGCCCGCCCAGACGACCACCGAGACCTGCACGGCGAGCGCGGGCCACAGCGTCACCGCGCGCGCCTCCCAGGGGGCGAGCAGCACGGTCGTGCCGGCGAACCCGAGCGCGATGCCGGCCCAGCCGAGCGGACCCGGCGCACGCTCGCCCGAAGCCGGCGACAGCAGCGCCGTCCACACCGGACTGGTCGTGATCAGCACCGCGGTAAACCCGGAGTCGAGGCTGGTCTCGGCCCAGAACACGATGCCGTTGCTGAACGCGACCAGCAGCACCCCGACGCCGAACGCCGGCAGCCACCGGCGCAGCGGGCCGCCAAACGTCACGCCCCGAGCGCGCGCAAGCGTGAAGGCGATGACGACGGCAAAGGAATAGCGGATGCCCGCATAGAAGAACGGGTCGAAGCTCTGCAGGCCCACCTTAATCGCAAGGTAGGTGCTGCCCCAGATGACGCAGATCGCCGTGAAGGCGAGCGCCAGGCGGAAGCGTTCCGCGCGCGCCACGGCTGGTCATCCTACCCTGGTTGCCACGGTCACAGGGGTTGCGCACCTTCAAACCGGCGGCGCTGCTGTGGCGGCAGCCGCCTGCAGCGGCTCTTGGCGGGCACACGAGGTTGTGCTACTTTCCCACCCCCGGGAGCCAACGTAGCTCAGCCGGTAGAGCAGCTGATTCGTAATCAGCAGGTCCGCGGTTCGATCCCGCGCGTTGGCTCCAATAGAATCAACAGCTTACACAAACACCATAGTCAGCTAGATGGTTCTGGCAGTACCTTGGCAGTACCGCGGAGCAATCTTGCCCTCCCGCGGCCCGCACCACGGCCCGAGGCCCTCCCTCGCAGCGATCACACCAGCGCGTCGAGCTGCGAACCAGTTCGAGCGCCCCCTTACCCATCCTGCTCTCGGCTACTATCGCCTCATGCAATGGTGGGAAGAGACGGTCCATACCCTTGTAGTGATGCACGACTGGAAGCAGCAGAAGAAGCTCGAAGCGGCGATCCGCGACCTCGTTCGGCTGGCGGTTGAGCGAGCGAGGCGCGAGGGGTACGAGGAAGGCGTCGCAGAGGGGAAGCGGAGGGCGGTCAACTAAGACGCCGCTGCAGCCTCCGGTCTAACCCCCAAGCCTGCACACCCGTGGATAGGGAGGTGTCTCACCTCCTATGAGGCTTTGCTCCCCTTAGGCCACTCTCGCGCACTCTCTCTTCCTCGGCGGCGGCGTGGGTTCAGCCCTTGCTGGCGCAAACCGCGCTACCATGGAATGCAATGCAGTTTGGCGCGGGCGTTGGGCAGGTTCGGTAAGGGCCAGACGATGGACCGAGTCACACAGGCAACTCGAAGCAAGATAATGGCAGCGGTCCATACGCGAGACACCGGCGCGGAGAAGGCTGTCCGCTCGATGGTGCACCGACTTGGCTACAGATACTCTCTGAGACGTAGCGATCTCCCAGGGCGACCCGACTTGGCATTCGTAGGCAGAAGGAAAGTGATCTTCGTGCACGGGTGCTTCTGGCATGGGCATTCCTGCAGGCACGGCAGGCTGCCCAAGAGCAGGCTGGACTACTGGCAGCCGAAAATCGCAGCGAACAAGAGACGTGATCGGCAGCAGGCACGTCAACTGAGAGAGGCCGGTTGGCCTGTGATGGTTGTCTGGCAGTGTCAACTCAAGAAGAGGAACGCGCTGGAAGCGCGAATCAGGAGTTTCTTGGGTGAATGATCGCCCTATAGGCATCGACTTGTTCGCGGGTGCTGGCGGTATGTCGCTCGGCTTCGAGCAGGCCGGCTTCGACATTGCCGCCGCCGTCGAACTCGATCCGATTCATGCGGCCGCCCATCACTTCAACTTTCCCGCAACCTCTGTCATTGCCCGATCTGTCGTGGGACTAAGCGGGGATGAGGTGCGGGCGTTAGCCGGCATCGGACGGCGCTCCGTCGATGTGGTATTCGGAGGCCCGCCATGCCAGGGCTTTTCCCTTATCGGTCAGCGGATGCTTGACGACCCCAGGAACCTCTTGGTCAAGGAGTTCGTCCGTCTTGTAGCGGAGTTGAAGGCCAAGACGTTCGTCTTCGAGAACGTCAAGGGCCTGACGATTGGCGACCATCGACGTTTCCTAGATACCTTGATCGCAGCGTTCGGTGACGCTGGGTACAGGGTCCGTGTGCCCTGGAGAGTGTTGAACGCCAGGGATTATGGCGTTCCCCAGGACCGCGAAAGGGTATTCCTATTGGGTGCGAGAAGAGGTTTCGCGCTGCCCTCTTACCCAGAGCCCACAACGACCTTAGACGACCACCTGTTCGGCACGAGCGGCAAGCGGCGCACGCCGACCTGCGCCGAGGCCCTCTCGGACGTGCCCGATGCGGAGAGCTACCCCGAACTGCTGGATTCGGATACGGCCGAGATCCGCGAATGGGTCGCGTCCACTCGCTACGCCCGCGAATGCCGGTGCGCGAGAAAGCAAGCGTGGCATTTTGGCTACCCCCGGATCTGGCGGCCAAACCTCCTCACGGCCAGCATGAGAACCGTGCATACCGACATTTCGCGGAGACGCTTTGCGGCGACACGACCGGGCGAAACAGAACCGATCTCGCGGTTCTTCAAACTGCATCCGGATGGCGTTTGCAGCACACTCCGGGCGGGCACGGATTCCGCACGAGGCGCGTTCACGAGTCCGCGCCCCATTCACTACGCTTTTCCGCGATGCGTTACGGTCCGAGAAATGGCGCGGCTGCACGGCTACCCGGATTGGTTCCGATTCCATGTCACCAAGTGGCATGGGGGGCGTCAGGTCGGCAACTCCGTGCCGCCTCCCCTTGCGAGGGCGGTTGCCGATGCGATCCTGGAGGCACTGAGGGTCGAGTCCATTCGGCCGGACCGGAAGATCGCTCTCGGCGACCCGGAACTCCTCTCTATGGGCATGGCCCAAGCGGCGGAGTTCTGGCAGGTACCTGTGCCCATAGGGCGCCGCGATCGCAAGAACGGCTTGCACAAGAGAAGGCAGTCGGAGATCGAGGATTCACTGCGAGCTGGGGGGAGGAATAGGTGAAGAACGAGAGCGAACCCCGGGGCAACAGGTATTCGGCTCTGATCGAGCGCATCTTCATCGACAGATACAGACCCGGGATGACCGAAGTGCCGTTCTGTCGTGAGGATCTAACGAGAGCCGCGAAGGCGTTGCGGATAAAGCTCCCGAAGAACCTTGGCGACGTGATCTATTCAAAGAGGTACAGATCGGCACTCCCGGCTGCCATCGTCAAGACGCAGCCGCCAGGGAAGGAATGGGTAATCGAAGGCAAGGGGCGGTCCGTGTACGCTTTCCGCCTGGGAGCGATCAGCCAAATCGTCCCGAATCCTCTGATGGCGGCAATCAAGATCCCAGACGCGACGCCGGAAATCGTCGGAGCGTACGCGCTGTCAGACGAGCAGGCTCTCTTGGCGAAAGTTCGATACAACAGGCTCCTCGACATTTTCCTCGGGGTCGCGGCGTACTCGCTGCAGAACCATTTGCGGACCACTGTCAGTCAGGTCGGTCAAGTCGAGATTGACGAAATCTACGTGGCCATCGACCAGCGCGGCCGCCAGTACGTACTACCTGTGCAGGCGAAGGGCGGGAGTGATCGCCTATCTAGCGTTCAAACGAAGCAGGACACAGCGTGTTGCAAAGAGAAATTCCCTAACCTGATCTGTCGCGCGATCGCCGCCCAGTTCATTTCGACCGACCTCATCGCCCTCTTCGAGCTAGGCACTTCCGGCGAGGAGATCGAGATCCTGGAGGAGCGCCACTACAAGCTTGTCCCGGCTGATCAGATTTCGGTGGACGAGTTGCGTGCGTACAATAGGTGAGAGTCGAGCTGCCGAAGGACCGGTCGCGGCGTGCGGGCCTGACCCGCACCGGGCCAACCTGCAAGACTGCCGGAAGCCCGAGCGCCAAACCACTGCATCCGGCAAAAGGGTCCACCGCCAAGCCACGCTTTCCCCTAGGCGCACCGAAAACACCACCAACAGCTCCAGCCCCCAACCTTGTGGGATACTGGCGCCCGCGGGCCGCACATGCCGACGTTTGAGCCTAACGACTACGTCAAAGTTGCATTCCGGAGCCAGGCCACGGGGGAGACCGAGAGGTTGTGGGTCAAGGTCACCCGTGCGGACGATGGGCTGCGGGTCGTCTTCGGCGTGCTCGACAACGAACCTCTGGTGAACAAAGACTTGCGGCTCGGCGTTGAGCTTGCTGTGGCCTACGACATGATCCTCGAGCATGTGAAGCCTGGAGCGTTTGATCAGTAGCTCCACCTGCCGCCTAGGCCACTTTCCAGCGGTGCCCCGACACTAACCCGGCTCTGTGGCCGTCTGTACTCAGCGACCGCGTCGTGTCGTATGATCGTCCCAGCACTTCACGAGACGGCACTCCAGGTTGGGCCACTGAGGGGTAAGCAACCAGGCGCTGGCACGAGGCTGGGTGTGGGGAGTTGAACATGCTTAGGAACTTGTTCTCCCGCAGGGGCAAACTGGCCGACAAGCCAATCGAAGAGATGTCAGTGAACGAAGTCTTCCGCTATGTGGAGGCGCTGAATAAAGCCATGCCGGCACGCAGGGCGACCGCGCTCTGCCGTCGCCTGTTTTGGATTGCCTTCTACGACCACCACGTATCTTCGGCGGATCGTAAGAAGGCTTTCGCGTTCTCACAGATCCTTGGAGATAGCATCGAGGAATCCCTTGGAGATCAACCAGAGGCACTGAAGGCATTCCGCGAGGCAAGGTCTTACGAGAAGGAGAACGTCGACCGTCTTGGAGTCGGAAGCCTCGCCTGGCTCATCGAAGAACAGGAAATTCCCGCCCACGAGGTCGCCCGATTCATGATGAGGCCTGAGCATGGACACCTTCTCAAGGACGCTCTCGACGCTCTTGGCCCCCAGGAAGCCGCAAAGCTGAAGCCCGAGTTAGTTAAGGCTGCCATCGCAAACCGGCTCTTTTGGGCGATGAGCGTGGCCAACGGAGTCCTTGTCTTCCACAGCCTCGCGCTCATGAGAGACCCAGCGACTGAAGCCCTCTTCGACAATGCCGAGTTGGAAGCGCTCAGGAACACGCCCTCGGACTACGCTGCCGCCCGAAACGTGTTCGTAAGGGTGGGCCTCTTGCCGCCCGACTCAAGGGCAAGATCCCTACAGCCAACACCCCCGCCTGCGCACCTCGCTACCCTCTTGTTGTTCCTGCTAAGCGATATCTGGAAAGGTGAGGGTGACGCCCAGGAAACGTTGGACTATCTGGCAAAAGCTGGCGAGGAATGGTCGGCAGGCTTCCGTCTGGCTCGGCTCGCCATGTGCACGCACCTCTCGTTGGCTACTGTCGGGGACGCCTATAGCCCCCCGGTGCGGGACGAGGTGCGCTCTGCCCTTTTTGCGAATTGGCCCGATATCCGTGAGACTCTCGAAAAGCAGGTCGGCTGGCTGGAGACCCTCGAAGGGCACTCCTTCGAAGAACCCCTCTGGGTGCCCGATGTTTGGTTTCTTGACGCAGTGACGCGGGGCGGGTGTTGCAAGCAGACGGAAGAGGAATTCGAGGCGGTAAAGGACATCTGGTTAGAGGGTGGCCGGCTCCTCAGCCAGAAGCGCGCCGAGTACCTGGCGAAGCTACGGTTGTTCCTACGACAGTTGGCGGCGGCGTCTGAGAAACCCGGGCCGAACGCGCCGCTCGAAGACATGCTGAGCAGGGGCGGTTCCTTGATGAAGGAGGCGCTCGCGAGCGGCGAAAACTGGGTAGAAGAGGACTGGATGCTCTGACCGCGAGAGAATTGCCACCGACCGAGCGCCGCGGGGGCAAGGAGCAGGAAGGGGGTTCGGTGTGCAGATAGGTAGCGCGATATTCCTCTCAGCCCTAATTCTCGGAATTGTCGGGCTCTATGCAGCGACGAAGGATCGGTGGAACTGGAAGAAGATCGTCCTCTGGTCGGTCGGCGCTCCAGTCACCGTCCTTGTAGTAGTCGGCTTGGTGATCTTCGCCTACACCACATACTCGGAACGTCCGCAGGCTCAGACCGAATTCTGGGGAATCCGCCTCGGGACTTCGCGGGCGGACATCCGGTTTTTGAAGGGGGAACCTGCTACCAAGGTTGACCATGAGGGCTCCAGCGTTTGGTCTTTTGCGTCTGGAGGGAGCACGCACGATGTCTATATTGAACGCAACGGGAGGGTCAGTGCCGTGATTGCCACTAGTCCCTCCGAGGATTTCACGCATCTACAGGACATCGGTCCCTACAGCTCTCAGCAAGATATCGAGAACCGCTTCGGTCGTCCCACGAACACCTCCGTTTCCGAAGATGGGCTGAGCCGGTTGCTGTCGTACGGCAGATACAACTTGGTGTTCACTCTGACCGAGAACCGCGTCACCGCTCTCGGGATATACGATCCCCGCGCCTGGGGCGCCCCGCAGTTCTCGAAGGGGAAAAAATAGAACCCCCAAGACACTGTAGAAGTCGTGGCCCAGGCCGCTCACTTGGCGGCATAAGTGTCTTCTAGGACTGGTGCCACGTGCCAGAAAGCGGTGCACAGGCGATCCCTGAGGTGGCCGGTGTGATGTAAGGTGGGCTAATAGGAAGGGACGCGATTCGGCCATCGCGGCTGCGCAGGCGTTGTGACCACCGAGGATTTCTTTGAGGAGACACGCGAGCAGTCGAGGGTCAAGAGCGAAATTGTCGAGGAGTACTTCTTCACCTGGGCGCGGATCATAAGCAGCAGCCTTGACCGCGACCGCCGTTCTCAGGGTGGTCGAATCGGCTACGTTGACCTCTTCGCCGGGCCAGGGCGCTACACGAGTGGCGCAATGTCAACACCGCTTCGGATTCTCGAGACTGCGATCGCCGATCCCATCTTTTCGCAGCGTCTCGTCACCATTTTCAACGACAAGGACGAGGCTCATGTCAAGAGGCTCCAGGAGGCCATCGAGAGTCTCCCGGGTTACGAGAAGCTGAAGTACAAACCAGAGATCCGGAATCAGGAGGTCGGCACAGAGATTGCGAAGGAATTTGAGGACAGTCACACCATCCCGATGCTCGCCTTCATCGACCCGTGGGGTTACAAGGGACTTTCGCTGGGACTGGTCAACGCGTTTCTCAAGGACTGGGGCTGTGACTGCATTTTCTTCTTCAACTACAACCGCATCAACGCTGGGCTCACGAACCCGTCAGTCGAGAAACACATGACCGCCCTGTTTGGTGACGACGCTCTAGTTGGTCTCCGCCGGGCACTTGATGGATTAGTGCCCGAGGAACGAGAGCCGGTCATTCTTGGCGCTTTGAAGGATGCGCTGCGAGCTTACGGCCACCGTTTCGTCTTGCCGTTTTGTTTCAAGAGGGAAGACGGTGAGCGCACGAGCCACTACCTGATCTTCGTCAGCAAGGCCTTCAAAGGCTATGACGTGATGAAGAGCATCATGGCCAACCATAGCTCCGAGCAGAGCCAAGGTGTCCCGAGCTTCACCTATGTTCCGCCCCCGACGCGTCAACAACTACGTGCCCTCGATTTCAGCCGGCCACTTGATGACCTGAGGGACATGCTTCTTACGGCCTACGCTGGCCGAACGCTCACGCTCCCGACGCTCTATGAGGAGCATTCGCCGGATTTGCCGTACCTCATGAAGAACTACACAGCGGTTTTAGCTACCCTCGAGCAGGACGGGCAGATCTCTGTCGCGCGCCCTCCGCGAGGACACCGGGGCCATTTCGGCAAGAGAACCTCGATCACGTTCCCGGCGCGGCGGTAGCAGGAGCACTTCCAGGCGCCCCAGGGGCCGGCATCCCGCTCCAGAGTTGGCCGTCAAGAAGCCTTCCCGCTTTCTTTGGCGAGCGCCCGCCCCATTGCTTGAAGAAGAACGCCACCCCGGCGTCGAGACACTGATCGCGGATGTCGCGCACCCATGTGGCGTTGATTGGCCGGTGGCGCCGCCCGCTCTCTCCGCCGGCTATCACCCAATCGATCCCCCCAAGTGGAAGCTCCGGGATCGGCGTCAGCAACGGTTCAAGCGACAGAAACCGCACCGCCGCTGGCACCCGGCGTAACTCCTCGACCCGGCTAACGTAGGCTGCACTCTCGACCGTCACTCCTTGCCAGACATTCGCTGGCCAACATAGCAGCGGCGCCAACTCCGCTAGCCGCGCCGAGCGCTTCGTGAGGATCTGGAACGTGTGCCAGTGCGCACGCTGCATCGTTTCGAAGACCTTGCGAATAAACTCAAGGGGCACCCCCTCGTGGTAGAGGTCGCTCATGGAGTTGACGAAGACCATACGGGGCCGCTTCCATCGGATGGGCTCTTCGAGCTTCTCCGGCACAAGTCGGAGGTCGAAACCCTGCTCGTACGGGTGCCCTTTGATCCCACGCCAACGCTCCGCGAATGCCTCTGCGTAGCAGTGGGTGCAGCCGACGCTGATCTTTGTGCACCCGCGCACTGGGTTCCAGGTCGAGTCCGTCCACTGAATAGAGGTCTTCTCGGCCATGCAGTTACCAAGTTATCACGGAAGCAATCCTTGTCGCCTGTGGCGTTCCCACGCTGCACGGGCATTGTAGGTGAAGGGCAACCCGCTGGCTCCGTGTCGGCCCGCGAAGTGCCGGTGCATGGCGGATCGACTGCACCCGTACCGCTTGGCCAGCCTCAGGAAGCCCCAACCCTGCCCGTGGAGGCGGTTCGCTTCCGCACGTTCTTCTGGCGTGAGACGGGCGCAAACGCTGCACCAACCCTTGCGAGGGGGTGAGGGTGGAGGCCTACGCATCCAATCCTGCTCTCGAAAGCGGGTCGGTTAGATCGAAAGCCCTATCAGCGGAGTGACACATTGGCTCGCAATCTTTCAAACCTCTCCTCCCGCTATCGTCCACCTGTGGCACGTGGTGCACAGCACTGCCGCGCTCCCGTCGTCCCGAGCCAGCAAGTACGGCGCGGTGTTGCCCCCGCAGTGTGGGCAGGTCGCCGGTGCGGTGTAGAGGCTTGGCGTGCGCTTGCGTTGTTGGCACGCGGCGACGATGGCCACGGCCGCCCTGCGCAGCGAAGCAAGGTCACGGGTGGCAAAGGCGGCGCTGAAGCTGCGCTCCAACTCGGGCAGGTCGCTTCGCGCCGACACCCCAAACGCGGCCTTTGCGGCCATCACACGCCCAAGCAGTTCTTGTGCGCACGACTCCGACCAGGGTTCGATAGGCGCTCGACGCGAGGGCGCTGTGTCCGGCGACGATGCTGGTTCAGCGACCAAACTGGGCGCGGTGGCTGGGCGGCGTACCACGTGCTCGGTGGGCTGTGCCTCCTGCTCGTAGACGGCCGCCAGGATGCGCGCGTAGCGGCTTGGCATCATTCCCCCCCGACCCTGCGACATAAGCGACAGAAGCGACCAAAGTCACTCATCGCTCACCCTTTTGTCGCTTTTGTCGCTTTGGTCGCACCCCTCGGAGATCGCAAACCACCGTTGAGTCGGTCGCCCGCCGGTCACTTCCTGCGTCATTCCCGCTAGGTGTGACACCCTCAGCCGCTTGAGCGCCCGGTCGATTTCCGCCGCTGAGCGGTGGCGGTTGAAGTGGTCGCGGATCTCCGTCCGTGAAAGTCCAGCCTGTTGCGCTCGCAGCTCGGCAAGCACCTCGTCAGCAACGCGGTCACCAGTGAGGTCGCCAAACAGGTAGCGTGCCGACTCCTCGGCATATCGCCACAGCTCCAAGGCGGCCGCGAGATGGCGGGGGAGAATCACCCGCGAGCGATCAAGCAAGGCGAAGATCAGGGACAAGCGGAGCACGTGGGCTCGGCCTCGGTCGCGGACGGCCCCGTAGACGCCTGCGACGGCTCGCGTCAGTTCGGGGTACACAGCGACCCACCCCCGCTCTGCAGCCGGATCGAAACGAACCTCACCACCCTGCCTCGCAAGCCGCACCGTGGCCTGTAACCTGTCGGCAATGGTTTGCAGGCAGCCCGAGTCAACACGCCCGCCCAGGGGTAGCAGCCTCGCTCTTTTTGCTACCACCCACAGGATGCGGTTAGCCCACCCGTTGCAGAGGTCGGTCACCCCGACCAAGCTGTGAAGCTCAACTGGGGTGATGTGCCCGATGAGCGCGACGTGCACTCCGGTTGCGCGGAGCGGGTCTTTCCTGGTCATCACGCCGAGATTGCCGCTGTCCCAGCTTTGCCGCAGGATCGCGCTGAGTGTCGCGTTTTCCCGCCCCATGACCTGCAACACCCGGCCAAGCTCCGGCTCTTGAACCAGAAGTCGCCGATCCCTGTCGGCGGCCGGCACCGCTTTCACTTCTTCGGTTGCTTTTGTCTCTTCGGGGTCTCGTAGCTCGGCGATCAGGCCCTCGCCGGTGCTCAGGCCCGAGACGATGTTCTCTGCGGTCCAGACGGGGTCAGTGGCCGCTAAGACCCGCCGCACGTGGTTCCAGGCGACACCTTTGCCGGTGCCCGTGTCCTGCACCAGCGCAAGGAACTCGTTCGGGGTGTGCCGGTCGGCCTCAATGGTCTTGAAGGACTCGCGTCCGAGGAGTGCGCCGACTGCCACGATGAACTGAAACGCGAGCGCCGCTTCGTCGGCCTCTGTGTTCGGCGCGACGGCCGCCAAGAAGTCCCCGAGGATTCCCACCCGCGCATCGTCGCTTAGGGGTTCTGGCCACGACCTGTCGGGTTGTGCACTGGGCAGCGTGTCCATGACCTCGCTTGGCGGCGCTGCCTCGCGGTCTGCGGAGCGCGTTTGTCTTTGCCACGGCATCGCCACAGTCATGAATCGCCTCCCTCCCTGTCACGCCGCAACAACTCAGCCAGTGTTGCCCGGTAGCGTTCCGACACCCACGGGTGCAAGCGCTTCGTGAACTTGAGCGCCTCAAGCGCCTGTTCGTGTTCACGCCAGAGCTGCTCCGCGTCGAGGTGCGCGAGGTCACTGTGTTGCCAGCGCTCAGCCTCGCCAGACGATGCGAAGCGGTCCGGCACGCGGCACACGACTCGTGCCAGTTCCTCCGGGGTCAATTGGGGCATGCGCTCTTCCTTGAAGATCCCGAGTGCGGCGGCGACGGGGTCGCGGGACATCTCAGCGACCAGTCCGCACCGTGGCTTCGGTGGTGTTGCTGAAGGTGCGGTCTGTCAGCCACTGCTCAACGTCGGTTCGGCGGTAGAGAATGCGTGAACCGAGTTTCAGAAACTTCGGACCGCGACCTTGCACCCGCCAAATGCGCAGTGTGTTCTGGGCGAGTTCCAAATCCGCAGCCAACTCTGATGTCGTGAAGTAGTCTTGCATGATCACTCCCGCACAAATTTTCGAACCTCCTTGGCGCGGTTGTCACGCAAAATGTGTCAATTCCGAGCCACAAAAATCAGAGAGTTTTCGAATGCTCACTTCCCTGACCTTGACGGCTCGCGGGGAGCTACTATCGCGTGTCAAGCAGAGCTTTGGGTGGGTATAGCTAGGGCGCTTGCCTCGGTGGCGGGAGTTTCTTTCGACCCTCAGTTACGGGGAAGAAGAGCCTCTTGCCGATCCGATTCGTAATCTCACCGGGGGTCAGGTGGCCGGGCGGAGAGAGTCTTGATTCGACGCGAGTAAACACCGTCAGAAACCAAACGGGAGAGGTCGGCGTCCCATCTTTGAGAACAAAACTCCTAGTCGGCCTCGGCGGCAGTTTCACCCGCCGCATCTCTGCGCAAAGTTGACGCGCTATCGTGACTGTCTCCATCTCTGAAGGTCGTGCCCGGTCGAGCAGTGCAGCGACGGCTCGCCTCCTCCGTCCGCTGTGTCGGGCGGCTGAACGCCGTGCGGGTGTCGGCAGGCGTGGGAGGGCAGCGCGTGCACAGTACTCGTAGGGCAACCCCTCAACCGGCGGCGGGACGGCTGCCGGACGGTCAAGCCGTTGGCATTCCTCTGCACTGAAGTAGGTGAGCGCAAACAAACGCCAAAGATTGGGGTTTGGATCGCTCCCTCGGACTTTGCGAAGGGCACTCTTGCAGCGCAGCGCGTACTTCGCCCAGGGCGTGTAGGTGTCCACGAAGTAACGCAGCGATTCCGTGAAGGTCGCGGGCAGCTTCGGGCGGCCCCGCCGGGTGGTCGGTTTGAGGGTCACTGCTTGCCACTCTTTGTCAGTGAGGAATACGGCACCGACGGCTTGCGGGTCTTCGAGCTGAGCTGTCGCATCGGCGGCGGCCAATCTCTCGATTACCAACCGGCGCAGGGTTCGCGCGTTGGGCTTCCTTTGTGGGCCTTTCATTGCTTCGCCTGCTTGCCACTGGCCCGCATCGGCAGCACGACCGCAGCTTGCTCCGCTGCCTCGCGCAAATCGGCGAGCGCCAGCGGCGCGTAGACCCGTTCGGTCACTGTCACGCCGGAATGGCGTAGGAGCTTTGACGCGACGTGCACCCCTGCCTGCTTGGTCACCCGCAAGCCGAACGACCGCCGCAAGTCGTGAATGTGCACGTCGTCTGGAATCCCGGAGCGGAGCTTGAGTGCTTCCCAGGGGCCGCGGAGATCGCTCCGCGCCTTGCCCTTGTCGCGCCCGGGGATCACGTACTCATCGGTGCGGGGCAGGTTCCGTAGAAACGCCACCGTGCGTCCTGCCAGCGGGATTGTCTGCGGGCGTCCCGCCTTCGGCGACGGCACACGCCATGTTCCCGCGTCGAGGTCGAGGTCCGCCCACTTCGCCCGAAGAACCTCACTCTTGCGGGCTCCCGTTTCCACCAGCAACGCGAACGCAGCCCGTACGAACGGGTCGGCTTCGTCGTCAAGAGCTTTCGAAAACCGCGCCATTTCCCCGTCGCTCAGCACGCGGATTCGAGGCGCGTTCTCGGGGAGCAGCTTCACACGGAGCGCGACGTTCTCGGCGATGATCCCGGCACGCCACGCTGCTTGCAGGCAGGCACGGAGACTAGCGAGCAGTCGGTTTGCCTGCGTCCTGTGCCCGGCTGTCGCCTCCGCGTCTACTAGGGCCTGCACGTCCGAGACGGTCACGGCGCTGAGTGGCGTGGTACCCCACCGCCGCATCGCCTCGGCGACGTGCGCCGGATGACCGCGACCGGCGACCGTGCCGACGAGGTACCGGCGGTCATGCCGAGCCGCTTTCTTGCGGAGTTCAATTGTCGCCACGTACTCCCGTGCCCACTCTCCGAACGTCGGCATGGCGATACGCGCTTCGCGCTCGCTGGCCGGGTCGATGCCGTCTACATAACCCCCGAGGAGCGCCTTTGCCTTCTTTCGCGCCTCCTCAACGGTCAGTGTGCCGTGCGGATTCAAGGTGTACCGTCGCCGTCGGCCCTTCGGCCCATACTCGATCACGAACACGCGCCGGCCTGTGGGGTGCACGATTAGCGCGAAGCCTTGCACGAGAGTGTCGAAGCAAATCGTTCGTGTTCCGCGGGGCGGTGTCGGAATGCTGTCAATGAAACGTTTCGTGAGCTTGTGGACCATGGGGGCACCCTCCTCGAGACCGGCTGATTGCCTTTGCTGCCATGAACCTCTTGGCAGTACCTTGGCAGTACCTCTGACCCCTGGCAGTACCTTGGCAGTACCGCGAAAACAACTCTGGCAGTACCATGGAAACACGCATCAACATCAATATAGGGCGGTTATGTCTTGCAGTCAACAGCGAGAATCAGCCGTCAACGTATTTGCGCGTGATTCGTAATCAGCAGGTCCGCGGTTCGATCCCGCGCGTTGGCTCCAACAGAATCAATAACTTACGAGAACGTCTCAGGAATTGTGTACCACCTGGGGTCACCCTGGGGCCACGGTATGCACTTATCGGCCCTCTCTTGCTGGTCCCGGCAACCTAGCTTGCGTGGCGGATGAGAACAGCCGCAACCGCAGCAGCCCGGCCAGCCCAACCGGCTTCCTCTCAGCTGCCATCGCCCGATGCAACAAATGGTGGGAAGACACGGTCCACACGCTCGTGGTGATGCACGACTGAAAGCAGCAAAAGAAGCTCGAAGCCGCGATCCGCGACCTCGTGTGGCTGGCCGTTGAGCGAGCGAGACGCGGAGGCTACGAGCAAGGCCTCGCGCATGGGAAGCGAAGAGCGGTCAACTAAGACACCGCCACGGCCTCCGGTCCGGCTCTCGCGCCCCTGGTGGCGATTCTCTAACGCTTACCCAACAAGCTCTTGCCGTTTCTTGCCCAGTCGGCGAGACGCGATGTAGATCAGGGCTGCAGCGAACACAAGGAACCCCCAGGTGGATAGCGCCGGAACCGTAACCGGAGGGTCGTAGTAAGGCACGACGACCGGCGCCGCCAGATAGGCGATCAGATTATTGGCCAGTTGCTGTGAGTTCGCGTCCGCGGTGGTTCCCAAGAAGTTCACGTCAAAGACAACGATCAGAGACCCGGCCGGAGCGGCCGCCAGACTCCCTGGTCCGTAAACCATGGCAGGAACGATGCTGCCGGCGTCCGCGGCGATGGCCCCGTAGTGACCCATGCTATGAGTACCGTTCGCCACCAAGAACGTGAAGGGGTTCGTAATGCCGGTTGCGAATGGTGCCCGCACCGTCACAGTGTTGGACGGTGCCGTGAGGCCGATCGCGTCTCCCGCAACTGCCGCGAGGAAGCTGACAATGGAGTTGTCGCGGACGGCAAAACCAGAATTCTCACCCATGAGGAACAGGTTGCCGCCTCCGGCCAGGTAGGTTGTATAGGCTGTGATGTCGGAAGCTGAGAGCGCAATGTTGTTGAAGCGGGTATCCCAAATCTGCTCGTAAGTGGCAAGGCTCCCACCCGGGACTCCAGCGTTCGAAGTCACCGTGAAGCCTGCAGTCGTGAGCTTGGTGCTCAGGTTGGTATTGTCGGCATCAACAACGCTTGTGGCTTCAGTCACGATCAAGGCGTTCGCAGCCGAGGAAACGCCTGCGAACCCGAAAAGAAGCAGCACCGTTGCGAAGCTCACCTTGTAGGGCCCGGTCATAATTGCTCCTCTCTCTGATCTGGACCGATGCTACCCCATTGAGGACAGGTGTTAAGGCCTCAGGAACGCAAAGGCGAGGAGCACGTATCTGACGCCCACGGGCAAGCAGCGCTGGGAATGGTGACATGTCTTATTCCGCCGCTGTTCTCAGCCAGAGTTCTCCCTTGTGCTTAGCCGGTGGGTTGGCCGGGACCTGGACGGCTAGGACGCCCCGCCCTGGAGGTACTTCTGCATCCATGCGATGGCGTGGCCGATCATCAGGACCTGGTTTCCACGCTTCTGGGCGCCATGCCCCTCGTCGGCGAAGATGATGAGTCCCGCCGGCACGCCCCGCTTCACCGCCATGTTGTACATCTGGAGCGCTTCGCCGACGGGGACGCGCGGGTCGTTCGCGCCCTGCTCGATGAGGAGCGGGCCTTGGAGCCGGTCCACGTAGGTGGTGGCGGAGAGCTTGATGAGGACGTCCTTGTCCTTCTCCGGGTCCCCGTACTCGGAGGTGCGGAGGATGCGCCGGTAGGGCGCCGTGTTGTTGAGGAGCGTGAGGAGGTTGGAGATGCCCACGATGGAGACACCCGTATCGTAGGTGCCCCCGAACATGGTCATGGCCATGAGCGCCGAGTAGCCGCCATAGCTGCCGCCCACGACGCCGATCTTCGGCGCCTTCCCGTCAACCGCCCACGCCTTGCGGATGAACGTGGCGCAGTCCTGGATGTCCGTGATGATGTCCAGGCGCTTGGGGCCGTTGTCCGCGTCGAGGTAGGTCTTGCCGTAGCCGTCGCTACCGCGGACGTTGGGTTCCACCTTGACGAAGCCGGCGTCTAGGAACATCTGCGCGTATGGACTGAAGCCCGGTTGGGCCTGTCCTTCGGGGCCGCCGTGGAACTCCACGATCACCGGGCATGGCTTCGCGGCGCAGTCTTTTGGCCGGCGTACGAACATCGGGATCTTGGTGCCGTCGCGGGCGGGGTACGACTCGAGCGTCGCCACGGCGAACCCCTTCGTGTCCACCTCCGGCGAGCTTGGAATGACCCACCGTACAAGCGCCCCGGTCTTCCAGTCGTACACCCAGCTTGAGCGCGGGGCCGTGGCGGTCTCGATGCCGAACGTCGTGAAGCGCCCGTCGCGCGTCGTGGTCCCGGTGTAGACGTGGTCGGCCTCGGGAAGCATCGGGAGCGCGATGGGCGCGAAGGTCCTTGCGTCGAGGGCGAACAGCTTCGTGTAGCCCGCCTCGTTCACGTTGTACAGGATGCGGGTGCGGGTCTCATCAATGCTGAAGCCGGAGACGTCCCACTTCATCTCCGGGGTGACAGGCTCGAACTTGCCCTTTTCGTATCGGTAGAGGCGCCGGAACTCGCCGAACTTGGGCGTGAGCACCAGGAACTCGCCGGGCGCCGTGCCGTAGTTCACCGTGTACTCCTGCTTTTCGCCCTGTCCGAGGATCGGAATCACCTTCTTGCTGGTGGGGTCGTACTCGGAGTACTCGGACCACAGCGAACCCGTGGCCTTGTGGAGGAGCAGGTGACCGTCGGGCAGGTGGTCGGCAATCTCCCAGAGGCCGGGTTCGGTCACGACCGGCTCTTTCTTGTGGGTAGCGAGGTCGTAGCGGTACACGGCGTAGGCGTCGGGCTTGATGTCGTTGGAGTGGAAGTAGAGAACCGTGCCGTCATCGGTGACGAAGTCGAAGAAGGTCTGGACGTTCTTAATGTGCTGGACGGCGACCAACGGGCCGCCGTCGGCCGACTGTGTGTACAGCCCCGGATTCTCCTCGCCCTTGCGGTCACGCTGGACGAAGATGGTCCTGCCATCGGGCGAGATGTCTGTGAGATAGGTGGTATCGTCGCCACCCGTCATTTGGATGGGGAAGCGATCGGGCCCGTCCAGGCGCCAGACCTGACGGCTGCCGGTGACGGACCACCCGAAGAAGAGGTGGGAGCCGTCGGGAGCGACCACTCCCAGGCCCGGCGCGCGGATGTCCATCATCGCCTGGATCTTCGCCGACAGCTCGGCGGGCAGGGGCGGTGGGGCGAACTTGGCGAGGACCTCCGGCGATACGGTGTCCGCGCCGTGGCCCGTGTAGCCCACACCCTGGGCGAGAGCCGCCAGGGCGAGCAAGAGGGCCGCAGCCCCTGTCAGGAAAATCCGCAGTGTCTTCATGTGGTCTCCTCCGGCATCCCGAAGCCAGCCCAGAGCATCGGAGATGATGTCTCGCGCTCCGTGATCATACGTCAGCCTTGCGAGTTGAGTTCTGAACCGAGATATCCATTTGAACCTCGTCCCGCGATCATCATGGGCGATCCCACCCAATCTGCTGCCAAGTAACCACCGCCGGGAGCACATCGCCCAGGGGAGGTGGGAACTACACCCTCTGCGCCTCCGCCCAGCCGGGCGGCAGCGGTGCGCGCTAGCTGTGGGCCATGGAGCGGGAACTGACGTTCAATCCACGGACCCCACGGGGCCGTGACGCGCTGACCGGGAGGGTACGCGCCAAGGCAGGTCAGACGGGCTACGGCGAGGTCTTACGAACCTACCACCTCTCTGCTTTTCTTGGTCTTGAGAGTCCCGGAGAGATGGCTCTTCCGAAGGGCGCTTGCAGCGGCCCCCTCTCGGGCCCCCCAGTGGACCGGTCAACGACCGGTCAGTCGCTCCAGGTGTTCGGGATATCGAGCCCCTTGCACCTCGATCTCTGAGGCGGCGCCATCGATCGCACGGAGATCGTCAGACGTGAGCTCGACGGCAACTGCTCCGATGTTCTCGTCCAGGCGCTCCAGCTTCCGGGTGCCTGGGATCGGGACGATCCACGGCCTCCGGGCAAGCAGCCACGCGAGCGCGATCTGAGCAGGCGTCGCCTTCTTCCGCTTCGCGATCGTGGCGAGCAGCTCGACCAGGGCCTGGTTCGCCCTCCGGGCCTCTGGCGCGAAGCGAGGGAGGGTGTTGCGGAAGTCGGTGCTGTCGAACGTCGTGTTCTCGTTGATCTTCCCCGTGAGGAAGCCCTTGCCCAGAGGGCTGTAGGGAACGAAGCCGATTCCGAGTTCCTCAAGAGTCGGTATCACTTCTTTCTCGGGGGTTCTCGTCCACAGCGAGTACTCGCTCTGGACCGCAGTGACCGGCTGGACAGCGTGCGCGCGACGGATCGTCTGCACTCCTGCTTCAGAAAGGCCGAAGTGCCTGACCTTGCCGTCCTGAATCAGCTCCTTCACCGCCCCCGCCACGTCCTCGATCGGCACGTCGGGATCGACGCGGTGCTGGTAGAACAGATCGATGGCGTCGACCTTGAGCCGCTTGAGCGAGCCCTCGGCAACCTCTTTGATGTGCTCCGGCCGGCTGTCCAGGCCCATCCACTGCGGCCCGCCGTTGGGATCGAGCTTGAACCCGAACTTCGTGGCGATCACCACTCGCCCACGAAAGGGGGCCAGCGCTTCGCCCACGAGTTCTTCGTTGGTGAACGGGCCATAGACTTCAGCGGTGTCGAAGAACGTGACGCCGCGTTCGACCGCCTTCCGGAGCAGTGAGATCATCTCCTGCCTATCTGCAGGCGGGCCGTAGGAGAAGCTCATCCCCATACAGCCGAGCCCGAGAGCCGAGACTTCCAAGTTACTGTTTCCGAGCTTGCGCTTTTTCATAGTATCTCCTTCGGGGCGCCATAAGGCGACCCACATTGTCTACAGCGCCAGCTCGCTGTCGGTCCATGCCGCCCCGCCATCCCAGCTACTCAGATTTAAGCGAAGGCATATCGATGGAGAAGCAGTACTTGACATCGGACTTGAGCAGCCTCTCGTGACCTGCCCCCAATTGTTGTACCACCCTTTATGTTAGTCCTCCCATTGCTGGCAGTCTCTCGTTTGGAGGCGGAATCTCTCCACGTTTTGGGCGTATTCTCGTTTTCGCTAATCCGATGGTGTACGGCGAGAGGAGACGATCATGAAACGGCATGCAGGTGCGATTCTCGGGATCTTGTTCCTTGCGCATGCGGCGGCGGCGCAGTTCACCCAGCAGGGCAGCAAGCTGGTCGGCATGGGCGCCGTCGGGGCCGCCTGGCAGGGCGGCTCGGTGGCGATCTCCGCGGATGGCAACACAGCCATCGTCGGCGGGCCCGCCGACAACTCCTCTGCGGGTGCCGCGTGGGTGTACACGCGCAGCGGGGGGGTGTGGTCGCAGCAGGGCAGCAAGCTTGTCGGCACGGGCGCCGTCGCGGCTGCCTGGCAGGGCTCCTCGGTGGCGATCTCGGGAGATGGGAACACCGCCATCGTCGGTGGGTGGGCAGACAACTCCCAGGCCGGGGCCACGTGGGTATACACGCGGACCGGGGGTGTGTGGTCGCAGCAGGGCAGCAAGCTGGTCGGCACGGGCGCCGTCGGAGCCGCCCAGCAGGGCAGTTCCGCGGCGATCTCTTCCGATGGGAACACCGCCATCGTCGGTGGGCCCACCGACAACTCCGGTGCCGGCGCTGCGTGGGCCTACACGCGCAGCGGTGGGGTGTGGACGCAGCAGGGCACCAAGCTGGCCGGCACGGGCGCCGTCGGGATCGCGCAGCAGGGCGGCTCGGTGGCGATCTCGTCGGACGGCAACACTGCCATTGTCGGCGGGTTCCACGACAACAACTATGCCGGCGCTGCGTGGGCCTACACGCGCAGCGGCGGGGTGTGGACGCAGGTGGGCAGCAAGCTGGTCGGCACAGGCGCCGTCGGGACCAACGTCCAGCAGGGCACCTCCGTGGCGATCTCGGCGGACGGGAACACCGCCATTCTCGGCGGGTGGGGCGACAACTCCCAGGCCGGCGCTGCCTGGGTGTTCACCCGCAGCGGCGGGGCATGGTCGCAGCAGGGCACCAAGCTAGTCGGCACGGGCGCCATCGGGATGGCGCAGCTGGGCACCGCGGTGGCGATCACGGCGGACGGCAACACCGCGATCGTTGGGGGGGTCCACGACAATTCCGGTGTCGGCGCTGCGTGGGCCTACACGCGCAGCGGCGGGGTGTGGACGCAGCAGGGCAGCAAGCTCGTCGGCACGGGCGCCGTTGGGGCTGCCCAGCAGGGCGAAGGCGGATCGGTGGCGATCTCCTCCGATGCGAGCACCGTGATCGTCGGCGGGTACGGCGACAACTCCAATACCGGTGCCGCGTGGGTGTTCTCGGCCCCGACTCTGGTCACCGTCTGGGTGCCGGTGGCGAGCCACAACTCCGGCCTGAACCAGAGCCAGTGGCGCAGCGACCTTGGCCTGCTCAACATTGGCAGCGTCATAGCCAACGTGCAGCTCAGCTTCTACGGCAGCGGCGGCATCGTGACCAACACGGTCTACGTGCCGGCCGGAGCGCAGTCGATCCTGACCGACGTGGTCGGGCAACTTGGTGGGAGCGGCTCAGGGGCGATCCAGATCG
>Ga0209048_10001956_pt1 | contig 20771 bp, 15 predicted proteins | sample FrelakmetCRP12CR_FD_187146 | JGI IMG/M metagenome (GOLD analysis project Ga0209048, IMG submission 187146) | Freshwater lake sediment microbial communities from the University of Notre Dame, USA, for methane emissions studies - CRP12 CR (SPAdes)... | ecosystem: Environmental > Aquatic >... | reverse complement strand
GGAGACGACGCGCTTTCTGGTGGATCTATTCAAGATCTCCGATCCCAGCGAGGCGCGCGGCAACACCGTGACCGCGCGCGAGATGCTCGACAAGGGCGCGGCACGCATCGATGCGGAATTGGCCAAACAACCCACCATTCAGGCAACGCTGCAGGACACCGTCGGTACCGTCTACATGGGACTCGGCCTGTATAGGCAAGCGCGGCCCCTGCTCGAGCGGGCCCTCACGATCCGCCATCGCCTGCGGGACGCCGATCCGGAGGAAATTTCCGAGTCCTTGGTCCACCTCGCCGACCTGCAAAGGGAGCAGGCAGAGTACGCAGCAGCGGAGAAGGCTTATCGCGAAGCGACAAAGCTACGGACGGCGAACCCCCAAAGCCAGCGCAGTCAGATCAACCTCGCGAACAGCCTGTATGGCCTCGGAATCGTGCTGGATCGCCAGGGCCGCTATAAAGACGCCGAGCGCAGCTACCGCGACGCGCTGGCGCTGCAGCACCAGCTCTATGGCGAGAGCCATAGCGACATCGCGCGCACCCTCGAGGACCTGGCGCAGGCGATCTACGACGGCGGTGACTTGAAGAGCGCCATCGCGCTGATGCAAAACGCTGTGGCCATGCAGCGCGAACTGCTCGGTACCGCCCCGCACCCCGGCCTCGCCGACGCCATCAACGACCTCGGACTGCTGGTCGAAGATAACGGCGATTACGCTGAATCCGCGAGCCTGTACCGCGAATCGATCGCGATGTACCACCGGCTGTACGGCGACAAGCATCCCAGGATTGCCAGCGGTCTGAACAACCTCGCGGGCGTGCTGAAAGAGCAGGGTGATCTCGCGAACTCCGAGTCGACCCTCCGGCAAGCACTCGCGATGCAGCGCGAGTTGCTCGGCGTAGAGCATCCGGACGTCGGCAATACGCTCAACAACCTCGCGGACGTACAGTATGACCGCGGCGATCCCAAGGGCGCGCTGGCGACGTTGCGCGAAGCCCTCCGCGTCTACCGCAATCTCTACCCCAACGACCATCCCGACGTTGCGGCCGTGACCAACCGCATCGGCTTCTGGCTGACGCTCGCAGGCGATTACGCCGATGCCGAGCGGCACATCCAGGAAGGACTCGCGATGCGGCGCCGGCTGTTCGGCGACACCAATCCGAACGTCGCTTCCAGCCTGGGAGCTCTGGCGATACTCCAAGTGGCGACCCACCAGTACTCGGACGCATTGGCGTCGGCGCACTCGTCCGCCCAAATATATACCTCGGCCCTGTCCGCGTCGCACTGGAAGACCGCGATCGCCGAGAGTGCCGAAGGCGCCGCGCTCACGGGTCTCGGCAACTACTCCGAGGCCGAGAAGCTGCTGCTGCACAGCTACGAGATCCTGAGAAAGGATGTGGTCGCACCGGCGGCCGTCCGTCTGCTCACGCGAGACTATCTGGAAACGCTGCGCCGGCTGCAACGCCGCGGGCAGGACCGCGGGCGCCCTGCTGCGCCGCACGAACGACGCGCCATGCCCGGCCAGGCGATCGCTGCGGCACCGCGTAGCTGACGTACGAGCGGGCCGGGCATTACATAATGCCAATATTTCGCATTCGCGGTGGCGCGGGTTACCAAAGCGTGCTAGCGTGCCGATAAGCACATAATAGATGGTTTGTCAATCGACTGGGGCGCAAAAAAACGGAGAGCCTCACGTCGGCTAACCGGTCCGTGGAGCAACGGCACAAGCAAAATAATCGGAGAAGTCATGATCACTCGCGCATCCGGAACCTATCTTGAAGTCATCGTGCGTTTCGCACTGACTCTGACGGCCCTGTTCACTGCGGGCAGCGTCCTCGCGGAAGCGTTACCCCCGCCGGCCCCACCTCCTCCCAATTTGCGTGTGGCTGCCGCGAACTCCTCTACGGACAACTCCGTCTATGACGTGTTCTTCAGCCCCGCGTCAACCCTATTGCTGAACAGCGACGGAGCGGTCTTCAATAGCTTTGGTTCGCTCGTGTACGTGCCAGACACCGCGAGCCCCGCCGGCCTCGATCTGGTGGTGGCCGACACGGGCGGCGCTAACATCGTTCGCTACGTCGGCCCAACGGGTACGCCGCTGCTAGCATCGACGGTCGTGTGGAACGCCACGAGTGGCGGCCCGCAGCATCCCGACGGTCTCTCGGTGGATACCACCACTGGGAATCCCACCAGTGGCAACCTGTATGTCGTCACTACGAACGGTGGGGCACCGCAGGTCTGGGTCTTCCGGCCGGCGGCATCCCCATCAGGCTATTCGACGAATCCCATCCTGCTCGACGGGAATGTCGCCGGCTTCCCCGGTTTCCACGGCAAGGAAGTCGACTCCCTGGTCGAATCGATCGTCGCCCCTCAATTCCAGAACATTTCGCAGCCGGCGGGCATCGGCGCCGGCGACCTGCTGGTGCTGGCGAGCGACAACGACAACGACGGAAACTCCGACGAGAATGAACCCGGATTAGTCTATCAGTATAAGGTGGCTGACATTCAGGCGGCTATCAATTGCGCTGCTACAATAAATCCTGGCCCTGGAATACCTGTGACCGCCTGTACCATGGCACAGCTCCAGCCGGCTGCTTCTTCGCCGACGATCCTCTTGTCTAACTCGCAGTTTTACTCGCCCTCGTCCGGGGTACCGCACGGCATGGACTTCTGGCCCCTCGATGGGAGTTTGCTGATCTCTACGAGTGTCGGCACCATCGTCCAATATCCCCTGCCGACCGGCGGCGCCGTCGGCAACAACTTTGCTTCGCCCACCTGCAACACGGAGGTGTGCCCGACCAGTTCGTTCTACAAGCTGAGAACGGGCATGCAGACGCAGGCAGGCATCACCACCACCTACGCCTTCGTGACCCAATCGACCGGGACGAGCAGCGGTAACATACTGGAATTTGGCTCGCCAATTCCGTACGGGGGTTTCACCTACCCAATGGACGGGAGTACGCCGCCGGCGGACGTGACGGTGGTGCCGACGAACGCGAGCGCTCCAAGCGCCCCACCAACCGCGGGTAGCCCCAAGGGCCTCGCAGTGGCGCCGCCGGGTTCGGCGCTGGTGGCCCCTCTCGTAAATTGTACAACCAGCGGCTGCGCCCCCGCCAACGCGACGGGTGGTCTGACGAGCACGATCCAGGGCCCTGGAGCGGTCAACGTGAGCGGCGAAATCCTCCAGCAGGCGTGCGTCCTCACAGATACCCGGGTACGATCGGATGGCACCTGCCCGGGTACTCTCACCATAACCAATTCGCAGTGCCCGAACTTCTCGCCGCACACGAGTTACACGCTTCTACCCACCATCTGCGGCGCGTCGGCGTCGACGTCGCACCCAGTGCCCGCGGGCTGGGTGCATGGGAATCAGCTTGCGGCTATCCAAACCGTTGCCAGTGGTGTCGACGGCATCGCGGATATCATCGTTGATTCTGCGCCGAAGCCGAGCGCGCTCATTCCGGGCGCGTCGGATCCTGCCTGCCTAAAGATCCCACCGGTGGGGGGCCCTCCGATACCGGAACAGGTGGTGGGCCATGCCCCGGGCCAGGGCAACGAATTCCAGCCGGAGGGAATTTACACGGTCACTGATGTGACCGGCTACTGCGACGGCGGCCACGGCCGGACAGGCAATTTGTCGCTGTATGTCGTCGGCACCAGCTTGACGCCGGCCATCACAAAGTCCATTCCGGCATTGGTTGTCTACACCGACGCGAAGCTCCTCTTCCTGGGAATCGTGGTGCACTCAGCGAGCATCGCCGCAGCGCTCCAAAAGCAAATCGGGGCCTGCCTGGCCCAGGCAACGGTTTTGCTGGACACCGGGAAATTCGGCCCTGCGGCGATCCAGATCACCACGTGCTATAACCTGGTCAACCACGCACCTCAGAGCAGTTTTACCAGTTCGTCCAAATACCCGAATCCATTGGGCGACGTACTCTCCCGGATCCAGACGGTGTATTACCTGATGAACACCCTCATTTCGGGCAATCCGACCATTGCGCCGATAGCGCCACTGGGTGGCGATTGAGGCAGCGCCGGCGCACGCTCGAACGCGTGCGCCGGCTTCCGGGGCTGTGGATTTGTCAGGTTTAGCCGTGGAGCGATCGGCCGAGGCGGCGGCCTTCAGTCAGGCTATTTGCGGACCCTGCTCGAAGCCGAAATCCTATCTGCGAACCGGTATGTCGATATAGCTGTCGTTATACCAGCGGATCTTAAGAGGAATCCTGCCGTCGGCGATGGATTCCTCGCTCACGTCGTTACCCGTGCCGTAGTTGATCTCGCGATCCGGGCGCTTGTTGACGCCGAGAACCATCACCAGGCGGCTGCCCGCCTGGAGCTGCCGGCTCGTCATGCGCTCGCTGCGGAAAGCGAGCTCCTGGCGCTCACCCGCCTTGAGCAGGTGCCGATGAACGCGGTCCCGGGCGTAACTTGCGCGAAACTCATAGGCAGGATTGAACAGGCGAACGAAGTCGCCGCTGGCCAGACGCTCGTAGAGCGTGATGTTCAGGTCCGCGTCCATCTTATTCACCGTGAAATCAAGCCGGCCCGAGAACACGCCATCGAACTCTATCGCCTTCGCGAGCGGTTCGCTCACGAACATGGTGTCGTTATGGGTGATCGGACTCTTGGTCACGAGATCCGTCGGCGGCATCCAGCCGGCATCGGTGCGATCGGCGAAATTTACCGTCTGCAGGACGAACGCCGCCTTCGCGCTCTTATGCCGCGTCAGGCGGCGCCCCTCGCCGGACGCGGTTGCGTCCAGATGATACCTCAGCGATCCCCCCGCCATCGCTTCGAGCGATCGGACATGCCGCCACTCGTTGGCTCCCATGGCCTCGTAGTTGATGCGATCCGTCAAGAGGGGCGGCGTTGCGCCGCCCTTGAGAACGTGGTCGAACCACTGATATTGCAGCTCATGAAAATCGACCAGCGCTGCTGAATCGACTTGATAGCCGTGCAGCAAGGCCAAAGGTCCGCGCTGCATCACGCCGTCCTCGTAAGGACCGATAAGCAGAGTATGGTCCGCGTGCGGGTTATATCGAGTGTGCTGCGTGAAGTAATACAGGGCGGCGGGCGCGCTTGCGGCGAAGTAGCCGCTGATCGTCAGCACCGGAATGTTGATCTTTGCGAATTGTTCGCGGAAAGGGATCATCGTTTGCCAGTACCGGTCGTAGCTCGGGTGATTCAACCAGCGGATGAACAGCGGATTGGGCTGTCCGTACAGCCGGCCCAAATCACGGAATCGACGCCCGCTGCGGTACCACTGCTGATCGAGCGCGCGCCACGGCTCATCGTCGCCAAGGCTCTTGTCGAGGGGTGCACTGGCGGTGGTCACGTGCAAAGACCACCGGTATGCGGAGTTTTGAAAGATGCTCCCCGCCATGGGGGCATCGACACCGGGTGCGGTGGAGGCCGATGTGGCAATGGCCTTGAGCGCGGGCGGCAGTCGCGTTGCAGCGGCCCACGAGGTAAAGGCGCTATAGCCGTCGCCGACCATTCCCACGCGTCCATCGCTCCACGGTTGCCTGGCAATCCAATCGATGACCGCGCGCGCATCGTCGCCGTCGTATTGATAGGGAACGATGCTGCGGGGGCTGGTTCGCGTTCCGCGGGTGTAAGCCATTACCCCCACGTAGCCGTGTGCTGCACACTCCTTGGCGGAATTTTGCGAGTCGTAGATCGTGACCTCGAGCAGCGTCGGCAGCGGTTCGGAGCGGCTCTTCGGGCGAGCCACCACCGCAACGATGCTCCCCCCGTCCGGAGCCTTGATTAGGACCTCGTTGTCGACCGTATAGCGTCGATCATCGTCCGCGGCGACGAGCGCCTCGACCAGGGGACCAAAGTTCCGATAGGCATCAAACGCGAGGTAGGTCCAGATCAGCCTCACGGCTTCCGATTGGTCGATGCTGTCTTTGGCCCGCCGCTGGTCAAGTGCGCTTTGCAAAGCCGCCTGAAACACTTGCGGGGAAGCCTCGAGCCGCCGGGTGACCGCGTACGCGTCCTGATCGCTGAGGTGAGCTACCACCTCGCTGAAGGATCTCGTGAATGCTTTGGCGAATGAAACCCGATTTTCCGCCTCGATCGCCTTCGCGTACGCGTACAGGTCGTATACCGCTATCTGGCCGGCCGGCTCACCGATATTCGCGTGTCGCCGCCGATCGCGCAGCGCCTGGCGCGAGACATCCGCGGCCGCGTAGGCGCCGGCGACCATTTGAAGCGCAGACAAATCGGTGAGATAGCGATCGGGATCGGGCTCCTGATAGACGGGAAGGACTCGCTCGGCCAAATCCCGCATGAGCGCGCGCGTCCTCGCGTCGTTCGCGGTTTGCGGCGCGTGAAATTCAAGATCCGACGCTTTAGCCCCTGCCGGTGGTACCGCAACGAACAGACAAGCCGTGAGGACTCCCGCCGTCCAGAGACCACTCTGCCTCCCGGCTGGTATCGAAGGCGTTCTCATGGGCGAGCTCCGGGGGCTTTCAGGTCCGTCGCGCTGTTCGCCGTCCGAGAAGCCTTGACCAGATGCGCGACAATCGAGAAAAGCTCATGCGCCTCGCCGGGCCCGCCGATATGGATGACACCCGTGCCCTTAAGCTCCTTGCCGAAGACGTCGACGACCAGCTCGAGCACGTCGTCCTCGAGCGTACCAAACGTGCCGTCGATCAGCACCCAGGGCGGCGACTGGATCAGGAGGCGGGCAAAGACCAGGCACAGCTGCTCGTCCTGACTCAATTCCCGATCCCAACGTCGGGTCTCATCGAGCAAGGGTGCAAGACGCTCGAGGCCAAAGCGGTAGAGCGCACGCGTGAAGGCGCCCGTGGTGAAACTCTCGGCCGGCAAGGGATACGCGAGCAGCTCTCCCAAGGTTCCGCGCGGCAGATACGGTGTGCCGCGCGGCAGGTAAAATATCTGTTCCCCGCTCGGGCGGGTGATTTGCCCAGCGCCCCAAGGCCACAGGCCCGCCAATGCCCGAAACAGCTGGGTCTTGCCGGTTCCCGGCGCACCAAAAATAAGGGCGCGTTCGCCGGCCTTCACGACCACTTTGGTTTCCTTGAGCATATCCGCGTTGGCGGAAGACACGATCTTAAGGTCCTCGATCGTTATCGCGCCTGGATCGCCCTCCATGTAAGCGATGCGGCTTTCGAAGCCACGCGGTTCATCGGTAGTCATCAGGGCATGGCGGAAACTCGCGACTCGCAGCAGCGTCGCGCGCCAGTCGGCAATCATGCTGAAATTGTCCACAAACCAGCGCAGCGACGACTGCGCCTGGGTGAAAGCGCCGGCCGCCATCATCAGGCCGCCGAATGAAACCTTTCCCGTGAAGTAAAGGGGCGCGGCAACCAGGATGGGAGCCACCAGCGTCACCCAACCGAAACCCGCGGTGATCCAGGTGAGATGGGTATGCCCACTCACGATGCGGCGCGTCGCGGCGAGCGCATCGCCAAGATTGGATTCGATGCGGCGTTTCTCGCCCGCCTCACCCTCCGCCAAAGAAATGGCATCGACGTGCTCGTTGACGCGTACCAGCGAAAAGCGCAGATCGGCTTCACGCGCGTAGCGATTCGCATTTCGGCCGACCAGATCCCGTCCGACCCAGTAGCTCATGAGGGAGCCGCCGCCGGCGTAGATAATCGCTGCCCACACCATGAAGCCGGGAATTGCATAGTCCCGATCGCCGATGCTAAAACTGAAGCCGCTGGAAAGACCCCACAGTACACCGGCGAAAGTGCCGAACAGGATTGCCGCCTGCAGCAGTCCGATGCCGAGATCGGCCGACAGATCGCAGAGGTGGCGTGCATCTTCGTGCATGCGCTGATCCGGATTCACGCCCATCACTCCCGAATTGGCGAGCCAGAACGCGCGGCGCGGCCGCATCCACTCCTCGAGGAGGCTCTGCACCAGGCCCTCGCGCAGCTTGACTTGCAAAGTCTCGGCAAGCCATCGCTGCGCCACATTGAGGACCAGGAGACATCCCGCGATCAGGAAAAAGACCCCGAGCTCGAACAGAAAGTCCCGCAAGTCGCGGCGCGACAAAGCATCGTAGAAAGGCTTATTCCAGCGGTTGAGGCGAATTTGTCCGTAGGCGGTCGCAATCACGACCAGAATGACGGCGATGACCAGCAGCACCAGCATCCTGCCGACCGGCGAGGCGAAGGTCGCACGGGTCATCATGACGAGCTCGCGCACCATGCCCAAATTGGCAGCCGCACCCGCAGGTGCGGTGCCGGAGATTTTGGGTGAACGATCTGTCACGGTGCAAGCACTCTGTCACGCCTCGAGGAGGCAGGATACCAGTTGACCCCTCTGGTATCTGCGGCAGATGTGAAAAACTCCACCGCGACAAGAGTGTAGGGATGCGATTCAGAAGGTGGTGCAGATGATTTCTGCGGGGGCATGAAGGACCGTCACGGACTCCCCATCAAAACTCGCGCATCTGCTGCCATTGACCGTCACGCCGCGTAGCGGCGCCGCGAGCGGTGGGCGCAGGAGGATCTTGGCTTTGATCCCGCTGTCGATTTCAAATCGCAGCGTTTGCGAATCGATTTGACGCAGCGAATAACTGAGGCTGCCGTAAAGAGTCGGCATCTTATGCACTTGCACGCCGCTACCTTCGATCCATTCGGGCGCAAGACCCGCCGCCAATACCAGGCATTGATCGGCTTCGCGCTCGTAAGCGATGAGTGTGCGCACGGCGAGAACGTATTCGGCGGCAATCCAGGTGTGCGGCAGATCGCCGATATGGGCAGGCGCCTTAGGGTCGCGCCACGCGATTTCCGGCCACTGATTCCAAGGCGGCGGACGGCGGTCCGACAGAAAGAATTGGAGCAGCTCCAGCGCCGCATCACGCTGCCCCAAGCGCACCAAGGCGCCGATGATGCGGATTTCATAGGGCGTGTAGCTCGCCGATACGACCGCGCCGCTGCGCTTGCTGCGCCAGTCGGTGAGATACTTGTCGAAAGTTCGATCGACAGCCTTGCGGTTGAGCCCGTCGGGCACATCGTGCAGGTAAATCGCATTCGCAGTCGCCGTCGGATCGAAGTCCGCCCACTCGATACTGCCGGGAATGAAGTCCAGCTTGCGCTGCGCGCGGGTGGCTTCGATCGAGGCGAACAGCGAGGCAGCGAAGCGAATGGCGAGCACTTGCCAGCGCTGCGCCGCATCATGCCGGCCGAGCGCCTGCGCCAGGCCCACGGCATCGCGCAGCCCCCGCAGTGCCCAGAAGTCGTCCCAATAAGAATGCACCGGCTGTGCGAGGTAGCCCTCATGGCTGACCGATATCGGCAGCAGTCCATCCTCACCGAGCAAGCGCTCGATGCATCCCACCGCCTTGTCGACGAAGGTCCACGATTCCTCGAGGAATGCCTCATTCGCAGTGAATCGATAGTAGTCGGCTATCAATGCCAGCAGCTGTCCGTGGCTATCGTGTTCGACCAGCCAGTCGGTCCCCTCGCTGTCCACGCAACAAGGCACAAACCCATCTTGGCGCTGGTGGGGTGCATACCAGCGGATGAACTCCCGGACTTCATCCGAATGCCCCATGCGCAGCAACGCGGCGCTCATCATGGCGCCATCCCTGATCCAGGAGCGCGTGTAACGCCGCGGTCCCGGCTGCAGGGCCGGACCTGCGCGGGTAACCAGAATGTGCGCCGTCGCCGTGAGCGCCGCATGGATCGCGTCCCCGATCCAGCCGTTGCCGACCCATTGGGTCGCCGCAAGCGTTGGCCGCCAGTCGAATGCCGGCTCGCCAATCGAACCCGCCGCAGCGAGCGACGTGCAACCGATCACCCGTTCGCAGATCTGATGAGCTTGCAGCGACAACGCAAACTCGAACGCACCGGTGGCAAAGCCGAAGGGATCGTGCTCCTGCGCGCTCTCCGGCAGCGTGCCGGCGCGCAGCAGGGACGCCATGAACCCCTCGTCGAAGCGCATCGCCCCAAATCCCGCGGGCTCGGTCATCGGCACAATTAGCGTGGTCCCGTTGACGCACACCGCGCGTCCATCCCACTCCAAGTCCCGGATCGGGCTGACGCCTCCCAGGTTGCGGAAGCTCTGCCAGGGCGGCGTGACTTGAAACGGGCGCAGCAGCACGAATAGGCGAACGGACTGTCCTTGCTCGGTGAGGTTTTCGAACCGGTAACGCACTCGCAATCCGCCGCTCACCGTGGCCTCGGCCTGTATACGCAGACACCAATCCCCGGTCTCCCAAATCACGGATGGCACCGGCATCCACTCCTCCCGCAGTTCCTGCCGCGAGGCAACCTCCGCCCAGGTGAAGAGCCGGTGGTTGATCCATACCATGGGCTCGATCGAGAATGACCCTTGGCCCACCTCGACCATGCCATCATCGTTCATGAGGGCGCAATGCGTGCCATTTGAGGTGCCGATCGGCGTCCACAGGCTCTGTTCACGATGCAGCCAGCGCGGATGCCAGCCGCGCGTTTCGGTATCGGCGATGTGGTACCAGAAGGCATGGATCGAACGCGAAAATTCAAATGACTGCAGACGCAGAGCCGCGCCCGCCGATGGTTCATCGAGTTCGAGACGCAGGAATCGGGTCTTGAGTCCGGGCAGATACACGAAGCTCCGTCCGCCACCCGCCCGCGCTGCCGTATACAACGTTTTCCAGCGATGCCCGCTGGTCGAACCACGAACCCGAAAGCCGCTCTCGGGTGCGTCTCCCAGCCAATCGATGATCAGACCGCCCACCATGCGAGGTTTGATCGAATCGATCGCAAGCCAAGGCCGAGGATCGTCGGGGCGCGGCCTCCAGCCGGCGCCGAGCAAAGCGCCGGCGGCTTCAAAATCCGGCAATGCGCTGGATGCGCTTGCCCTCGGCGCTTCGGTCGGACTGCAATCCTCGATCTCCAAACAAGCGATGCACGTCGTGCCCTTGCCGCCTTCGCCCGCGACGATGGCAAACTCAATGGCGCCTAAATTCGAGATGCCGCTGCCGCTCGACGGGCCCCAGGCAAACTCGATTTCCCGGCTCTCCACCGTCACGCGTTTCCATCGCGCCGGGAGCCGCAAGTCCTTTTTCACCCATCGCCAGACGTTCTGACCGGTCGCATCAATCAGCTTCAGCTCCAGATGATTCAGAGGGCCGCGTCCGCGCAGCCGAAAATGCACCGCGTACTCCGTTGGCATCGCGCGGTTCAATGCCTTGCGGGCGACCACAAAGCCCCCACCGCCCTTGAAATCGAAATCCAAACGAAGCGCAGAAACGCGCCCCGCGAATACCGTGGACAGCACCAGCTCCGCGTTACCGGAAACGGTCGGCCGCCATTCGCAGGGAATGGCCGAATCGGCGTTCTTTGATTTTCGCGTCATGGCCTCACCGGGCGAGTGCCTCGAGCATGAGCGCGCGAATCCGATCGAGCGGCACCGCGGGTTTGCTCAATACTCGAATGCGCACGATTCGGGATCCTTGGAGAGCCTCCAAAGTCGCCCACTTAAACGTGCCACCGGAGATGCTCACCCTCGAAAAGGCGCCCTCCCCCACGCCGGATTCCACAGTCCTCTTGTAATGCGCCGTGTCCTCGCCGCCGTGCAATTCGTCCGAGAATTTCTTCTGGGCCATCGCTGCCGATAAAAACTGATAAAGGTCGACTCCGATATTGGTCCCGGTTCCGTATCCGTACATGCACCCCACAGAACCGTCAACGCCGACCGTGGGCGAAGGAGGCGCCACAGGGCGGCCGACGACAGCCGATACTTGGGCCACGGTCAGTAGAGCGCAGGCATCGGGCGCAGCGTACCCCACCGAGAGGCTGCCGATCGCGATGCCAGCGAGCACGACAATTGCGAGGAGCGGACGGATGGCGATGATAGACATTTAAAATCCCAGCACCTGATGGGTGATCCGATAGCTGAGAGTACCGGCTGACGCCTGCCAAGCTACTCCGAGCTTCGCGACTATGGAAGCGCCCCAGCATCACCCATTCGCACGCAAGCGCCTGATTTACCAAGTAAGCATTTTGCGTGCCAAACACGGTCATTTCCCACTTTTTGATCCCCATGGCAAATCGAGTGCAAAAGGTTCTAAGAACGCCGGTCTGGTTAACCGACGTTTTGCACTTTTTTGCACTGCATAGTCCGAATGGACGTAAAGGAAGCGCGTGGCGGGCCACGCTGCTCGAGGCCGGTGTGGCCGTTGCCAATTGCGTCACACCCAAGGAGCGCGGGAAGACGGAAGATTGTTTGAGTCCATGACTTTTGAGCACTAGCGTCAAATTGCTGCACCGGACAACTCGGTCCAGCAATGGATATGACGAAAGGAGGCGTTCATGAGCAAACTGTCTGATTGCCGGTTTCGCCGCATCGTGACCGATTTGAGCGACTGTGAAGACGCGATCGACGAACTATTCAACGGTGTCACCGATGACGGGCAACCGTTATCGGGTGACGAACTGCGCGCGGCTCGACGGCTGATCAGCTCATGCATCAGCGTCGTTACACGGGTCGCGGAAATGGCGAACCTCACCTTGGACCTTGACGATGTCGAGCAATCGATCGACGCCGTGTTACGCGAAGCCAACAGCGCCCCACTCGAGGCTCGTTACGATGCCCGCGATGAGCTCGTATTGTTGTCGAAGGCCGCGAAATAAACGCCGAGAATGGGAGAGCATACTCGTCGCCTAGTCGCGACTGGCCCGATAGCCCTCACTTTTTTTGTCTCCGAGCGCGGCGGTCCGCTGACGGCGAGCAACATGCGCAAGCTCGTCACCCGATCGCTGCAGTATTGCCTCGGACATAAGAATATCGCTCATACGGTGCGCCACACCGACCTGGCACCGGATAGGTTCAAGGGATTCTCGAAGGACCAATTCGATCACTCTGTAGACCGGACGCCTCGGCGCACCCGTCAATCAATCGCAATCCTCACGTCTTCTCAAGGGTCTCGAAAACCTCTTCATCGGTATTGATCCCGCCGGCCTGCGCGCGTGCAACCAGCTTGGTCCGGAGCATTTGAAATTCCGCGACCCGCAGGTAACGCTTCAGCGCCTCACGCGCAAGGTCGCTCTTGGAAATCCCCAGAGCGGTGCACTGGCGCTCCAGCGCCTGATCCAGCTCATCCGGTACTCGCAGTGTCAAAGTGCTCATGTATTACAATGTACTACCTCATGATCGAGGGCGCCGGCGACGTGTGTGAGCCGCCAAATCCAGTCGTTTTGGGAAATTCCGTTGCCACCAAGCCGCCGTTCGCAGAAGGCCGCAAGGATCATCGGTGTGCCGTTTGGCGGTCGCCGCTAGGTCCGTTCGTCACCCTCAACCGGCGGCGCCTTGGGTGCTCGCCGAAGAAACTTCACCAAATCCTTTGGCTTTGCCGACCCGGCACGCTGCCGAAGAAATTCACTAGCGGTACGCAGCGTTCCGACCTTCTCTGCCACCGCCGAGGCGATGAACTGATTCAACGACACCCCGTCGATTTTGGCGAGTTCAGCCGCCGCTTCCTTCACTGAATTCGGCAGTTTCAGCGGATACGTGCTTTTGCTCATTTTGCTAGCTCCTTGAGAAATGCGCCCGGAGTCAAGGTTCTGACACCGAAGCGCTCTGTTGCAGACTGGAAATCACCGACGTTATGGGTGACCAGCGCCTCTGCTCGCCCGTTCACTGCGGCCTCCAGCATCAACTCGTCAGCCGGATCGCGAAGTTGCGGGCGCCACAAGAAATTTAGTTCGATCGGTTCTGCTGCGCTGGCGAATGCCGAGAGGAATCCTTCGACATCCTCTGGATTCATGCCGGTCGCCAGCCGCTGCTCGGGTCGAAGCAGTACGGCCTCATACTCGAGGAATACTGCCGTCGTCACGAGCGGAATGCAGCGCGCTTCGGCGACCGCAAACAGAACTCTATTGCTCGCTCCGAGCTGGCTCCTGAGGCCTGCCACCAGAACGGACGTATCGAGTACCACCCGCATGGCAGAATTATATGTGACATCCTATAGGATGTCTATATGTTCAGCAGAATTTCTCCGATAAAACTCCCCGAAGCCTGATTACGTTGCCCGTTACCTGCAGTTCACCACCGGCAGGATTGGGTCGAGGGTAATGGAATGGGCCTATCGCGTGTCACCCCGACCAATCGCGAGCCTTCGTCTGGAACAGCGCACACCCGTTCCTGACGCTCAAGCGGATCGAGAACACCGTCGTCGTGGATCTGCGCAACGGCAGCGCCACCAAAGTCAATCTGACGATGAACTAAAATCCCGCCATGGGCGCAGTCATCTGCGGGCAGGCGCTTACCCTCGTCATAGGATCGTCTTGCCGACGATTGCCGATAATTGACTTTCAACGTTGGCCGTGTTGATGGCGGCTACCGCGAATTGCCAATTACCCGGTGACAGATTGGTAATCTCCACACCCGTTGCGCTGACGGAGGCGACGGACATCGTGTTGTTGAGGGCTGTGGCGCTTGTTCCGTAGCGGATTACATAGCCCGCCAAGTTACTCAGCGGCGATCCATCGGTATTTTGAGTGGGTCGGGACCAACTGAGGGAGGCGGTGCCTGCGACGGACGGGGCGGCTGGCTGGACGCTGATGTTGAATGCCGGCAGGACCGCGCTCTGCGCACCGTTCGATACGCTGACAACGATATTGGCATCGGTTGCTGCGCTGCCCGTGGAGGGAGTGCCGGATAGCGCCCCCGTCATCGCGCTGAACTGCGCCCAAGCCGGCCGATTTGCCACCGCGTAGGTCAAAGAAGAACCCGCCGACGCCACGACGGTCGGCGTGAAACTGTAGAACTGTCCGACCCCGGCGGTTGTCGCCGGCGTGCCCGAAATCTGCAGCGTCTGTGCAACCGGCGGGGCCGTTGACCCTGGCGTGCCGACCGTGAACGTGAAGCGCCCGCTGGTGATCGATGTTCCAAGCAAACTCGCCGAATACGCGTACCCGTCGTTATCCCAGCCTCCATTGGTCGCCGCGGTTCCGTTGCCGGTGATGGCGTCCACGTTATCGACAGCCGCGAGATCAACCTGGACGGGCGTCGCCCCACTCGCGCTGACATCGATGGCCAGCACCACCACATTGCGATTATTCGGCAAGGTAATGCTCTTGACGGGTTTCGCGCTATTGATCGAAAACGAGTAGCCGTACACGTACACCACATGGTTCAGCGTGGCTCCGGTCGGCGTGATTAGGTACGACATGTGCGTGACCTGCGATTCGCGCGGGTAATTTTGCGGTGGCCCCCACCAATCGCTGAGGCTTTGCGTGATCGCCGTCGTCGTGCCATCCGCGTAGGTCACGACGAATGTCTGATTCGGCTGATTGCCGTTGACGGCGCTGCCCAACAATTTCAACTTGGCGTAATTGCCCGCCGGCAGCGGTATCGTCGTACTGCTGACCGCGTCGGCCATTGCGCCGGCTACCGTAGCGGCAGCGGTAACATAGGTCATCGATAACAGGACGGTCATCAATGAAGCACTGACGATGTTGATGTATGGCATTAATCGCCTCCAGAAACGCGTGTCGGCTGCATTTCGTGCAAACGTGGAGTCAAGTGATTGAGCGGCGATTTAAGCGACCATCGTCACACTCACGCAAATGTCGCGACGTGACGACGATGTCGCGGCGTGCCGACAGGGCGCGCCATTAGCGGCCGCTGAAAACAATGCCGAATGGATTGATTGCGATCGTGCTCGGAACCAAGCGATTTTTTTAGATCATGTGAGAGCGCTCAGCGCACCCACACGTTGTCTGCGCGCCCACTATTCGCCTTGGAATTCAATTGCAAGACGTGCAAAGTTCATGGCGAGTTCAATTGAGGGTTAACCTGAAGACTGATCCTGTCGGCGCGGTGCAATACGCCTTGATCGGCTGAGAGGTGAACAAGGGTTATCCCGAACTCGTGATTCGCGACGGCTCGGGCCAGGTCCAGGGAGTGCGCCGGGCCGCCTCACGCAATCCGATTCAGCGGCACATCGGCGAATGCTTCGATCGAAATCTCAAAGGAGCGCAGGCGCGCCGCGTGATCGAAGATCTGAGAGGTGATCATCAATTCGTCCGCGCCGGTTTGCTTGATGAAACTGTGAAGATCGGCGCGCACCATCCCGGGAGTCCCAATGGAGGCACAGGAGAGCACCTGATCGAGGGTCGCCCGCTCCTGCGGCCCGAGGCGCTCGGTGTACCCCTCGACGGGCGGCGGCAGCTGCGAAGGGCGGCCGCTGCGAAGATTCACGAACGCCTGCTGCATGGAGGTTGCGCGGAATTTCGCTTCCCCCAGAGAATCCGCGCCGAACACGTTAAAGCCGAGCATCACGTACGGTTTGGCGAGATCTCGCGAGGGTCGAAACTCGCTGCGGTACACCGAAATCGCCGCCATCATCTGCGCCGGCGCAAAATGCGAGGCAAACGCATACGGCAACCCGAACGCCGCGGCAACCTGCGCGCCGTAAAGGCTCGAGCCGAGGATCCACAGCGGCACCTCGAGCCCGGTGCCGGGCACCGCACGCACCGCCTGGCGGGGCGAATTGGAGAAATAATCGGCGAGCTCCTGCACATCGCGCGGAAACTCATCCGGGTCCGAGGCCAAATTGCGGCGCAGCGCTTGCGCGGTCCGCTGGTCGGAGCCGGGTGCCCGACCAAGACCGAGATCGATGCGGCCCGGGTACAGCGATTCAAGGGTGCCGAACTGCTCGGCGACCACGAGCGGGGAATGGTTGGGCAGCATGATGCCGCCGGCGCCGACGCGAATCGTGGAGGTGCCACCCGCCACATAGCCGATCAGCACGGCCGTCGCCGCGCTCGCGATTCCCGGCATGCCGTGATGCTCGGCGAGCCAAAAGCGCCGGTAGCCCCAGCGCTCGGCATGGCGCGCCAAGTCGAGCGTGTTCCTGAAGGAGTGCGCCGCATCGCTACCCTGCGTAATGGGCGAGAGATCGAGGACGGAAATAGGGATCATGAGGCCAAGGTGGGGGCAGCGTCGGCCATTCTCAACCAACGACCCCCACGGAACGCAACCGTTCGACCACCCAGCACTTCCTCAAGGCACGGCAGCTGGTCGCTTCCGCGCAGAGCACACTGCGTACCTTAGACAGCCTGCATCTCGCCGCTGCCATCTCTGAGAGCCTGCCGCTGATGACCGCGGATCGCGAGCTCGCCAGGGAAGCCAAGCGCCACAAGAGCAGGGTCATCCTGATTAAATGACGTGAAGCCGCTAGACCTCGCCACCTCCCTCCCCTCGATCGCTCAGGTGAAGGGGTTTAAGAGCCGCACACCGGTTGGAACATAGTGGGCGGTGTTGCGAGTGACCACGATCAAATCGAAAATCAATGCTGTGGCCGCAATCTGCTTGTCCAGCGGATCTTCAGGATTCGCGGCGCGCAACCAGCCCCACACCTGGGCCCCCTCCTCATCAAAGGGAAGCACGGCATCCGCGTAATCTTTCGTGAGGCGGCTCAGCCGTTGCATCTACGCGCCAATTCGCCGGGTCCGCCCGGCGCGCAAAGCGCCCGCCATGTCAGGAGAATGTCGGCTAGGTTCCGGTGCCGCTGAGCGCCACCGTCTGCGTTCCGCCGCCGGCAAGGACGGTCAGCGTCGCCTTCTTGGCTCCCGTTGTAGTCGGCTTGAACTCCACGCTGATCGTGCAAGTCCCTGCAACCGCCACCGCCGTCCCGCAGGTCGTGGTCTTGGAGAAGTATAGGTGGTGCAGGCTGGTGATCGTAATCGACGTCATGGGCAGAACCACAGCTCCTGTGTTCGTCACCGTCACCGATTGCACCCCACTGGTCGCGCCACGCGGCACACTGCCGAACGCCAATGATCTCGGCGACACCGTATACACCGTGTGGACCGACAGAAGTCCATAGACCGCCACCTGATTGGATTGAGTTGCCACATAGACCTTGCCGCTGGCGACCAGAGGCGGCACGAATTTCGCGAATTTGCCGAATCCGTCGCGTGATGCGTTCATCGCCGAGTTCCACAGTTCCTCGGAAACGTTCGCGGCATTGAAGGCGTGCAGCTCTCCGGGGGTTGGCGGATTGTTTTCGGCATCACCGCTGGTCGCGACCGTCGCCCATAGCACGCCGGTGGCGGTTGTATCGCCGTTGGCGGAGAGCGCCAGGATGCCCCCGGGCCAGATCTGGCTGCCGCTGCCCTGGGCGCTTGGACTGGTTGCGAATTTGGTTCCGTTGAACGGGTACGCTTTGACCCAGTCATACGCTCCCCAGTTAAAGAGCAAGGGGCCGCCGTTCGCGGCCGATCGCTGCCAGTAAACCGGTCCGCCACGGATCTCGGACGCGGAGATGGTTTCCTCCTGTACAGCGCCGCCGTCGCCGGCGCTCTCCGTGCCGAGATTTGCCGTGTTGAGCACGTACAGGACGCCCGTCTTGCCGCCGCCGGCGAGCAGGCTAGTGCCTGGAATCAGCAGGGGGCCGGAACTGCCGAGGTCATAGTCGTTGACGTCCAGAAAGCTCCAGTTGCTGGGAGTGAACCAGTCGACTAACTTCAGGCCATTGGCGGGATCGAGTTTCAGTACGCTTTCACTGAAGTCGTGGACACCGTCATAGCCGCTCCCGTAGCCGTTTCCCACGAATACGTAGGCGTAGCCCGCACTGTCGATCACCGGTCGGCGCCCCGACTGCCACACCCCACCGCCCCGATTGCCGGTGGTCACGGTCGCGAAGATGCCGCTCTGCTTCAGCGTCAGCTTGTTGTACGCCATCACCCACCCGACGTACCCGCCTGGGTACTCCAGCTCGAGCGCGCCAAATCCGAAAACGACCTGGTTTCCCGATAGCGCCAGCGACACCCGCTGGGTTTGATATCGCGCATCGAACGTCGACCCGCCGTAACTACCCGAGATCAGCACGCCGGGGCCATACGGTTCGGCACCGGAGGTGATGTCGATGGCGTGCAACCGATACGCCATCGTGCTGTTCTCGAGGGTACATGCCACGAGATACAGGATATGGTTGGAAGGATCGATCACCGGCGTGCTCAGGATGCCGAGGTTGCCGACGATGTTTCGGTTGCCCGAAAATATGAAGTTGGCGATCGGCACCGGAATCGCGCCGACTCGGCTAGCGAAATTGACCGACCAGAGCGGCGAGCCGCCCGTATCGGCATCGAACGCGTACAGCGTATCGCTCATCGTCGCGATGTACACCACGTTGTGGGTCCCCTGGCCGGGGATGGCAACATTCGGCACGTACAGCGGCTGGGCGAAAACCACGTCATCCACGGGCAGCTTGAACACGAGGCCGAACGTGCTCGGTGTGACGTTGGACGTGTTAAGGGTCGTTTCGGCTAGGTTAGCGCCGGAAACTCCCGCATCGTAGCCGCGCTGTAGCACCGGCTGCGCGGCATGGGCTGCCGTCATCGAAAACAATAATGCAGCACCGATAGTCGCGATGATCTTGGCCCGCATTGAAAACTCCGCTTGGTTTGAGTGAGCTTCCACAACTGAGCACCTCTTGGCGCCTCTTGGCGCCTCTTGCGGATATTGCATACGTCCAATGCATATCCGTCAATATGTCAAATCCGTGGCCGGTTACGGATTTCACTAAGGGAAGCGGCCAAATGTCAGCGAATCGCCCGCCTAAGATCATCTATAGGGGATAAAACAAGCGGAGTGTCACTACGGCGTTTTTAGTTGACGATTCCAGCTTCGATATAGGTTCGTAACTCATTATTTTTATTGGCGGAGAGGGTAGATTTGTTCGCGGCGGACGCCGCTCATCCCTCGCGAAGCCTCGGGACCGTCGCAGCTTCGCCGCGACGTCCAAGCCGGCTAAGCCGGGTTGTGACTCGGACCGTCCTGGCCCTCGCCCTTCGGAGCTTGCGAACTCACCGGTCAGAGGTATAATAAATATACCTTAAATATACCGGCCGACTTGGTAATGAGGCGTCATGGGTTTCAAATACGACCCGGACAAGAGCGCTGAGAACCAGCGCAAACACGGCATTGATTTTGAGGCAGCCCAGAAACTTTGGACCGACTCGGGATTGGTGGAAATTCCAGCCCGAACAACCGATGAACTTCGTTGGTTGCTAATCGGGAAAATCGACGAGCGGCATTGGTCCGCGATAATCACTCGGCGCGGCGACAATATTCGACTGATTTCCGTGAGGCGATCACGGGATGACGAGGTGGCGATATATGAAAGCAAAGACTTTTGATCGAAAATTTGATTCCGGCGGCAAGATCTTGGAACAACTTGATCTAGGCAAAGCTCGGCGCGTCGGTACAGATGCAAGGCGGGTCAACGTGGATTTCCCCGCTTGGATGGTGGATTCCCTCGACCGTGAAGCACACCGTCTTGGAGTGACGCGACAATCGTTGATCAAGTTGTGGATTGCCGACAAGCTGGGTCAGCCGGCTGCTTTCGCCAAGCGGTGAGCGGGCTGCTGAAGCAACTGTTCATTTAGAGCCGCCAAAATCGCCAACGGTAAGGGTTGAGCCGGGGCGGTCAACCACGACTGACCGCTATTTGGCGCCATACATTCGGCGCACAACACCATATAGCGGGCAATACAAGCCGTCGGTACATCGCCGCTAAGGAATTCGAGTCAATTGGTACTTGGGCATCATCGCGACAATATGAGCTTTGCGATCGACGACCGTCGCGAAGTCTCGTAGCTGGATTGGCCCTCTATTTTTGTCTAGCAATCCACTCATCAACGCGAGCTTCTAGTATCGGTAATGGGAGCGTGCCGTCACCAATCACTACATCGTGAAATTGAGGATAAGTGAATCGTTTTCCGAGCGCCTGTTCGGCCCGCTCGCGTAATTCCAGAATTTTCAATGCACCGATTTTGTAGCTCAGCGCCTGGGCGGGAATC
>Ga0209048_10001955_pt1 | contig 20779 bp, 10 predicted proteins | sample FrelakmetCRP12CR_FD_187146 | JGI IMG/M metagenome (GOLD analysis project Ga0209048, IMG submission 187146) | Freshwater lake sediment microbial communities from the University of Notre Dame, USA, for methane emissions studies - CRP12 CR (SPAdes)... | ecosystem: Environmental > Aquatic >... | reverse complement strand
TTCCAGGCCGAGATAGCTCAGTTGGTAGAGCACACGACTGAAAATTGTGGTGTCGCCAGTTCGATCCTGGCTCTCGGCACTCTCGGCCAGATGGTAAGGCCGTCTGCGGGCGTAGTACAGTGGTAGTACGTCTCCTTGCCAAGGAGAAGGTCGTGGGTTCGAATCCCATCGCCCGCTCTCAACATTGAGGATTGCAGATTGTCCATTAGCAATCCTCAATTTATAATCAACCAACGACCGGCGTCGTGGCCAAGCGGCAAGGCAAGGGTCTGCAAAACCCTCATCACGGGTTCAAATCCCGTCGACGCCTCAGATCAAGACGAGTCCGCAAGGGCTCGTTTTCGTTTGAGATGGTAACAGTTCTGCAAGCCTTCATCACGGGTTCCCCGGCAGGCGGGACTTCGCAAATCCCGTCGACGCCTCAGATAAAGACGAGTCTGAAAGGGCTCATTTTCGTTTGGGATTAGATAGGGGGACATTAAGGCGTAAAACTCGATGTACAAAGTTTGACCGAATCATCTATAATTATTTTATGAGTAAAAAAGCATTGACTGATTCCCGGTTGGTTAAGAAGCCTGTTCATAAAAGTCACGGGAAAGAAGTTATCCGACCGAAGAAGCGGGGAGAAAGCCTGCAAGAGTCCGGTGATAATAAACGCGCCTTGATAGAAAATCTGCATGAAGTTGTTTTTACCATCGACCTTAAAGGTCTCTTTACATACATTAACCCAGTAGTCGAGCAAATAACAGGATATAAAGTTGATCAAATCGTCGGCGATTCTTTTGAGCGATTTATATACCCAGATGACTTACCCGGATTGACAACCAGTTTTAAACGCAGTCTGGCTGGTCATCCAGAACCTTGCGAGTTTAGGATTCTTGATAAAAATGGCAAGATCCTGTATTTGCACACTTCCTTTCGCGCGATCCAGGAAGATGGAAAAACTGTTGGATTGACCGGCATCATGGTAGAAACTTCCGAACTCAAGCAAACTGAGAAGGCGTTACTGGAGACCGAAGCAAAATACTATTCCCTAATCGAGCAGATTCCAGCTGCGGTATATACTGAAGCAATCGATAAGCTGAGAAGCACACTTTACATCAGTTCGCAGATCGAGAAGCTTTCAGGATATTCGCCGGAGGATTGGATCGCCGAACCTGCTCTATCGAGCACTATTATTCATCCGGACGACCGGGAAATGGTTTGGGCCGAACATCAAAAGACCAACCGGACCGGTGAGAGATTCCTGCTCGAATACCGATTGATCGCCCGTGATGGCCGTGTAGTTTGGGTTCGAGACGAAGCGACCATCCTGCATGATTCAAATGGGACACCGCTATACCGGCAGGGGGTGATGCTGGACATTACCGAACAGAAGCAGGCGGAAGTGGCGCTGCGCCAGCGTGCTGAAGAGTTGGCCGCGTTACAGGCCACTGTTCTCGATCTTACCGTACAGCAGGATTTGCTCTCCCTGCTGCGCACGATTGTTGAACGTTCCAAAACATTGCTCAAAGCACCCAGCGGTTTTATTTACTTATATGATGAAACAACGAATGAACTTGAACTGACAGTCGAAAAGGGCTTCCCTGTTGCCCCCGGTCTGCGCTTGAAGATGGGAGAAGGCATGGCGGGCCGGGTGGCGCAAACCAGGCAAACACTTATTGTGGACAATTACAGCACCTGGGAAGGACGCTCGCCCATTTTTAAGGATGTACCCTATCATGCCGTAATCGAAGTGCCAATGCTTTTCAGCGGGCAGTTGATCGGTGTTTTAGGTGTCAACGATTCCATTGAAATGATGAGTAAGTTCACTGAAACTGACGCGCACCTGCTGTTACTCTTTGCGGGGCAAGCTGCGAGCATAGTTCATGACGCGCGGCTTGTCCAGGGGCTCCAATCGGAACTGACCGAACGCAAACGAGTGGAAGAGTCACTGCGTGCGGCAGAGGCGCGTTATCGCACACTGGTGGAACAAATTCCTGCCATCGTTTATACAGACTCAGCAGAGAAAATTGGTCAGACTCATTACATCAGCCCACAAATTAAAACGATCATGGGCTACAACCCGGATGAGTGGGCTGTCAACAATGACTTGTGGACCAAGGCAATTCACCTGGATGATCGGGAACACATACTAGCGGAATATAACAGAACATATGAGACCGGCGAGCCATTCACTGCTGAGTACCGGATGATCTCCAGCGCCGGGAAAATAGTATGGGTTCAGGAAGAAGCTGTGCTGATACGCGACCAAGCTGGTCGTCGTTTGTTCTGGCAGGGGATCATGTTCGATATCACAGAACGCAAACAAGCCGAAGTGGCTCTCGAGGAAAGCGAAGAACGTTATCGCCGGTTATTTGATCTCTCACCCGATGCGATTGCCGTCCATAGCGGCGGCAAGATCCTGCTGGCAAATACGGCTGCGATGAACCTAGTAGGCGCAGCAACTCCGGAAGATATTATCGGCAAGCAGATGTTGGATTTCGTCCACCCGGATTATCGTGAACTGGTGATTGAACGCACGCGGCAGCAGGTGGTGGAGGGGAAAATTGTTCCTGTCATGGAAGAAAAGTTCATTCGTGTTGACGGAGCAGCAATTGATGTCGAAGCGACTGCTGCTCCCATCCATTTTCAGGATACTTTGGCATCGTTGGTCATTTTTCGCGACATCACCGAACGAAAGCGGGCACAGGGCCTCCAGGAAGCAATTTACCGGATTGCAATTGCAACCGAAACAACCATATCTTTGAACGACCTGTTTCCGCAAATTCATGCAATTATCTCGTCTGTGATGCCTGCTGAATACTTCTATATCATGCTTTATGATGAAGAACGTAATGTTCTGCGATTTCAATATTTCAAGGATGACCTGGATGAGCCATACCTGAAAGAGATTCAGCCCGGGCAAGGATTAACTGCCTATGTCTTAAGGACGGGCAAATCCCTGCTTTGTACCCAGGCCGTTCATGACGAATTGGAGCGAAAGGGAGAAGTAAAACTGCTCGGAGTGCCATCCGCGATCTGGTTGGGCGTGCCGCTGATAATTGAGGGGAAAACAATCGGCGCAATGGTCGTTCAACATTATTCCGATCCGAATGCGTACGGCGAACGTGATCAGCACATGCTTGAGTTTGTTTCTACGCAGGTTGCAATTGCGATCAGTCGCAAACAGGCTGAGGACGCGTTGCAGAGGCAGTTAAGGGAATTGACCGTTTTACATACCGTCTCAATGACGGCAGCCCAGGCCTCCAGCATTGATCTTTTGATTGATCAGGTTACTAAGATTATTGGTGAGGCAGTTTATGTGGATGATTTTGGCGTGGCCCTATTTGACCAGGCAAATCAGGTGTTAAGGCCGCATCGATCATATCATGGCGAATCTTTTGAAGCGATGGCCACCATTCCGCTTTCAGAAGGGATTATGGGTCATGTGGCTTCCACGGGTGAGCCGTATTGTGCTCAAGATGTGAGGAATGATCCAATCTACCTGAACACTGTCCCTGAAACTCTTTCTGAATTATGCGTGCCGATCAAAATAGGTGAAAAGCTGATTGGCGTCATCAATGCTGAAAGTCGGCAACTCGACTTTTTTAGCGAAGATGATGAACGCCTGCTAAATACAATCGCTGGTACGCTTGCGACCGTTATTGAAAAACTACACTTGTTTGATGCAGAGCATACCCGCCGCCAGGAGGCAGAGACGCTCCGCCAGGTGGCTCAAGTTGTAACTGCGAGCCTGGATGTTAATGAAGTGATTCGGCTGATGCTGGATCAGCTCAAACACCTATTTGCCTTCGATACGGCTTCAGTGCTCCTGCTTGGAGAATCGGGGCAGCCAGATATGATTGCCAAATTGGATTACGCAAATGATAAATTGACAAGCCGTGTGGCCAACGAATTGCTTAAAGACAGCCCAATCTTAAAACAGATGGCGCAGGATCTTAAACCTCTGACCATCTCTAATGTTAATGAATATCCAGGGTGGGTTTGGGTTCCAGGTGCCGAACAAGTGCGCTCCTTTCTCGCGGTGCCACTAATTTCCCGCCAGCGCATGATTGGTGTGCTGATGGTCGACAGCTTTATCCCCGCCTTCTTTACCGAGGACGGGGTGCGCGTCGCCCAGTTACTGGCGCAGCAGATGGCAATTGCCCTCGAGAATGCCCGTTTATACCAGGATGCATTGCAAGCTACAGAACGGCGTGCCATCCTGCACCAAGCCAGCCAGGAAATTGCTCAGGCCAGTCAGGATCCGGAACAGGTGTATGCGGCGGTTCATCGGGCAGCAGTGCAATTGATGCCGGCAGAAGCATTTGTTATCACTTTGTTGGATGAACAAAACCAAGAGACGGTGGGTGCCTATCTGGTGGACAAAGGCGGGCGCTGGCAGGCGGATCGTACCCCGGCTGGTGTTGGGTTATCCGGGCAGGTGATCTCAACAGGCAAACCGGTAATCACCAACGATCTGATGGTGGATCCAATTCCAGGCAGTGTTCACTTTGGGGAAGATGAAGAGGTCCGGTCAATCCTGGCAGTACCTTTGCGCCTGGGAGAAAAAGTGATCGGCATGTTGTCGGTCCAAAGCTACCAGCCGCATGCGTACACGGGTGATGATCAAACCTTGTTGGAAATGCTGGCAGCACACGCCGCCGTCGCCATAGAAAATGCGCGGCTTTATGCCGAAACCCTGCGGCGGTTGAAGGAACTGGAAGCGGTAAACCACATCTCGACAGCTTTGCGCGCGGCCCAAACTGTTGACGATATGCTTCCCAGCCTCCTGGACGAAACACTGCAGGTTTTGGGAAGTGATTCTGGGGTGATCTGGCTGTACGACCAGGCGGGCGGTGTATTGAAAGAAAAAGTTGCACGCGGCTGGTTCACAGCAATCCATGAAACGCCGATAAAACCCGGCGATGGGATTGCCGGCACTGTCTTCAAAACCGGGCAGGTGAGTGTCTCAAAAGAATTCGCTACCGATCCTCTTACTCGAGAAAGCATACGTGAACAGATCCCCATCGGTTGGGGCGGGGCATGTGTTCCAATTCGGACAGTGCGGGAGACCATCGGCGTCATGTTTGTATCAGTCGAGTTACCGCGCCAGCTTCAACCGGATGCGGTCCACCTGCTGGTCACTTTAAGCGAGATGGCCGGAAACGCCATTCGGCGTGCCGACCTTCACCAGCAGACGGAGCGCCAGTTGCAGCGTTTGGCTTCACTGCGCGCAGTTGACATGGCAATCAATACCATCCTTGACTTGCGGGTGACGCTGGGAATCCTTATCGACCATATTGTCTCCCAGTTAAAAGTGGATGCGGTCAGCATTCTACTGATCAACCCAAAGACTCAGACACTTTACCATGCAGCCAGTTCCGGATTCCGCTCCGACGCGATCAAAAACACCCGCTTGTACATCGGCGACAGTCTTGCCGGTCAGGCGATCCGCACACGAACGACCGTCCATATCCTTAACCTGAGTGACATCAAATTGGTCCAACGTGTACAGTTGCTAACCGAGGAAGGATTTGTGACATACTTTGGCGTCCCACTTATTGCCAAGGGACAGATCAAGGGTGTCCTCGAAGCATTCCACCGCAGCCCGATGGAACCAGATGCGGAATGGCGGAATTTCCTGGAGACCCTTGCCGGGCAGGCGGCAATCGCCATTGATAACTCGGTATTATTCGAAGAACTCCAGCAAACGAACCTGAATCTCTCCCTGGCTTACGATGCGACCATTGAAGGCTGGTCAAAGGCGTTGGATCTGCGTGACCAGGAAACGGAAGGCCATACCCTGCGGGTTACCGAAATGACCGTACAACTGGCGGATCTCATGGGCATCGGTGCCGCGGACCTGGTTCATATCCGAAGGGGCGCGCTGCTTCATGATATTGGCAAAATGGGAGTTCCAGACAGCATCCTGTATAAAGCCGGCCCCCTAACCGAAGAAGAATGGGTCATCATGCACCGCCATCCCGAATTCGCATTGGATATGCTTTCTCCCATTAATTATTTACGCCAGGCACTTGATATTCCCTATAGTCATCATGAACGCTGGGACGGTTCCGGTTATCCGCGCCATTTGCCCGGCGAACAAATCCCCCTGGCGGCACGTATATTTGCAGTCGTAGATGTATGGGATGCCTTGACATCTGATCGCCCCTATCGGAAGGCCTTTACAAAAGAGGCAGCGACTGAATTTGTCCAAAAAAACAGCGGGGAACTCTTTGACCCACGGGTTGTAGAGACATTTTTGCGAATGCTCGCAAATAACCAAGCCAACCCAGTCCAGTAAGAGATTCGGGAGGTTAGGTTGGAACCAGGGCTACCCCGTCAGATTTTTCGCGTAACGGTGTAGCGCGCCAGATCTTCCAAGGCGTGACGCTCGACCCGGTCCGGCATCCCAGCCAACGCCTGGAGCGCTTTCTGGACGTAGGCCTGGGCTTCATCCAGCGATTTCTTTACCCCGGAACTTTTACGCACAGCCTGCACCAACCGTTCCATGCGCTCGTGTTCGCTGTAACAGCCGCTGGTGAGACAGATGACATCCGGGTCATCCGGGTGAGCTTCGGCGTAATAAATTGCCGGAAGGGTCACCAAGCCCTGCAACAGATCCGAACCGACCGGTTTACCTACTTCCGCCTGTTCGCCGGTAAAATCCAACACGTCATCCACGATCTGAAAGGCCATGCCCAGGTTGTAACCATACACACGCATAGACTCCACAACTGCCGAGTCAACCGGGCTGATCATGGCGGCAGTGCGGGTGGTCATCTCGATGAGCGAGGCAGTCTTGGCATAGATGCGTTTGTAATAATTTTCGCGGCTGGTGACCCCGCGAGCGGTGAACAACTGGGTCAACTCGCCATTGACGATGACTGCCAGGGTTTCAGCGAAAAGTTTCATCAGCGGCAGGTGGTCGGTGTCGGCAGCAAGCTTGGCGGCGCGGGCGAAGATAAAATCGCCAGCCAGGATGGTGGCTGGGGGCGACCAGCGTGCATTCAGGGTGAGGTTGCCGCGCCGCAGCAGGGCGCCGTCGATCAGGTCGTCGTGGACCAGGGTGGCGTTGTGCAGTAATTCCACCGCGGCGGCAAGAGTGATAATTTTTTCGTGGGGTGCGCCCAGCAACTGCCCGGTCAGGAGAGCGAGCGCCGGGCGGAAGCGTTTGCCGCCGGAGGCAAGCAAATGCTCCAGCGCAGCACTCAGGTCCGGGTGAGCGCCGTCGGATTGGGAGCGCAGGAGCGTTTCGACTTCCTGAAGTCCCTTCTGAACGGGGGTGAAAAATGAGACAGGATTCAAACCATTATTCCCAGTCAAAGAGCCGGCGTGCATTTTCAGTGGTGGCTGAGGCAACCTGCCCAGTTGTGCAACCGCGCACCATTGCAATTTTATCAGCAATCAGGCGCACATAGGCGGGTTCGTTGCGTTTTCCCAGGTGGGGAAGCGGGGTCTGGAAGGGCGCGTCCGTTTCAATTAAAATGCGATCCAGCGGTAATGCCGCGACGAGTTCCTGCCGACCCTGGCCCTTTTCGAAGGTGATGGGTCCGGTCACACCCAGGTAGAAACCGAGATGCATTGCAGCCTGCGCCGTTTCAAGAGTCCCGGAGAAGGAGTGCAGAACTCCCGGCCTTTCTGCCAGCGGATTCTTTTCCAAGCTCAAGCCAGAGCCCCACTCCTCCAGGATCTTCATCAAGTCTGAGGTGCAATCCCCGCTGGAGGCGTCCCCTTTTTCCCGGAAGTGGATCACGACCGGGAGCTGGAGGTCGGCAGCCAGGGCCAATTGTTCCACCAGCACTTTCTTCTGATGCTGGCGCGGAGTGGAATCCCAGTAATAATCCAGACCAATTTCACCGATGGCTTTAACTTTGGGGTTTTGTGCCAGATTTCGAAACTTGTTCAACGTTGAAGGTTCAAAATCAGAAGCTTCCGTGGGGTGGACGCCGATGGCGGCGTACAGGGACGGGTGGCTCTCCGCCAATTTGACGGCGGACAGGCTGGAGGTCAGAGAGAGACCCGGAATTAGAATTCGCCCAACTCCAGCCTGAACGGCGCGTTCCAGCACGGCCTGCCGGTCAGAGTCGAATTTGTTGAGGTCCAAATGGCAGTGGGTGTCGGTAAGTTTCATGTGTCACCGGGCAACGTGAACAGGAGCGCCTGGTTATTTCAATCCCGCCACTTTCAACCCATCCTGCAAAATAGCCTGGAGCTTATCTTTGTGGGTGGTCTCGCAGTAGACGCGCATGATGGGCTCGGTGCCGGAGAAGCGGATGAGCATCCAGCCACCGTCTTCCAGCTTGAATTGGAACCCATCCACGGTGACCAGTTCGGTCACTTTGAGGCCGCCGATGGTTTTTGGATTCGCCTTCAGGATGCTGGCTTCACGGTCTTTGCGGTCGCCTGTGAAGGGCGTGTCTATGCGGTCATAGAAGTGCTCGCCAACCTTGGCAAACAACATCTCGAGCAATTGGGTGGGCTTTTTGCCGGTGCGAACCATGAAGTCGAGCATGTACAGACCCGCCAGGATGCCGTCCCGTTCGGGGACGTTGCCGCGGAAGGCGTAGCCGCCGCTCTCTTCGCCGCCAATGAGGGCATTGGTCTCGGTCATCTTGGGAGCCACGTACTTGAAGCCCACGCCGGTCTCGATGACCGGGACACCGTACAGTTGACCCAGTTTGTTGAGCATGGTGGTGGTGGAAAGCGTCTTGACGATGGTGCCGCGCTGACCGCGGGTCTCGAGCAGGTAGTAAGCCAGCAGGGCAAAGACCCGCAGCTGGTTGATGAACTGGCCGTTCTCGTCGCCGATGCCGCAGCGGTCGGCGTCGCCGTCGGTGATAAGCAGGACATCAGCGTGATTGTCGAGCGTGGCCTGCAGCCCGACATCGATGTTCGGCGGGATAGGTTCGGGACGTTTCATTTCGGGGAAGGACGGGTTGCGCTGGTTGTGAATCTCGATCACTTTTGTCTTTCCACCCGCCAGCAGGCGCGGGAAGTAACCGGCGCCATTGCCCCACATGCAGTCCACCATGACAGTCAGGCCGGCGTCCCGGACGGGCTGGAGGTCAATCAGCTTGTTGATGTGGTCGATGTAGGGGGTATGGGCGTCGAATTTGAGGATCTCTCCGGCGGCTTCCGCCTGAGGGTAGGATTTGCGTTTTACGGCATCCACGGAACCAGGGATGAGAGCCTCGATCTTGAGCAGACCAGCGGGGTCAATGGCTCCGCCGGTGAGGTCGCGGACCTTAAAACCGTTATCGGTGGACGGGTTGTGGGAGGCGGTGATGTTGACCGCGCCGCAGGCGTGCAAGTTCACCACAGAAAAGGCGATGACGGGGGTGGGGGTGGCTCCGTCGGTCAGGTGGACCTTGAAGCCGTTACCCGCCAGCACCTCGGCAGCCGCGGCGGCGAAGAACTCGCTGTCGAAGCGCTTGTCGTGCCCGACGACGACCCATTGACCCTGTTTGCCAATTTCGAGCAGGTAATTGGCGAAGCCCTGGGTGCAGCGGCGGACGTTATCGAAGGTGTATTCTTCGGCGATGACTCCACGCCAGCCGTCAGTGCCGAAGGTGATCTTGAAGGACATAAGAGGACTCCTGAAGGAAAAGGATGACGGAGAGATTATATCAGGGTTAGAAAGAGGAAGAGGGAAGCAGCGAAGGATCGCCTTGACGCCTCATGGCGTCGATGCTGGTGGCATCGAAGGCTCGTGCCTTCGATGTGGCGCACTGCGGCTTGAGGCCGCAGTGCGCGCATGGCTCCGCGAATGCCGCAGAGCGCACAGCGTAGCACCGCTGATTACCCTGGCCCCCAAAAACAGGGGGCTGGCGGGTACATGTCGTGTCAGCGGTATGGCGTACCGCGGCTGGAGGCCGCAGTACGCACAATGTGTGTCACAACGAAGAGGAACGAATCCCCTCCACTCCCCAGGGGGAGTGCGGGGACGATGTGAGTGACCCAGAAAGACCTCCCCCCCATAACGAGCCCGACTGCTGGACAAAAATGCGCACTGCATAAGGGAAATAAGAGGAACAATACCAGTCATCTTCCACTCGAGGACTTCCTCATTGTAAAGTACATCAGTAGGAGGCAAGTTGAATTGATTTTGAATTGTTCTTGAGGAACAATTACCGGAAGGACACTGGGCATATAACCAGGAGAGGTGAGAATCGAATCTGTCATTTATTGCTCCTTCTTCGGATCAGGAAGAGATTCATAACGAAACTTTGTACATAAATTAGAGAATACAGTACACTTTAAGATACAACAAGCGACGGAAGATTGACCGTCGCTTGTCTGAGATCATTATAGAACAATTGTGCTATTAAGTCAAGAGGGAAAGCGGATGGCTGACTTTGGAGTGACAGTTGGGGAACCCGCGGGGCGGTTGTTCAGTGCGAAGCATCTCCTACCAACAGGGTATCCCCGTAGCATCTATAACCGAGTAGGACTTTTCAATGGCACCATCTCATGGTGAGATAGTGAAGGACCACCAGGTTCCGCCGTCGGCATAGGTGATTCCCCTGGCATTCCAGGCTTTCACCTGCCAGTAATAAGTGGTGCCAGGGGTCAGGCCGCTGAGTGTAACGCTGATGCTGGTGCCGGTGGATATCCAGGCCGCGTTGCAGACATTATTGTTGGTAGTATCGATGCAGTATTGGTAGTGGGGGGAATTGCTGCTGGCTGCCCATTGCAGGGTGGGGTTGGAGAGCTGTCCCGTGGCGCCATCCGTGGGGCTGGATTTATTGAAAGCGCTGGGCATTAGGGGTGTGGCGGTAGGCGTGGGGGTGAAAGTAGGCGATGGCACGACTGGTGCGCCTGAACTAACTACTTCCACATCGTCAAAAAGGTTGTGAGTGGCCCATATTACGCCTAAACCAAAGCGCCCATTAGATAATGGATCAGGGTCGACAACATCATTCACAGGTATTCCATTAACTGACAGGAGAATGTGATCGTTTATTGCTTCCACATCTACCTGGTATGGAGCAGTGAGAAGGAATGTAAATGTGAATCTGTCATTACCGAGGCAGGACCAGAAACCATTCTGGTATTTGCAGATTTGATAGGTATTTGGATACGCAGAATCCGAGGGCCATATTGTGATGCGATATTCATTTTGCCAGTGTCCGGTACTCCTTAGAATAAAATCCGATTCCCCAATAAACACTTTGGCGGATAAGCTGTAGTTTGTCCATGCGGTATCACCAGCATAGATATATCCATCCTTTGGATCGTTAGTCCCACTTCCCGTACCACTTAATTGACCATCTTCAATATTCCATGTTCCATTATAAATTGACCATTTTGCCAGGTCTCCACTGAAGTCATCGAAAAAAAGTACATTGTTATTGGTTGGTGTGGCGGTGCGTGTGGCGGTGCGGGTAAATGTGCGAGTTGCGGTGTTGGTGGCCGTACCGGTATTGGTCCGGGTGGAGGTATTGGTAAAGGTCGAAGTCGGTACCGTCTTGGTCGGTGTGGCGGTGCGGGTGGCGGTACCCGACGGTGTACGGGTTGGCGTGGGCGTGAAAGTACGCGTTGGTGTACTGGTCAGCGTTGCAGATGGTGTCATTGCGACGGTGAATGACCACCAGGCGGTGCTGCTCCCGTTGGCATAGATAGTTCCCTTGGCATTCCAGGCCATCACTTGCCAATAATAGGTGGTGCCGGGGGTCAGGCCGCTGAGGGCAACGCTGGTGTTGATGCCGGTGGAGACCCAGGACGCGTTGCAGGAATTATTGTTGGTGGTATCGATGCAGTACTGGTAGTGGGGGGAATTGCTGCTGGCTCCCCAGTGCAAGGTGGGATTGGAGGGCTGTCCCGTGGCACCATTGGCCGGATAGGACTTGACGAACGCGCCGGGCATCTGGGGTGTGGGTGTGCTGGTGAATGTGCGAGTCGCAGTCCGAGTCGGGGTGTGGGTAAATGTTCGGGAGGCAGTCCGAGTTGGCGTGCCAGTGTATGTGCGGGTGGCGGTACGCGTTGGCGTGCGAGTGAATGTGCGGGTTGCGGTGGAAGTATGCGTTTGCGTATTGGTCGGTGTAGCGCTTGGAAGGGTGGCTTCAGATAATTCAACGTTGTAGCCAGTTCCACAACCGCCTGCATTCGGGTTCCAATGTTTGATCAGTGCATAAAATGTGCCACTTTGAGGAGCGGTCCATTCGATTTGGGAGTCCAGCGAATTGTTGTAATCATCATTGGACGCAAGCAGCGTTGTTCCATCGGTATCGTAGAGATATAGATAAGTATCAGCAGCCAGTCCAAGAGCGCTGGTCGTAATCTGATAAGTGTTACCTGCTTGTGCTGTGAACTTTATCCAATCCATGTCCCCGGGAATGTCAAAATTATGTGTTTGGACATCTCCAACCAGGACCAAGTTGGAAGTTGCATACGTATCATCGCCTTCATAAATATCCGGGGTTGTGGTACAGATTTGTACCCCAGATGAGTAGATATTGTTTTGTTTGTTTGGATCCTGGATCAGCCCGGCTGAGTCTGCCTGAGCATAGAGTATGCCGCTGCTTTCTGTAAATGAACCGGAACCAAGACCCTGGCTAACTGGGGCGGAAGTTCCAGAAAGGGAGGATAGATCCGAGATCACGGTTGTAAGCGTGGCTGTTGCCCCCGCCGCAATGGGATCATTCACCCAGAATTGGAAACTACCGGTCAGGTCGCCCGCACCTGTTGGTACATGGTCTAAATACAGGTCGGTGTAGAAACCATCTTGGGTGTCAAGATCCCCTTGATTCTGAACTTCAACCTGTACAAGGATACCCCCCGTCGGATTAGGGTAGGCATTTACGGATTGGATCGCGAGATCAGGGCTTCCTGTCGCAGGTGGGAATATTTCTGTGCCCACAGCTACAGTAGGTTCGTTCGTGATATTTGCCAACAGACCCGGGTCAAAAATAGTTTTTACACTATTTGATAGCCGGAAAGCCCCCATATAATACTGGCCCTGGCCGGAACCCTCAACGGAACCAATCTCAAGAGGGATGTTATATGTCGCGCTGCAACTGTTATCCAGGGTTACTGTATTGTCCAGGTTTCCGTTCACATAGAATTTCACCTGGTTTCCGCCATCGAACGTCACTGCCAGATAAGTCCATTGGTTGTAAGCCGGAGTTCGTAAATTTATCGTTCCCCGGGCTTGTTGACTACCTCCATTGCACCAGCGCTCGAACTTCATTCGATCTGATTCAATAGACACCAGCCAGCTCAATTGACCGCTTGGACCAAGTTGACCTGCAAGCCGGCCATCCACATTAAAGCCATTAATGTCTGGTTTAAACCAGAATTCCGCAGTTAAGCTGGATAGAGGATATGGACTTCCACAGGTCAGGGAAATAGTGCTGCCGTTGTTTGCATGATTGAAATGGAGCCCGGTTCCCCATTTCGCGATTGACCAATTTACCGACGGATTTATCGAGCAATTACGGCCTTTACCACTGTAATCATAAGCAGTGGACCCGCTTCCTTCCTGGAAAAGGTAAAGATTGGTTGTATCGCTTTCCCGATAGGGATACCAGATCTGACTTGCGTCAGCCGGAGGATTGCTCGCTGAGGAATTTCCGATGTATATTTGATAGGAAGAATCTGTTCCACCAGCTGGAATGCCTGCCTGGGTTCGGAACCAGATGTCTATTGCATCCGGACCGCAGCTCTTAATAAAGCGGTTCATCTCTGTTGTATTGTTATAGACGATACGCAAATCATCACACTTGTTTACTGATTTAGATAGGTTGTAGATTTCTGCCGCAGAGGGGGTGGTACCGCTGGTGAATTGAACATTGACGGGGTAATTTGCCGGCAAGGATAACCCAGGCATATTGTTCTGAATAGTAATGTTACGTTTACTGGAATACCCTGGATCCCACCAGGCCTCTGGTGGTCGAGAAGATGGATCTATTGTTATAGATGTATCGCCGTTGCTCGGATATTGTCCTGGGTTGCCGGCATTATCCACAGCCTGGCAGCGGAAACTATAGGTGTGCCCGGGCTGTCCAATAAATAAATCGTATGTCTTGGCGGCAGGCACAGATGTCAACCAATCATTCCATTGATCACTTCTGGAATCCTGGTACTGGATGTTATAGCTGCCAATTCCGGATAAAGCATCGGAACCGATCCAATGGACCTGGAAATTGTTTTCATAGCTCACCGGCGGGAGGGGCTGGATGGTACATGTTGGGGCAATTCGATCAATACCGAAAAGTTGGTCGGTGCTATTGTTGCTGCCTGCATTATTAATTGCCTCGACTTGCCAATACAGGGTCGGGTAATCCTGGCTAAAGTTGATTGTGGCTTGTGTAATACTTGCAGCATAGGTCTGGCGGAAAACCGGATTGGTGTCGTCTTTTGGGGAAGGATTGAGGCTGACACTTAGCCGGTAGGAGCTGGCTCGATCAGACATATACCAACTGAACGAGAGGCTGCGCGAATTCAGATAAATTGCTTCCCGGTTATTATCAGAGGCAGGAATTGGGGCTTTCAGGCGCGAATCAGACGGCCTTCTATGAGGTAAAGTGATAACTTTATCCTGGGAAACTGCTCCATTCCAGCCAGTACTTGCCCCATGTGCTTCAACCCTCACCAGGTGCTGCCCATCGCCAGATAGGTCATTATCTTCCAATGTATGCCAGACTGGTGCATCGGTGTCTGTAAAGCAGGGGACGCCCAATTCGCCAACATTCGTCCAGTAACCGCTGTCGGTGCCATTCGTCGCACTGTTGACCAGAAAGCGAATTGTGATCCCCACGCCGCCCTGACCGGTTACGCAAGCCTTCAGGCGGATGTTTTCGGAATTGCCATCCAATGGTATTACATCGAAGGAGGTGATGGATAAATTCTGGTTGACTATAGTAAAGTGAAAGTCCTGACTCCATCCGCTTACTGCTCCACGGCTATCCTGCACTTTCACATGCCATTGATAAGTGTAGGCAGGCAGGCTGCTGGTATTCACACAGTTGCTGCCAACCCAGCCACTACTCCAGTTTTGTCCACTGTCATGAATTTCAAAATAAAAAGATGAAATTGAATCTCCGTCCGGGTCGCCTTGCGCCTGCGCGCAGAGCGAAGCGGTGCTCCCTGAATAATACACGTACCAGCTATAAGGGCTGGTGGGCAAGGGAGGGTTGGGCTGGTGGTTGACGGAAATCGAAGTTCCTTGAAGCGTATAGGCCATGCTCTGACGATCGGGGTGACTCCAGGAAGTGTCCGTCTGATTGGCGACTTCCACAACAATGCTGTGAGCCCCACTGTTGTAACCAGCCGTATTCCAGTCATAATAAAAATCCGGCGCGCCCAATTCGTATTTTGCCACCCCATCCACCAAAATCCGCATGGCGCGGAAATTATTCACGCCATCTGTCCTGACATGGAAACGGACCTTGGTTGTATTCGCGGGCGAGGCTGGATCTGCTGTAAATATCGTGATTTTGCTGCTTGCTGAAGAAACATTTATCTTTACCCAAATTTTCGGACCAAAGTAAGTACCCTGTGGGTTCCGCAACTGAAAATAGCCGGTATGTGTGCCAGAGGCTGCGGGAGCAGTGAGCGAAATGCTCAGGTCAAGGGTGGCGTTGGAGGCAGTGGAGGGTACATCGGTAGCGAGGGGAGCGGACATCTGCTCGCCGTCGACAAAAGCTAGTTGATAGCCGCTGCCCCAAGTGGTTGTGCCGGTATTTTTTAGTCGCCAGATTTTGGTGAGCGATTGGTTGGGAGAGACAACTGTGCCGTCGGGGAGGGTGATATCAGCAATAAAAGCGGCAGAATCGGTACTGGGAAGGGGAGTAGGTGTTGGAAGGGGCGGTGGAGTAGGATTTGGGTGAGGTGGTGGAGGAACGGCTTGCACTTGGCTGGTAAATGTGACCGCACCTGCGTACGAACTGGTTACAATTGACCAAACAACCTCCCATATATCTTTGGCTGTTAATACTATCTCGATAATTGTAAATATGGATTTGAAAGCTGAAATGCTTATTGTCTTCCCAAAACGCGCAGCAATTGCCTCGATGATATTGATCTCCGCATCATCTCCGAGCGCTTCGTGGAATTCAATTAGAAAATTTGACAGGTTAAACTCTGTTAAAGCATCTGCAGCTAAAAGTAGATGGTGTGATGTCTCCACTTCCTGCACCACATACTGAAGATCTCCCAATTGCGCTCCAACTATATCAATGTTTAGAACCCCTAATATCTTAGAAATAATATTCAATAATCCTGCACTTGGTCGACCATCTTCAGATTCAGCTGCGTTTACGAAAAACATTACACGGGAGTTGAAGCTGGAATCAAATCTCAGGGTATATTCAGCGTATGCGTTGGGTGCGATGTAACCAAACTTCGCCCAAATATTTTCTGGTGTAACCGAAACATCATTGTAATTATCAAAAAGTGCTATTTTAGTCCAAAACCCATGTAAATTTTCTACCCTTACTCGTACAACCGGGAACTGAGAGTAGTCAATTAAACATCCTTGTCCCGCCCCACTCCCTATACTATTATCAACTGTAAGGCGATTTGTGCCGTCAGATGTTATACAAGGCCCATAAGACGATGTTTTAGCATTGTTAGAAATTTCTGACTTTCGATCTTGATATTTTGCTGCAAGGGTGGGTGTCCCAATACTTGCTAACAGCAAACTTAGAATGACAATTACAGAAAACGTTTTTATTAATGTTTTTCTACAAAGCCAGGCGGTACAGTTAATATTCATTTTCCCTCCGCGAGCAGATAACAATATTCCAAAGTATTAAATGATTGGATGACGTTATCTGTGAAATATCCCACATTGTTGTTAGTGTAGCACTTTCGTGTGCGTAATACAATCGGATTTTGATAATTAAAGCCGCTGGATGCCATCCGGCGGCTTTTTGTTATCAGAGTTTGTGAAAGCTCCATATTCCCCCATCCTAAAATTACCTACCTTACAACCCCCCGCCCCAGCTGGACGCGGAGACCGCCATTGACCAGCGCCAGCGTAGTGTCGAGCCTGACCTGCATCTGACCGAGCAGGCCCGGGTCGCTGCACAGCACCGACAGGTTCCAGCCGGGGCACTTCCGGCGCAAAACCTTGCCAAACTGGGCGTACAGGTTGCGCAAGTCCTTGCCTTCGCCGAGGCGCAGTCCATAGGGAGGATTGGTGACCACCCAGCCCCGTGCCGGAACCGGGGCTACCCCGCCGGGCCCAGGAGGGGGCGTGATGGACGAGACGGCCTGGCATTTGAACTGGATGTATTCAGAAACCCCGGCGCGCCCGGCATTGGCCTGCGACATTTGGATGGCACCCGCGTCACGGTCGGAGGCCTGGAGGGTGGGATATTCCGTTGGGCGGGAGGGGGCTTCCGCAAGGAGGGTCTGCCAGAGGGTTTTGTCGTAAGCGGGCCAGTCCATGAAGGCGAAACGGCGGTTGATCCCAGGCGGGATGCCGAGCGCCATCAAGGCGGCTTCGATGGGGATGGTTCCGGAGCCGCAGAAGGGATCGAGCAGGGGGGAGGTTTTGTCCCAGCCGGAGGCCATCAGCAGGGCGGCAGCGAGGGTCTCGCGCAGGGGGGCCTTGGCGACCGCCAGGCGATAGCCGCGCTTATGCAGAAGCGTCCCGGATGAATCCACGCTGACGGTGCATTTATCCTGATCCAGCCGGACGACCACCAACTGCGGCGGCTGGTCGCTGTCTTCGTCGGCTTTGAGGACAGGGGAGGAGGCTCCCAGACGCTCGGCAAGTGCGGCGGAAACGGTGCGGGCGACGGCGTCGGAATGGTAGAGTTTCGAACTGTGGCAGGTGGCGCGCAAGGAAACCGGCTGACCGGGGGTGAGAAAGCGTTCCCAGGGCAGGCGGGAAAGGCGCTTCTGGAGCTGGGGGAAGGTGGTGGCGTAGAAAAAATTGCCCAGCCGGGCCAGGATGCGGCTGGCGGTGCGCAGGTGCAGGTTGAGGCGGTAAAGGGTGGCCAGGTCACCTTTGACCAGTACACCGCCGGACTCTTCAGCAGCGGGCTCAATTTCCAGCTGGCGCAGTTCCTGTGCGGTGAAGGGTTCCAGTCCGGGGGCACAAACGGCGAAAAAAGAGTCCATAGAAACCTTAGAAACCTTTCAGCCCCCTTCCGTCCCCCCATATTTGCGCAGTTCAGCAATAAATGGGGTGAGAGGAGGGTGTCACGAAAACTCCGTGGCGGGTTTGCGGGTGAGGATGTCCTTCTGATGTTCCTTGCGACGCGGGTCCTTTTCCACGAAGACCGGACGGAGGGTTAAGGGGTCAAGTTCGGTGTAGTACATCAGGCTGGCGTAGGTGGAGGGGGTGGGGGTAAAGATCTGCACCTGTTCGGGGTGGACATGCAGTTTCTCGCTGGTGAAGTTTTTCAAACGGAGCATGTCCTGCGCGCTGCAGCCGGGGTGGGCGGCGATGAGGTAGTAGGTGAGGAACTGGGGCTTGCCGGCGAGGCGGCTGAGGTTGTCGAACTTGTCCTTGAATTTCAGCAGCGAGTCCGGACCGGGTTTGCCCATCAGGTCGAGGACGTTGTTTTCGGTATGCTCGGGAGCCACTTTCAATTGACCGGAGACGTGGTGCTCGACGAGCTCGCGCAGGTAGGCCTCGCCGCAGAGGGCATCGCCCAGGAGCATGTCGTAACGCAGACCGGAGGCGACGAACACCTTCTTGACGCCCTGCAACTGCCGGATCTGACGGAGCAGTTCAAGCTGCGGACGGTGATCCAACTCCAGCAGCGGGCAGATCTCGGGGAAGAGACAGCGTTTGGCCGGGCAGGCGCCATTCTTGAGCTTCTTGTCGCATTCAAACCCGTACATGTTGGCGGTGGGTCCGCCCACGTCCTGGATGTAGCCTTTGAAATCAGGGTGGGCGATAAGGCGCCCGGCCTCGTCCAGAATGGACTGCTGACTGCGCCAGCGTACGGTGCGGCCCTCGTGGACGGCGATGGCGCAGAAGTTACACTCGCCGTAGCAGCCGCGATGGGTGGAAATGGAGAAGCGGATGGTCTCCAGCGCCTTAACCTGACCCTGGGCTTCATAGTATGGATGCTGGAGGCGCTCGAAGTCGAGGGCGTAGACGGCGTCCAGCTCGGCCTGGGTCTGGTAGGGCGCGGGCGGGTTCTGGACCAGGAACCGGTCGCCGTGCTGCTGGAAGAGTCCGTGCCCGCTGACGGGATCGTTGTTCTTATAGAAGATGTGGAACATATCAATGAAGGCCAGTTTATCCCGGGCGACGGCTTCGAAGGACGGCAACTCAAGATAGCCATCAACCTTCTCTTTGGAGATGTAACATAAGCCGCGCACCTGGTGGGGGTCGTGTCCGTCGCGTAGAGCGGCGGCGAATTCCAGGGTGGCATTTTCGGCCATGCCGTACAGGATGTAATCGGCCTTGGCATCGAACAGGACGGAGCGCCGGAGGGCGTTGTCCCAGAAATCATAGTGAGCCACGCGGCGCAGGCTGGCTTCGATCCCGCCGAGGACGATGGGCGGGACGGGTTGACCGGGATGAAGCCGCTTGGAAAAGCGGCGGATGATGTTGGCGTAGATGATGGTAGCCCGGTCGGGACGGCGGGTATTTTCGCCACCGGGGGTGTAATCATCCGAACGGCGCGGCTTTTTGAGGGCGGTGTAGTTGGCGACCATCGAATCGATGCTGCCGGCGGTCACACCCCAGAACAGGCGCGGCAGCCCGAGACGGGAAATATCGGCATCCGTTTTCGGGTCCGGTTGGGCGATCACACCAACGCGGTAACCGGCGTTGAGCAATACTTTTCCGATGACGGTGGTACCGATAAAGGGACTGTCAATATAGGAATCGCCGGTCACCAGGATGACGTCCAGCGCATCCCAGCCCAGGTGCTTGACTTCCTCGGGGGTGGTGGGGAGAAACATGGGGTGATTATAGTGCAAATAAATTGTCCGGGCAGGTTTCCCGGCGGCACCCGGAGACACCTCCTTACCGCTGCTTCCTTTCGGACCTGACGGGGTTCGAAAGGCTCCGCCGCGCCGGACCCACCCGGACGGGGGAAGGATACCCCAAGGGACGGGGCATGTCAACCATGGCTGAAAGAACGTTCAGGGCACTATTAGTCGGAAACCATGGAGATTTCCACCACCTTATCCCCCAAAAGAGCGGGATGAACCTTATTCAAAGTTGCTAAATATGGATACAAGGTAGGTGTAACAGCACGTAACCCACAAATCCCAGAATGACCACGATTATCAAAAGAATTAAGTATATGTTAATTCTTTCCAATAGCCTGTTTTGTTTTGACAGGTTTTTATCAATCGCCATAAATAAATTCGAAAACCCTTGCTGTTCTTCTTTGCTCAACATATTATTGTCAGCCATTATTTATCCTTTCAAATGTCTATTAATTGGGTCATGCTGTCATGATAAATCGTGTCCCTGGATCAGGGTGGTCCTAAATGTATTCATACTGTGTATACTGTCCCGCGTTAGTCTTTTCATTCGTCAGACTAATTTCATGTTTATCTACAATAATTAATGTTTTCGCAGCCAATACCAAATATTTATCCCAATTGGTATTACGGTCGCAACTATCATAAGAATACCAAGCTGAAAGCCTGTTCTTAGTGCAAAGAATTCGTCAAACCGGTTATCAATTGCTGTTTCTCGGCAGCGGTCAATTGGGCATACGGGTGCATAGGCAGGTAAATCGCCGGAGGCATACCACCTGATTGGATTTCATCGATAATATCGCCCACATCGCGCGAATGGTTGTTCCACTCAGAGAAGTTCATCCTGCTCCGGCCTTGCATTGCATCGTTATAGACCAGCCACGAG
>Ga0209048_10001954_pt1 | contig 20797 bp, 16 predicted proteins | sample FrelakmetCRP12CR_FD_187146 | JGI IMG/M metagenome (GOLD analysis project Ga0209048, IMG submission 187146) | Freshwater lake sediment microbial communities from the University of Notre Dame, USA, for methane emissions studies - CRP12 CR (SPAdes)... | ecosystem: Environmental > Aquatic >... | reverse complement strand
CAACGTCAACGTCAACGTCAACGTCAACGTCAACGTCAACGTCAACGTCAACGTCAACGTCAACGTCAACGTCAACGTCAACGTCAACCAGGCGACCGAGCCCCCGCGCCGATCTTGCGGGCTCGCGCCGGCATGCCACCGGCCGGAACCCGGGTAACCCGTCCCGTTGACGTTCGTCGGCCTCGTGGCCCCGTCCACCGGCGCGGAATCGAACCGATCGCCGGACCCGAGGTCGTACGACACCCGCCGCGGCGCCCGCAGGGCGCGGCTACCCGCATCGCCGCGCGGCTATACTCACGCCCCGCTCCCCGCTTTCACCCACGAGACTGCCATGCCCATCGTCGTTCACCGCTTCGCCGCCCGCCTCTTTGCCGCGGCAGCGCTCGCCCTCTTTGTCTTCGCCGCCCACGCTGCCTTGCCTCCCGGTGTCGCACAGGGTGCGTCGGTCGAGGGCATCACCGAGTACACGCTCGCCAACGGCCTCCGGGTGCTGCTGTTCCCGGACGCGAGCAAGCCCACGGCAACGGTCAACGTCACGTATCTCGTCGGCTCTCGCCACGAGAACTACGGCGAAACGGGCATGGCGCACCTGCTCGAGCACCTGATGTTCAAGGGCACACCGTCGATCGCCAACATCTTCCAGGAGCTGGGACGCCGCGGGATGCGGATGAACGGCACGACGTCGTTCGATCGCACGAACTACTTCGAGACGTTCACGGCGTCCGACGAGAACCTCGACTGGGCGCTCACGATGGAAGCCGACCGCATGGTCAACTCGTTCATCGCGAAGAAGGACCTCGACACCGAAATGACCGTCGTCCGCAACGAATTCGAAAGCGGCGAGAACAATCCGCAACAGGTGCTTTGGGGCCGCCTGCAGGCGGCGGCGTTCGACTGGCACAACTATGGGAACACCGCCATCGGCGCGCGCTCCGACATCGAGAACGTCGACATCGGGCGGCTGCAGGCCTTCTACCGGACCTATTACCAGCCCGACAATGCGGTGCTGGTCGTCACCGGACACTTCGACCCCGAGCGCGCGCTCGCCCAGATCGCGAAGACCTTCGGGCCGATTCCCCGACCGGCGCGGACGCTGCCCGCGCTGTACACGAAGGAACCCGTGCAGGACGGCGAGCGCACGGTGACCGTCCGCCGCGTCGGCGGGGCGCAGTTCGTCGCCGCGCTGTACCACACGGTGCCCGGCGCGCATCCCGACGCGGTCGCGCTGGAGGCGCTGGGCGAGGTGATGACCGTCGAACCCGCGGGCCGGCTGTACCAGGCCCTGGTGGAAACGAAGAAGGCGAGCGCCGTCGAGGTCTCGACCTTCTCGCTCGCCGACCCGGGCAACATCATCTTCTGGGCGCAGTTGCCGGTAAGCGACTCGATCGACGTCGCGCGCGACACGCTCCTCGCCACCGTCGAGAACGTCCGCGCGAAGCCGATCACCGAAGCCGAAGTGGATCGCGTCCGGGCGAAGGCATTGCGCGCTTTCGACGAGACGTTCAACAATCCGGAGCGGCTCGGCGTCGCGTTGTCGACGGCGATTTCGCTCGGCGACTGGCGGCTCTTCTTCCTCCGGCGGGATCGCTGGCGCAAGCTCACCGCCGCGGACGTGCAGCGCGTCGCCCTCGAATACCTGAAGCCTGCAAACCGCACGCTCGGCCAGTTCATTCCGGACACCAAGCCCGATCGCGCGCCGGTGCCACCCACCGTCGACGTCGCCGCCATGGTCAGGGATTACAAGGGCGACGCCAGTGTGACGGCAGGCGAGATCTTCGAGCCGACGCCGGCGAATCTCGAGGCCCGTACCCAGCGGTTCACGCTTCCGAACGGGATGCGGGTCGCGTTGCTGCCGAAGAAGACGCGTGGCGAGACGGTACAGATCCAGCTGCGACTGCACCACGGCGACGAGACAGCGCTCAAGGGGTTGTCCCCGCGGGGCAGCGTCGCTGCCGCGATGCTCGCGCTCGGAACGGCGAAGCGCGACCGGCAGGCCTTCGAGGACGCACTCGACGGCCTGCGCGCCAAGCTGACGGTTGGGGGAAGCGAGACCGAGACCACGGCACGCGGCCAGACCGTGCGCACCCATTTGGCGGACCTGCTGCGGCTCACGGCCGAAGCGCTGCGCGAGCCCGCGTTCCCGGCGGCCGAATTCGAGAAGCTGAAGCGCGAGCGCACGACGGCGCTCGACGAGCAGCGCACAGATCCGGAGAGCATCGCCGAACGCGCGCTGGAACGCTGGGACAATCCCTACGTCAAGGGCGATGTCCGCTACGTTCCGACCTTCGACGAGGAGCTGGCCGAGATCAACGCGACGACGCTCGAGGAGGTGAAATCGTTCTACACGCGCTTTGTCGGCGGCGCGAGCGCCGAGCTCGCGATCGTCGGCGACTTCGATCCGGATGCGATCCGCGCACTCGCCGCCGAGCTCTTCGGCAGCTGGAAGAATCCCGCGCCGTACGCCCGGGTGCCGAATCCCTACCGGCCGCCCGCACCCACCGTGCTTGCCGCCGAGACACCGGACAAGGCGAACGCCACGCTGATCGGCCGCCTGCCGATGCCCATCAACGACCGCAGCGAGGACCTGCCGGCGCTGCTGGTGGTCGACAAGATCCTTGGGGCGTCGCCGGAATCGCGGATCCCGGATCGCGTGCGCGAGCGCGAAGGCTTGAGCTACACGATCCAGAGCTGGCTCGCGGTTTCGAGCTTCGAAGAGAACACGCCGATGTTCCTGTACGCGATTTTCGCACCCGAGAACCGGGAGCGGGTCAGCGCGGGCGTCGCCGAGGAGTTTGCCCGCGCACTGAAGGACGGCTTCACCGAAGCGGAGGTCGCCAACGCGAAACGCGCGTTGCTGCAGGCAAGGCGGATTTCGCGGGCGCAGGACGGCTCGCTCGCGAGCGCGCTCGCGCAGCAATCGTATCTCGGCCGGACCTGGGACTTCGCCGCGAAGATCGACGCGGGCCTCGAGGCCGTGACAGTCGAAAGAGCCAATGCCGCGCTGCGCAAGTACGTGAACGCCGGCGGGTTCGCATGGTCGTACGCCGGCGATTTCACGAAGGCGAAGTGACGAATCCGCGTAACGGCAGTCCGGCCTGCCGTTGAAGACGCATCTGTCCGCGCGCGACCTCGCGCTGACGCTCGCCGTCGTCGCCCTCTGGGGCTATACGTTCGTACCGATCCGGGTCGCGCTCGCGGAGGTTCCGCCGTTCACGCTGGCCGCTCTGCGCTTCTTCTTCGCCGGGGTACCGATGGCGTTTTTCGTCCGGCCGCCGGCGATGCCCTGGCGCAACGTGATCGCCTACGGGGTCGCGATCGGCGTCTGCCAGTTCGGGCTCCTGTTCCTGGGCATGAAGCTCGGCATGCCCGCCGGTCTCTCCTCGCTCGTGATCCAGGTCCAGGTATTTTTCACGATCGGCCTCGCCGTCGCATTCGTCGGCGACCGCGTGCGCTGGCACAACCTGGTCGGCGCGGGCATTGCCGCGGCCGGCATGATCGTGCTCGCCGGCTACAAGCTCGCGAGCGGGCTGACCGGCACGCTGGTCGGCTTCGCGCTCGTCGTCGCCGCGGCGTTCGCGTGGGCCGTCGGCAACATCATCGCCAAGCGGGGCGCGGGCGACCACGGCGCCGACATGTTCGCGCTCACCGTCTGGTCGAGCCTCGTGCCGCCGTTGCCGCTCGCCGCGCTCGCGTTCGCCTTCGAGGGCGGAATCGGCGTTGCGCACACGGTCGCGTCGATGAGCCCGCTCGCGTGGGGCTGCGTGCTGTTGATGTCCTATGGTGCGACGCTGTTCGGCTTCGGCTCGTGGAACGCGCTGCTGCACCGTTACCCGACGGCGCTGATCTCGCCGTTCGCGCTGCTGATCCCGGTCTCTGGACTCGCCAGCGGCGCACTCTTCCTCGGCGAGTCGCTGTCGCCGGTGCAGGCCTCGGGCGTGGCGCTGGTCTTCGCCGGCCTCGCCGTCAATGTCTACGCGCCGCGTATGCGCGCGTGGCTCGCGCGCGTGCTCTGAGCGTCGTTCGCGGGACGGGCCCGACCCCAGCCTTCGACCTCAGCGCAGCCAGCGTGCGCTGACCCGGTCGTACTCGCCGGACGCCTTGGCGAGGTGGAACCACGTGTCCATCCAGCCCTTCATCGCCGCGTCGCCGCGGGGGAGCAGCCACGCCATCTCGCCATACTGCAGCGGCTTGTCCGGGTTGACCGCGCACAGCCCCGGTCGCAACTTCTGCTGGACGATCGTCTCGACGGACTCCGAAATCATCACGTCGGCATTGCCTTTCAGGATTTCGTCGAAGATCGTCACGTTGTCGGGAAAAATCACGATCTTCGCCTGCTTGAAGTTGGCGCGTGCGAAGCGCTCGTTGCTGCCGCCCGGATTCTCGATCACGGTGACATTCGGCTTGTCGATGTCGGCAACGGTCTGGAATTTCGCGACGTTCTCACACTTCGTGATCGGCGCCTTGCCGTTGACCATGTAGGCGGCCGTGAAGAACGCGGTCTTCTGCCGGTCGGTGCTGACCGAGATCCCGCCGACCGCGACGTCGCACTTCTCGAGAAAGTCCTTCATCAGTGCCGGCCATGCCGTCTTAACCATCTCGACTTCGACGCCGAGCGCCTTCGCGGCGGATTGGACAAGATCGATGTCGAGGCCCTCGTACCCACCGTCCGGCCGCTGGTAGCTGAAGGGCTTGTAATCGCCCGGCGTGCAGACGCGGAGCTTCCCGCTCTTGATGACATCGTCGAGTCGCGAGCTCGACGGCGCCTGGCCGAGGGCCGGCATGGCCGGCAGCATGAAGGCAAGTACGAGACCGATGAATCTGCGAAGCATGGGGCATCCCCTCTCGAAAATCTGTCGTTGCGCCGCCTGCGAACCGGGGCAGCACGGAATTGTACCGGCCGGACGGCTGCGAGTGGGTCGAACCGCGTCGTCAGGACCGTCGCATGCGCTCACCGGGCGCGTCGTAGAGCGGCTGCGTCGCAATCGCCGCCGGCCGTCGTTCGCCGAGCATCTCGATTTCGAACCCGGCACTCGCATTCGACAGCGCCGCGGGAACGTACCCCAGCGCGATCGACTTGCCGACACAATGCCCGAAGCCGCCGGAGGTGACCCAGCCGACCACCTTGCCGTCGTGCCACACCGGCTCGTCACCGATGGCATCGGCCTCGCCGGCGTCGATGACGAAGGTGACGAGTCGCCGCGTCGGCCCCGCATCGCGCGCCTGCTTCGCCGCCGCGCCGCCGATCAGGCCGGGCTTCCCGAGATCGACGAAGCGATCGAGTCCGGCTTCCGTGGGCGTGTAGATCGGACGGAACTCGCGCGCCCACGTGCCGAAGCTCTTCTCCAGCCGCAACGACTGCAGCGCCCGCGCGCCGAAAGCCGTGAGCCCGAAGCCCGCGCCGGCTTCGACGAGCGCTTCGTAGAGCCGCAGCTGGCAATCGGCCGGCACCCAGATCTCGTAACCGAGCTCACCGGTGAACGAGATGCGGCTGACGTACGCCGGCACCATCGCCACCTCGGTCGCGCGAAAGGAGAGGAACGGGACCGCGGCGTCGCCGACGTCGTCGCGACAGACGCGGGCGAGCACCTCGCGCGCTTTCGGCCCGGCAATGGCCATGCCGAGCATGGCGGTGCGCAACGACCGCAACGCCACGCCGGACGGCGGCAGATGCGCCTCGAACCAGCGCAGGTGGTACTCCTCGGCGATGCCGGATCCGAATACGAAGTACCGGTTGCGGCCGGCGTTGGCGACGGTGAAGTCGCCGATCAGCCGGCCGTTGTCGTTCAGCATCGGCGACAGCGCGAGGTGTCCTTCGCGCGGCAATCGGCCCGCGAGCACGCGATCGAGCCAGTCGGTGGCGCCTGCGCCGCTCACCTCGTAACGGGAGAACGTCGAGATTTCAAGCAGGCCCACGGCGTTGCGCACGGCGCGGCATTCGTTGCCGACGTAGCGGTGCGCGTTCGAGCGACGGTAGGTGACGTCTTCGCGCGGCTCGGTGCCGGGGGGCGCGAACCACAGTGCGTGCTCGAGTCCGAAGGCCGCGCCGAACACCGCACCGTTCGCCTTCAGCCGATCGTAGACCGGGGTCATCCGCAGCGGCCGCGCGGCCGGCAGTTCCTCGTTGGGAAAGCGGATGCGGAACCGCCTCGAGTAGTTCTCGCGCACCTTGGCATTCGTGTATGCGGGCGTCGCCCAGTCGCCGAAGCGGGCGACGTCCATCGCCCAGACGTCGAAGCCGGGATCGCCGTGCACGATCCAGTTCGACAACGCCAGCCCGACGCCGCCGCCCTGGCTGAATCCGGCCATGACGCCGACCGCGACCCAGTAGTTGCGCAAGCCGCGAATCGGACCGACCACGGGATTTCCGTCCGGCGCGAACGTGAACGGGCCGTTGACGATGCGCTTGATCCCCGCGCGCTCCAGCGCCGGGAAGTGCCGGAAGCCGACCTCAAGGCTCGGCGCGATGCGTTCGAGATCCGGCGGCAGCAGCTCGTGCGTGAAATCCCACGGCGTGCTGCGCTCCGCCCACGGCACGCCCTTCTTCTCGTAAGTGCCGATCAGCATGCCCTTGCCTTCCTGGCGCATGTAGATCTCGCCCTCGAAGTCGATGCAGTGGAGCACCTCCTTCGCCGACGACGTGACTTCCGGCATGTCGCCGGTGACGAGGTACTGGTGCTCCATCGCGAGCACCGGCAGGTCGAGGCCGACCATCTGCCCGACTTCGCGCGCCCACAGGCCCGCAGCATTGACGACATGCTCGGCGCGCAGATTGCCCTTGTCGGTGATCACGTCCCACGTGCCGTCGGGAAGCGGCACGAGCCCGGTGACGCGCGTGAAACGGTAGACCTCGGCGCCCTGCTTGCGCGCGGCCTTCGTGTACGCCTGCGTGACGCCGGCAGGATCCACGTGGCCTTCGAGCGGGTTGTACAGCGCGCCGACGAAGTGCCGCTTGTCCATCAGCGGGAAGATCCGCGCCGCCTCGTCGACCGAGATGATCTCCATGTCGAGCCCTAGATAGCGGGCCCGCGCGCAGGCGAGCTTCAGAAAGTCCATCCGCTCCGGGGTTCCGGCGAGATCGACACCAGCGGTGATGTGGATGCTGCAGGATTGGCCGGAGGCCTCCTCGATCTCGCGGTAGAGCTTGATCGTGTACTCCTGCAGTTTGGCGACGTTCGGGTCCCCGTTCAGGGTGTGCATGCCGCCCGCCGCATGCCAGGTGGAGCCCGAGGTGAGCTCGTCGCGTTCGATCAGGACGATGTCGGTCCAGCCCGCCTTCGCGAGATGATAGAGAACGCTGGCACCGACGACGCCGCCGCCGATGACGGCCACACGGGTATGGGTCTTCACAATATCTGCTCCAGAAATGCGCGCGTGCGCTCTTTTTGCGGATTGCCGAACAGCGCCGCCGGGGGGCCATCCTCGACGATGACCCCGTGATCGGTGAAATAGACGTGCCCGGCGATCTCGCGTGCGAATGCCATCTCGTGCGTGACCAGGATCGACGTCATGCCTTCCTCGACGAGCTGGCGAATCGTCACCAGCACTTCCTTGCGCGTCTCCGGATCGAGTGCCGCGGTGACTTCGTCGAACAGCATCATCGACGGCCGCATCGCCAGCGCGCGGGCGATCGCGACGCGCTGCTGCTGCCCGCCGGAGAGTTCGCCCGGATAGCTCTTCTCCTTGCCCGCGAGCCGCACCTTCTTCAGCAGCTCGTGCGCGCGCGCCTCGGCCTCGGCCTTCGGCTGGCCCAGCACGTCGACCGGCGCCATCATGATGTTCTCGAGCGCCGTCTTGTGCGGAAAGAGGTTGTATTGCTGGAACACGATCGAGACGTCCTTGCGCAGCGCGATCATCTCCCGGTCGGTCCGCAAGCGGTGCACCGCGTGCGGACCGACGTGCACCTCGCCCCGATCGATCGGGATCAGGCCATTGATGCAGCGAAGCAGCGTCGACTTGCCGGAGCCTGAGGGCCCGATGATGCACACCGCCTCGCCCTTCGCCACGGTGAGCGAGATGCCGCGCAGCACCTCGGTGGCGCCGAAACTCTTGTGCACGTCGACGAGGCGCAGGATGCGCGAATCGTCGCCGGGCACCGGTGCCGCATTCGGGATTTCCGCCATGTCGGTTCAGTGCCCGCCCGGCCGTCCGAAGGGCACTGTGCGCCCCCTCGGGGGGCAGCGAACGCAGTGAGCGTGGGGGCCGTTCATCCGCCCGCCCGGCCGTCCGAAGGGCACGGTGCGCCCCCTCGGGGGGCAGCGAACGCAGTGAGCGTGGGGGCTGTTCATTTCGGTCGATGGGGTCAGCGTCGCGCGGCAACGGGAATGTCGATCACCCGCGGCTTGTGGCCGGTTGCGCAGAGAAAGCGCTCGAGGTCGGCGTGCGCGATGACCATCGTCGCCGTATTCACCAGAGGATGGGCCTGCACTGCCTCCGCGTTCCAGAGGAAACGGTCGATGACGAATTCCACCGCGCCGGCTTCGTCGTTGACGAGTCCCAGCAGGCTGACGGCACCCGGGGTGAGGCCGAGGTATTTCTGCAGGCGCTCGGGGGACGCGAAGCCGAGTCGGCCGGCGCCGAGCGTCGCGCCCAGCGCTTCGAGATCGACGGCAAAGTGGTGCGGCGCCGTCACCAGAAAATGACGCTGACCCTTCCGGTCGCGCAGGAACAGGTTCTTGGTCTTGGCCCCCGGAAGGCTGGGCACAAGTCGTTCCGACTCCTCGACCGTCATCACCGCGGGATGCTCGTGGCGGTCGGCGGCGATGCCGTGCTCGTGCAGGAATCGTTCGAGATTCACATGTACTCCCTTGGCGCTGCGCGCCTTCCCTCCGAGAGGGAGCAATTCGCGCCTAGGGGCGGCCCGGCGGCGCTCATCACCGTTCCGCGTAGCGGGCTTCGAGCCGCCGGGTCCATACCGAAATCGGGTAGCAATAGGCGAAGAACCAGAGCAGCACGTAACTGTAGATCGGAATCAGGAGATCGGTGCGGCCTTCGGCGTTGGTGATGCGCCCCGTCAGCGTCATCACCTCGCTGACGCCGACGATGGACGCCAGCGTGGTCGCCATCGTCAGGATCGCATACCAGTTCATCCATGGCGGCAGCATCCGCTTGACGCACTGCGGCAGGATGATCTTCCAGAGCGTCTGCCGCCGCGAGAAGGCGAGGGAGCGCGCCGCCTCCCATTGGGCCGTCGGGATCGACTGCACGGCACCGCGGACGATCTCGGCCATGTTGGCCATGATCGGCAGCGCGAGGCCGAACGTGGCCTTGATCCAATCGGGGAAGGGGATCGTCGTCCCGCCCACGTGCAGCTCGAACGGCATCAGGAACATCACGAAGAAGAGCAGCACGAGCCAGGGCGCATTGCGGAAAAACTGTACTACGGTCCACGACGCGCCGCGCACCGGCGCGGCAGGCGAGATCCTGGCAAATCCGAGGAGCACGCCGGCCACGGTTCCCGCGAGCATCGCGAACACGCTGATCAACAGGTTGAACAGGAAGCCGCCGGCGAGGAGCGGAGTCCACTTGATCAACAGTTCCACGACGGACGGCTTCCCGACGGGGGCCTGTACCTGCGCGATTGCGACCGAAGCGGCGAACACCACGAGCAGCGCGATCCCGGTCCGCACGCCGACGAGTGTGCACCGCCCGTCGCGTGTGGGTACGCGAGCGGGCGCATGCATCACCCTAAGCCCGCCGCGAACCCACGCGCTGCGGGCAACACCTTGGGACGGCCCGGCGGCGCTTCGGGGTGCCCCCACGCTGGCGGCTTTCGCCGCTGCGCTGCCCCCCGAGGGGGCGCAATTCGCGCCTTGGGACGGCCCGGCGGCGCTCATTGACCGAACCCCGGCACCCGCAGCCGCACTTCCAGCCACCGCATGAACTCGTTGATGATGCCGACGATTGCGACATAGCACACGAGCAGCACGATCATCATCTCGGGCACGTTGACCTGCTCCGACCAGACCTGCGCCGACATGTAGAGGAGCTCGGGGACGGCGATCGCGTAGGCGAGCGTCGTGGTCTTCACCAGGTTGACCAGATTGTTGGTCATCGCCGGCATGGTCACCCGCAGGGCGAGCGGCAGCTCGACCTTGCGGAAGATCTGTCCGCGCGAATAGCCGAGCGACTCCGCCGCTTCGACCATCGCCTTGGGCACCGCCTCGATGCCGGCGCGCAAGATCTCCGCCGCGAACGCGGTCTCGAGCAGCGTCAGCGACACCACCGCCCAGCCGAACGAGCCGAGCAGCGGACTTCCGCCGACCCTGGGCAAGAGCGGGCCGAGCGCGAAATAGAAGAAGTAGAGCTGCACGAGCGGCGGCGTATTGCGGAACAGCGCGACGAACCCGTTGATCGCGCGTCTGACGATGGCGATCCGCGACCCGGCGAGCCACGCCGCCACCGCACCCAGCAAGAGACTCAGGACAAGGCAGTACGCCGACAGCTTGATCGTGGTGACGAATCCTTCGACGAACCGCGCGCGGTCGTAACTGTCGTAGAAGATCGTCAGCTTGATGCCGGTCGTCTTGTACAGCCAGAGAAACCAGGCCGCGACGTCATCCATGGCGCAGCCTCGGTGCCGACATCGAGCGCAACAGGGCGCGGCAGCCTGGGAAGCGCTTCTACTTGGCCTTGTTCTGCTGCTCGACCAGGAACGGCGACTGCGGGATTCCCCACTTCTTCTCCAGCCCGAGGATGAAGCCCGTCTTGTGCCAATCCTTGATCACGTCGCTCATGTAGGCGGCGAACTTGGCATCCTCCTTGCGCACGCCCAGGCCCCAGGGTTCGGGGTCGATCGAAGGCAGCACCATCGCGTAATCCGCCCACTTGGCATCGCCCATGATTCCGGCGAAAAACGTGGTGTCGAAGACGGTCCCGACGCAATTGCCACCCTCGAGCGCCGCCATCGCTTCGGTCACTCCCTTGAACACGACGAGCTGCGCGCCGAACTCCTCGCCGGTCCGCCGGTTGTAGTAGGCGCCCTGGATCGCGCAAACGGGCTTGCCCTTGAGGTCGGTCCAGTTCTTGAGTCCCGAGTTCTTCTTCGCGAACACGTTGGCCGCGCCGGCATAGTAGTACGGCTCCGGAATGCCGATGACTTCCGCGCGATCGGGCCGGTACGCCATGGTCGCGATCATCAGGTCGATCCGGCCCTGCTTCAGGAATTCCATCCGGTTGGCCGCGATCACAGGCACCAGCTCGATCTGCACGCCGAGGCGCTTCGCGACGTCGTTGGCGAGATCGATCTCGAGGCCGACGATCTTTCCGGACGGGTCCGTGTAGCCGAACGGCTTGTAGTCCGCCTTGACGCCGACCACGATCTTGCCCTTCTGCTTGACGCTCGCGAGCGTGTCGGACTGCGCCCACGCGGGGAGCGCCGCGACGAGCGCGAGCGCCGCCGCCACACCCATGCCAACGCACCACTTTCCGATTTGCATGCTTTCCTCCTTCGGACGAACAAGAAGAGTGCCGGGTCTTGCCCCCGCTACCCTTGGGGCCATTAGAATAAGCGATCCGGTGCGGGAACGACAGCCGGACCCCACACGCCGCCGACCGTCCCATTCCTTGAAATACTCGATCTTTTCCCTCGCCCGCAACGCGCTCTCGCACCATGAGCATTGGCCGCGCGCATGGCGCAGCCCCGCACCGAAGCCACGATACGACGCGGTCATCGTCGGCGGCGGCGGCCACGGGCTCGCGACCGCCTACTACCTCGCGAAGGAACACGGCCTCACCAACGTCGCGGTGCTCGAGAAAGGATATCTCGGCGGCGGCAACACGGGACGCAACACGACGATCGTCCGCTCCAACTACCACCTCGACCCGAACGCCCACTTCTACGAGTTCTCGCTGCAGCTGTGGGAGGGCCTCGCCCGCGACCTCAACTTCAACGTGATGTACAGCGCGCGCGGCGTGCTGAACCTCGTTCACTCGCCGGCCGACATGGACACGGCGATGCGCCGCGGCAATGCGATGCGCCTGAACGGCATCGATGCCCGGTTCATGACGCGGGACGAGATCGCCAGATGGATTCCCAATCTCGACTGCTCCCCCGATGCGCGCTTCCCGATCCACGGCGGGCTGCTGCAGCCGCGCGGCGGAACGGTGCGCCACGACGCGGTCGCCTGGGGCTACGCCCGCGCGGCCGACGCGCGCGGCATCGACATCATCCAGCAGTGCGAAGTGACCGGGATCCGCATCGAGCGCGGCGCGGTCGTCGGGGTCGAGACGACGCAAGGATTCATCGCCACGGCCAAGCTCGGTCTCGCGGTCGCGGGCCACACGGGCCGCCTCGCCGGAATGGCCGGCCTCACGCTGCCGATCGAAACCCATGTTCTGCAGGCGCTCGTCTCCGACCCGGTGAAGCCCGTGCTCGACACCGTCGTCACCTCGGGTGCCGTGCATTTCTACATCAGCCAGTCCGACAAGGGCGAACTGGTGATGGGCGGTGACCTCGACTTCTGCAACTCCTACTCGCAGCGCGGCAACCTGCCGATCATCGAGCATGTCGTCGGCGCGTGCCTCGCGCTCTTCCCGAGCTTCGGACGGCTGAACGTGATGCGGACCTGGGGGGGCGTCTGCGACATGACGATGGACGGGAGCCCCATCGTCGGCAAGCTGCCGATCAAGGGGCTCTACATGACCGGCGGCTGGTGCTACGGTGGATTCAAGGCCACCCCGGCGTCGGGCTGGCTGCACGCGTACACGATCGCCCGCGACGAGCCGCATCCGCGGAACGCCGCGTTCACGCTGGAGCGGTTCGCGCAGGGCCGGACGATCGACGAAAAGGGAGTGGGCCCCGTCCCATGGGCACATTGACCGACCGCCGCTGACCTTGCCATGCTGCTGATACCCTGCCCATGGTGCGGACCGCGCGCCCAGATCGAGTTCACCTACGGCGGGGACGCGGCGGTGCAGCGGCCGAGCCCCGAGGCGCCGGAAGCGGTGTGGGTCGCGTACGTCTACCTCCGCGACAATCCGGCGGGACCGCACGCCGAATTGTGGCTGCACAGCGCGGGTTGCCGGCGCTGGTTCAAGGTCCGCCGCGACACGCGCACACACGACATCCTCGGCAGCGCGTCCCCCGGGGCCGCGCTGCCGGGAGCCCCGACGTGACGCAGGCCTGGCGCAATGCGCAGGGCGGGGCCATCGACCGTACGCTGCCGATCCGCTTCGAGTACGACGGCGTGCGCTACGAAGGCTACACGGGCGACACGCTCGCTTCGGCGCTGCTCGCCAACGGTGTGCATCTGATCGGCCGGAGCTTCAAATATCACCGGCCGCGCGGCATTGTCGCCGCCGGGGTCGACGAACCGAATGCGCTCGTGCAGCTCGCACGCGGCGCGCGCACCGCGCCGAACGTGCGCGCGACAACCCAGGAGCTCTACGCGGGGCTCGTCGCCGCGAGCCAGAATTGCTGGCCATCCGTTCGCTTCGACGTGGGCGCGATCAACAACGCCCTTTCGCGCTTCATGCCCTCCGGCTTCTACTACAAGACGTTCATGTGGCCACCCGCGCCGAAGTGGTGGCTGAGATACGAGCACGTGATCCGCCGTGCCGCCGGCACGGGCCTCGCCGCAGTCGAACCGGACCCCGATCACTACGAGCACCAGTACGGACACTGCGACGTGCTGGTGATCGGCGCCGGCCCCGCGGGACTCGCGGCGGCCCGCGCGGCGGCCCATGCCGGGGCGCGCGTGATGCTCTGCGACGAGAACCCCGGGTTCGGGGGCAGTCTGATCGGCAGCGCGGCGACCGTCGACGGGGGGACGGTGGGCGAATGGATCGCGGCGGTCGACCGCGACCTCGCCTCCAACCCCGACGTCACGCTGCTGCCGCGGACCACGGCGTTCGGCTACTACGACGGCAATCTCGTCGGCCTGCTCGAGCGCGTCACCGACCACCTTGCGGACCCGCCGGTCCACACGCCACGGCAGCGGCTCTGGAAGGTGCGCGCCCGGGTGGTCGTCCTTGCCACCGGTGCGCTCGAGCGGGGCATCGCGTACGCGAACAACGATCTGCCCGGCACGCTGCTTGCCGGGGCAGCGCGCACGTACGTCGACCGCTACGCGGTGCGCACCGGGACGCGCGCCGTGGTGTTCACGAACAACGACAGCGCCTACGCGACAGCGCTCGCGCTGCACGGGGCAGGGGTGGCCGTCGAAGCCATTGTCGATGCGCGCCCGGAAGGCAGCCTCACTGCGACGTTGCCGCGCGCAGCGATCGTGGCCGGCCTGCCGATCGTCGCCGGATCGGCGATCGCCGATGCACAGGGCGGCCGGCGCGTTTCCGCCGTCGATGTCGTTCCACTCTCCGGAGGCGGGGTGCGGCGCATCGCCTGCGACCTCGTCTGCGTCTCCGGGGGCTGGAATCCCGCCGTCCACCTCTTTTCGCAGGCGCGCGGGACGTTGCGCTACGACGATGCGCTCGCGACTTTCGTTCCCGAGGCTTCCCCGATGCCGATCAAGCCGGCGGGCGGGGCCAACGGCCGCTTCGACCTTGCCGCCGCACTCGCAGACGGACACGCCGCCGGGCTCGCCGCCGCCGCACACTCCGGCGCGGGCACGAGCTCGCCCATCCCCGCGCCCATCCCCGCGCCGCAAGCCACGCCCGCAGTGACGGCAGGTCTGCACCCGATGTGGAGTGTCCCGGCGCGGCACAAGGGCGACAAGCGCTTCGTCGACCTGCAGAGCGACGTCACCGTCGCCGACATTGCACTCGCGGCACGCGAAGGTTACCAGTCGGTCGAGCACCTGAAGCGCTACACGACGCTCGGCATGGGCCCCGATCAGGGCAAGCTGTCGAACATCGTCGGGCTCGCACTTCTCGCCGAGCAGCTCGCGGTGCCGATTCCGCAAGTCGGCACGACGACCTTCCGTCCGCCGTACACGCCGGTGACGTTGGGCGCGTTTCCCGGGCACGACGCCGGCGCGCAGGTCGAACCGACGCGCTACTCGGCGATGCACGACTGGCACGTCATGCACGGCGCGCGCTTCGTCAACGCGGGTCTGTGGAAACGACCGCATTCGTATCCGCGATCGGGCGAATCGGCGGACGAAGCGGCCAACCGGGAGGCGAAGAACGTCCGGACCAACGTCGGCGTCGTCGACGTTTCCACGCTCGGCAAGATCGAGTTGCAGGGCGCCGACGTCGCCGAATTCCTGAACCGCGTCTACATCAACCGCTGGGACACCCTTGCCGTGGGCCGCTGTCGCTACGGCGTGATGCTGCGCGACGACGGGATCGTGATGGACGACGGCACCACGTCGCGGCTGTCGGCGACGCACTACCTGATGACGACGACCACGGTGAATGCGGCCAAGGTGATGCAGCATCTCGAGCGTCTGCTGCAGGTCGACTGGCCCGAGCTGGAAGTGTTCGTGACGTCGGTAACCGAGCAATGGGCGGCCGCCGCGCTGTCCGGCCCGAACGCCCGCCGCGTGCTCGCGAAGATCGTCGACGTCGACGTTGCGAACGACGCCTTTCCGTTCCTCGCCGTCGGTCAGTGCCATCTGCGCACGGCAACCGGACCGATCCCTGCGCGGCTCTTCCGGATGAGCTATTCGGGTGAGCTCGCGTACGAGATCCACGTCCCTGCCGACCGCGGTCGCGCGATGTGGGAGGCGATCATCGCAGCCGGTGCGGAGTTCGGCATCATGCCGTACGGCACCGAAGCGATGAGCTCGCTGCGGATCGAGAAGGGTCACGTGGTGATCGGCCCCGAAGCCGACGGCCGCACGACCGCCGACGATCTCGGCATGGGCAAACTCGTCAACGCCGCCAAGTGGTGTGTCGGCAAGCCACTGCTCGCGCGGCCAGCGCTTACCCAATCGGACCGCTGGCAGCTGGTCGGCCTGACGGCGGTCGATGGCGCGGCCTCGGTTGCCATTCCCCGTGCGGCGAAGATCGTTGCGGATCCGGATCACCCGTTGCCCAACCCGATGCTCGGGCATGTGACCTCCTGGTGCCGGAGCCCCAATCTCGACGCATGGATCGCGCTGGGGCTACTCGCCAACGGCCGTGCGCGCCACGGTGAGATTCTGTGGGCGGTGTCGCCGCTCGCGGATGCGAAAGTGCGAGTGCAGGTCGGCCCGCCGTGCTTCGTCGACCCCGACGGCGAGCGGCTCCGTGTCTGACCGCGACGGCCCGGCGGTCGGCGTGCCGCGCTCCCCCGAATCGGACGAAAGGAGACATCGTGTCTGAACGCAACGGCCCGGAGATCGGCGCGACCGCCCCCGGCCACTACGGACCGACACCCGCCGGCGTGACGCTCGCGGAAACGTCGTTCGCCACCGCCTGGAACGTGCAGGGCGATGCGGAGCTCTTCCTGCTCGCCGAAGCGTCGCGACGCCTCTTCGGCCTCGCGCTGCCGACGGTACCGAACACCACGTCGCGGACGAAGGCCCTGACGGCGCTGTGGCTCGGCCCGACGTCGTGGCTGCTCGTCGCCGCGGGGGAGTCGCCGTTGACGGACTTCGCGGCGAAACGCGCGACGCTCAACGACGTCCGCGGCGCCCTGTTCGATATCACGTCGAGCTCCGTCGCGTGGACCGTTGCGGGTCCGCGTGCTGCGGCTGTTCTTGCAAAAGGGTGCCCGCTCGATTTCGATGTGCGCGCCTTCGCCGAGGGCGCCTGCGCGCAAAGCGTATTCGGGCACGTCAACACCCTCTTCTATCGGCGCGACGCGTCGACGTTCACGCTGATCGTCGGGCGCAGCTACGCGCGCACCGTCTGGCGAACGCTGTGCGTGTCGGCCGCGCAGTACGGCTACGACGTGCTGCCGGCGCGAAGCTTTTGACGGGTGGCAGGCGTTCGCGTCGCCTCGGGGCCGGTTGCATCGCTCCGCGCCCGGGAGCATAGTTTCCCACTCGCGGCGTCGGCAACGTCCGTCGTTCGCGCATCTTCCGGTCCGAGGTTGGCGAGGGGAGGGACCCGTGGAACTGCGATGGTTTGTGCTCGCGACGGGATGGGTCGCGTCGATGGCGTATTCCGCACAGGTGCAAGCTCAGCCGATGGAGCGGCCCACGCTCGCCGTTGGTGATTCCTGGACTTACGAGTTCCACGAGTGGGCGACCCTGGTCTCGCCGGGAAACTACCATTTCGTCGATACCGTCGCCGTGACTCAGGCGCTCCCGAAGCAATACGTCATGTCCAGGGTATCGACCGCGGAACGCGACGGCGAGTCGAAACAGAGTTCGTACCGAATCACGCGAGACCTCAATGGATATGCGCGGCAGAATGCTGCCTTTCCGTGGCAGGAAGCCCAGTGGCTGATATGGCCACTCGAACCCGGACGAAGCTGGAATTTCGAGGTCCCGGTTGCAGCGGGAATCAATGTCTGGGAGGCCCGGGTCAAGGACTGGGAAGAGGTCGAAGTTCCTGCCGGGAAATTCCGGGCCATCCGTATCGTCCATGACCTCGTCAAGAGTCCCGACCCGCTGGTCACCTGGCAGGTGACGCAGTGGTACGCGCCCGCGGTCAAGTCCTTCGTCAAGAAGACGGATTACGGTTGGTACGAGGCGACGACGACGATCAAGCGTGATGTCCGCGAGCTGAGGAGTTTTCAGTTGCAATGACCGCGGCGGCGGACGCGCAGCAACCTCCGCCCGAGGCGGGCCCGGGTCGCAACTACCGCGTCAATCCGCGGGGCGCAGCAAGGCGTCGAGCAACGCCGGCAGCGCCGTCCGCTCCGTGGCGAGGCCGAGAACCGCTTGCTCGATGCCCGCCGCGCGCGCCGCACCCAGGACCGGTTCTGCGAGCGCAATGTACTTACGCCGCAACTCGTCATCGCCGAGCGGGTTCTCCGGATTGCCGCGGGCGCGCGCCGGTTCGGACGCGAGCGTGCGGCCATCAACGAGTGTCATGCGCACCCGCGCCCAGCGCTCGGCGGGGAAGCGGCGGGAGAAGTCGGCATCCTCGGTCAGCGTCATTGCGCGCTGCAGTCGCCGGACTCGCGGATCGGCGAGCTTCGGAAGACTCACCTCCTGCGCGCCGAGTTCGCCGAAGACCAGCGCCGCCGCCACCGGATAGGGCAGGCTGTACTGTGCTTCCTCGGTCGTTTCGACGAGCGCGCATGCGGAACCAAGCGCGACGGCCTCGCGGAAGCTCTCGATCTCCACGGTCTCGACATCGTCCACAGCGAAGCCGTGCGCCTGCTGCAGCGCGAGCGCCGCCTCGACCGCCGGCTGCGCCCAGCGGCATACCGGATACGCCTTGAAATACTGCTCGCGGATTCGCCAGCGCGTGCCCAGATCGCTCCAGAACGGCTTCGCATCGTCGCGCTCGACGGTCAGCGCGGGCGCGCCGGTGAAGCCGTCGCGCGCCAGCAATGCCGCCGTGACCCCGACGTGCGCGCCCCAGCCGGATCCATCCTTGACCATCGTCGGGGAATCGCAGGCGCGCAGGATCTGACCGCGGGGACCGAAGTACTCGGCGATGCCCAGCGCTTCGCGCATCTGCGCCGCGTCGACCGCGAGCAGCCGCGCCACCACCGCCGCGCAACCGATCGAGTTCCACGCGCCGGAACAGTGATAGTCGGCTACGGTGGCGTGCAGCGCGATGCCGGCGCGGGTTGCGATCTCGTAACCCAGAACGAGGCAGGTGAGGAACTCGCGGCCATCGACCGGCGCACCCCGTCGGCCGGCCGTTGCGTCGTCGCACAGTGCGAGCAACACGGGCAAGAGGGCCGCGCCCGCATGGCCCTTCGTTAGCACGTGGCCATCGTGCGCGTCGAGAGCGTCGATCGTCGTCGCGCCCGCGAAGGCCGCGCCGGCGACGCTCGCGCGGCGCCCGTCGAAGAGGATGCGTGCGCCGCCGTCGCGACCGCAGAGCTGTGTCGCCGCATACCCGTTGGCAATTGCCGCGGCTTTCGTTGTGCTGCCCGCCGCCGCGACGCCGATCAGGTCGAGCAGGCAACGCTGCGCCTGCCGGACGACATCATCGGGCAGTTCGCCGAACGCGAGCCCGCGGACGAATGCCGGAACCGGGAGGTCGGCGACGGCAACGCTCGCGCTTCGCTCGCCTTCGGCCATCACCGCCCTCCGGTCAGCTCAATTCATATCAGGCCGTTGGCCTTCAGGAACGCTTCGGCGACCTCCTCGGGCGTCTTTTTGTCGACGTCCACGCTCGCGTTGAGCTTCGCCATGTTGTCGTCGTTGAGCTTGGCCGCGACCGCGTTGAGCGCGTCGGCAAGCTTCGGATTCTTGTCCAGGATTTCCTTGCGCACGACGGGCGTGAGGTTGTACGGCGCGGCGTAGTTCTTGTCGTCCTTCAGCACGACGAAGTTGAAGGCCGGAATGCGGCCGTCGGTCGCGAACACCACCGCCAGGTCGACCTGCCGATCCTTGAGCGCCGAGTATGTCAATCCCGTGTCCATGCGCTTGACGTTGTCGCGCTCGAACTCGAATCCGTACGCGGTCTGCCAGCCGGGCAGTCCGTCCGGGCGGGCATAGAACTCGGCGTTCGAAGCGAACGTGAGCTTGGCGCCACCCTTGATCGCTTTCGCGAGGTCGCTCATCGTCACGATACCGCGCTTCTGTGCGTCGTCGCGGTTCATCGCGAACCCGTAGGTGTTGTTGACCGCGGACATGTTGAGCCAGACGATGCCCTTCGCGGCGTCGACCTCCTTGATCTTCTTGTACGCGTCCTCGGCCGAGGCGAACTTGTCGGTGATCTTGTTGAAGACGCCGAGCCCGGTCCCCGTGTATTCCCAGTACACGTCGACCTGGCCGTTCTCCATCGCCGCGCGCACGGCGGCGCTGCCCATCCCCGCCTTGCGGTCGGGTGTGAAGCCTTTCGCCTTCAGCAGGGCGACGGTCATCGCCGTCATGATCTGCTGTTCGGTGAACGCCTTTCCGCCAACCACGATTGTCTGCGCGGCCGCACCGCCGAAGCACAGACCCGCTAGCGCGAGCCCGGCCAGCCATCTCCCCCATCCCTGCTTCATCGTCGTCTCCTTGCCTGCGATGGTCACGAATTGCGCAGCGGATTGACGCCGCGCGGAACCAGCCAATACTGCGCCTGCCCGAACAAAAAATCCACGGCCACGGCAAGCAGCGCGGTCGGAATCGCGCCGGCCAGCATCATCCCGTGCTCCTGCAGGTCGATGCCCGTGAAGATCAGCTCGCCCAGCCCCCCGCCCCCGATGAGAAAGGCAATCGGCGCAGTACCGACGTTGACCGCCATCGCGGTGCGCACGCCGGCGAAGATGACGAACAGGGCGTTCGGCAGCTCGACGCGCGCGAGGATCGCCGCCGGCCCCATGCCCATTCCCTGCGCCGCGTCGACGAGGTGTTCCGGCACCGCCCGGATGCCTTCGTAGGTGTTGCGGATGACGGGAAGCAGCGTGGCGATCCACAGGCCGACGATCGCCGGCAGCGCACCGATCCCGAGCAGACTCATCATCAGCGCGAGCTTGCCCAGCGTAGGGATCGACGTCGCCATGTTGACGACCTGGATCGAGCTTTCCGCCCAGCGCGCCATCGACGGCCGCGACAGCCCGATGCCGAGGCCGACACCGCAAACGATGGCGAGCGAACCGGAAATGCCGACCAGCACCAGGTGCTGTTTGACCAGGTAGAGGATATCCTTCTGGTAGCGCAGGATGTCGGCGGCGAGGCCGCTCGCGTAGAGGCCCCATGCGATCGCCAGCGCGATCCCCCCGAGCACCAGCGACGGCATCGCCGATCGGCGTGGACCGACCGTGGCGCTCATTGGTGCACCCTTGGCGCTGCGCGCCTTCCCTCCGAGAGGGAGCAGTTCGCGCCTTGGGACGGCCCGGCGGCGCTCACTACGCGGCTCC
>Ga0209048_10001953_pt1 | contig 20798 bp, 20 predicted proteins | sample FrelakmetCRP12CR_FD_187146 | JGI IMG/M metagenome (GOLD analysis project Ga0209048, IMG submission 187146) | Freshwater lake sediment microbial communities from the University of Notre Dame, USA, for methane emissions studies - CRP12 CR (SPAdes)... | ecosystem: Environmental > Aquatic >... | reverse complement strand
CGGTGGACGTGTACTTCGGGCCGACGGCTCCCCCGGGGAAGGAGAAGAACTGGGTGCAGACCGTCCCCGGCAAGGGCTGGAACGTCATCCTCCGCCTCTATGGACCGCTCGAGCCGTGGTTCGCCAAGACCTGGCGGCCCGGGGAGATCGAGCCGCAACCGTAGCCCGGCCGTCGCGCCGAAAGCCCAAGAGCGGCCAGATGTTCGACGCATGGAGCAACTTCTTCACGATGAGCGGGTCAGCCGGCGCCACGCTCGTCGGGTTGCTGTTCATCGTCGTCACGCTCAACACCGACCTGTCGACGTCCAGGACGCTCGACATCGCGCGCGCATCGATGACGCCGGCCCTCTACAGCTTCGGCGGCGTGATGTTCCAGAGCATGATCGCCCTGGTGCCGTGGCGGTCGCCCTGGCATGGGGGCGTCGTCATCGTCGTGGTGGGAATCCTCGGCCTCATCTATCGAGTCCACGTCGTCCGTATGCGGAGCGCACTCCATCTCCGGTCCATCCAGGGGCCCGTCGACTGGATCTTCCACAACGGGCTTCCCGTCGGCGCCAGCGTCATCCTAATCCTCGGTGGCGCGGGATGGGTCGCCGGAGCGGTCTTTGCGCCGTTCGCCATCGCGGGCGCGAGCACGATCCTCCTGATCTCCGGGATCTACCGGACCTGGGGCGAGACCCTGGCGTTGATCGGGACTCGGGGCAAGTCGTAGCTACCGGCCTCGGGCCCGGGGTGAGCGACCTGGTCCCGTTCCGACCGCGAGGCCCCCAGGAGCCCCCGGGAGCGATGTTCTGACCTGCCCCGGTACGTAGGTAGCGGGAGGCGTACCTTAAGACCAGCACCCTCACCGTCATCGTGGTCAAGATCGACGGGACCGGTGCTTCCTCGCCCTAGGATTGGCCAGGTAGACTTCATTCAAGTCCTCCGGCGTTGCCATCCCGACAAGTGGCGCAGTATATTACGCCACATGGCGCCCTCGACCGCAGCCGCCCGTACCTCCGAGATCGAGAGCGTCGCCGCACTCCTCGGCGGTCGGAAGGCCCTCGGCGCTGACCTGACCAGCGAGGCTGACTTCATCGCACTCGTCCGACAGGGAATGCCCCTGCCCGCCTTCGAGGCGGTCAGAAGCAAACTGCAACTCACGCTAGGCCAGATCGAGCAGGCGCTTGGCATCAGCCCGCGCTCGCTACTCAGGAGGAAGAAGGGCCGGCGGCTCAGTAAGACCGAGTCCGAGCTCCTGCTCCGCCTAGCGCGCGTTGTGGCCCGTGCCGAGCACGTTCTTGGAGCCAGGGACGCGGCGCTAGAGTGGCTTGCCACGCCCAACCGCGCACTCCGCGGCGACAAGCCCTTCGACCTGCTCGATACCGAACTCGGTGCCAAACGTGTCCTCGACCTGCTGGGGCGCATCGAGTTCGGCGTCTACACCTGATGCGGCTCTGGCGGCTCTCGCGGTTCCGCGAACCTGGCAGGACGTTTAGCGGGGACGGAGCACGCGCTTTCCCTGGGCGGTGGAACGAACCGGGGACTCCCGCCGTGTATGCAAGTGAGCATCTCTCGCTGGCCGTACTCGAACTACTGGTCCACATGACGCCGACGCAGATGCGCGTGCTTCACCATGCATTCCCCGTTGATGTCCCCGACGATCTCGTTGAGACGCTTTCGGGAGCGGAACTGCCAGCAGATTGGGACGCCGCCGATTCCCCGCCTTCTACCCAGGCGCTGGGGTCGACATGGGCGAAGTCCGGTCTCTCGTTGGCGCTGCTTGTACCGTCGGCAGTTCTGCCTGTCGAGAGAAACGCCGTGCTGAACCCGGCCCACGTTCGATTCGATGAGGTGAAGATCGGAGCGCCGCGACCATACTCGTTCGACCCGCGGCTCCTCAAGGTGACGCCGAGGTAGCTCGCGTGACCGGCGGCTTGATGCCCGTGGGGAGGCGGCGGGCCGGACCGAAATGCCTCGGTGTGGTCGGACCAGCAGGCATCGGAGGCTCTGCTCGCGCCTTCCAATTGAACGCCCGCGTTCGCTCTGCTCGGGCAACCGTAGGCTCGGGGAAGAGACGGCCCCTGTCGCGTGGATGAGCCGCTCCGCCGCCGTTACCCACTCGTTACCCAGGAGCGGCCGCAGAGGAGCCCCCAGGAGTCTTCTGAGATGCCCGTTCGTACGCAGCCTGAGCGGAGCGACGATACCTCCGTGGATGAAGCGTGCCGCAGCACGCTCGCGCTGCTATATCGGCGCGAAGGCGCTAGGGGGCGAGGCTGGCCGGGTTTAGCGACTTCATCACGGAGCTGAAGCGCCGCCGCGTGATCCGCGCGCTGGTCGGCTGGGGCGTGGTCTCCTTTGCCGTGCTCCAGGTCGCAGAGCCCCTGATGCACGCTCTCGACCTGCCCGACTGGGTCCTGAAGGTCGTCGTGGCCGCACTGGCCGTCGGCTTCCCCGTCACCTCCGCACTGGCGTGGGTCTTCGACATCAAGTCCACCGGCGTCGAGCGCACGCCCTCGGCGAATCCCGCCCCCGGCTCGGAGCGGACACCGCGCCTGGCAGGTGCCCGGCTGGGCCTCTTGCTCCTCGGCCTGGGCATCGTCGCCGCGACTCCGGGTGTCGTCTACTTCTTCCTCGTACGCCCGACGGCGGAACGCCCCGAGCCGCGGGCGGGCGAGCGGATCCCCGTGGCGGTCGCCGATTTCGAGAACGACACAGGCGAACCCGAGCTCGATGCCCTCTCCGGGCTCCTCATCACGTCCCTCGAGCAGTCGCGGCGTCTCGAGGTGCTGACCCGCTCTCGGATGCTCGACATCCTCCGCCAGATGGGCCACCCGTCCATCCCCCGGATCGACGAGACGCTCGGGCGCGAGGTCGGGCGCGCCGCGGCAGTCCGCGCGCTCGTCCTGGCGACCATCCACCGCTTCGACACCCTCTACACCATCGAGATGAAGGCGCTCGATCCGGGGACGAGCGCCTACCTGTTCACGCTGAAGGAGGACGGGAAGGGGAAGGCCAGCGTCCCCGGGATGATCGACCGGCTGTCCGAGCGAGCCAGGGAGAAGCTGCGGGAACGGCCGGCCGACGTCGAGTCGTCGCGTCTCAAGGTGGCGGAGGCGATCACGCCCAGCCTGGAGGCCTACCAGCACTACTTCAAGGGGATGGAGATGGCCGCCACCCGCGGCGACTACGGCGAGGCCGTTCGCGAGTTCCAGAAGGCGGTGGCCATCGACCCGGGTTTCTCGCTCGCGAACTACCAGATCGCCTACCTGGGGGTGTGGACCGACCTGCCCCGGGCCGAGCGAAGCGCGGCCCTGGACGCCGCGCTCCGCACCGTCGATCGCCTGCCGGAGAAGGAGCGCTACCTCGTGCGCGCCTGGAAGGCTCACCAGGACGGGCGCGACGACGAGGCCGAAGAGACGTACCTGCAGGCCGTGCGTGCCTATCCGCGCGAGAAGGAGATCCAGTACCTGGCGGGCGATCTCCAGTTCCACGACTTCCTGTCGCCCAGGGGAAGCGCGCGCGACATCACGGACGTGCTGCCCTTCTTCGAGGCCGCGGTGGCGCTCGACCCGACCGACGCCGAGGCCCAGAACCACTTGGTGAGCTGCCTCGTCTTCCTGGGCCGTTACGCGGACGCGCTGGCGGCCGCACGGAGCTGGGTGAAGGCCGCTCCCACGGCGACAGCCTACGAATCCCTGGGGACGGCCCTGGCCCAGGCCGGACAGACGGACGAGGCCCACCGAGCCTACCGGCGCTCGATCGACATGGGGGTCGCTCCCATGTATCTCCAGGCCTACCCGCGTAGCCTCGCGAGGTCGGGCCGCTTTTCGGAAGCCGAGGCCCTCCTCGGCAGCGTCCCAAAGGACACCTGGCCGAGCGCACGCCTGGGGATGCTCGCGGCCCTCGCCGAGGTGTACCTCTACCAGGGGCGCTACCGGGAGGCGCTCGGGACCCTGGACGGAATGCCCGAGCAGGTCGCGCTCGCGGATCGGAACGCGATGCCGCCGCGGATTCGAACCGCCATCTACGCCTACTCGGGCTCGGCGGAGAAGGCCTGGGGCGCGTCAAGAAAGCTCGTCGAATCCGGGGGAGGGGTGGACCTTGTCCCGATGCACCTCGCCCTCGTTGGCGACGCGGCGCACGCCGCGGAGGCGGCGAGGCTGCTTCGCCCGGGGTCGAGGCAGCTGGCGCTGTACGAGGCGGTCGCGACCTGGCGCTCGGGAAGGCCCGACCAGGCGGCCAGCCAGCTCGAGGCGATCGTCGCCGGCAAGTACGCGCCCGATCGTGCGCTGGCCTCCGGGCTCCTCGGGGAGCTCGAGCTCGAGCGCGGGCGCGACGGGCTTGCCATCGAAGCGCTGGAGCGCTATCGCGCCGCGCCCATGCCCACCCGCCCCAACGCGGACGCCGCCCTGCGCCTCCCGCGGACGCTCCTCTTGCTGGCCCAGGCCTATGAGCGGCGGGGGGAACGGGCTCGCGCGAGCGAGCGGCTCAACGAGCTCCTCACCATGTGGAAGCGGGCCGACCCCGACCTGACGCTCTTGCGCCAGGCGAGGACGCTGCAGGCGCAGCTGAAGCGCGCACCTGTGGAGGACGCGAGACGGTGACGTGGCCCGCCGTCCATGACGGCGAGATTCCGGTCGGCGCTCTCGGCGACTGGAGCGAGCCCGGGCCCGTTCCCGCCGAGAGGGTACGTATTCTCGGTGGTGGACCCGGGGCGTCTACGCCCTGATCTTCACGAATTCCACGCGGAGGTTGTTGGCGCGCCCCTCGGCGGTCTCGTTGGTGTCGATGGGCGTCGTCGCGGCGAGACCCTTCGGCTTCAGGCGATTCTCGTTCACCCCCTGCCTCGCAGGGAGTGCGCCGACGACAGCACACCCAAACGGAGGCCTTGCATTAACAGCATTAGCTAATATTGTTAGCGGATGTCAAAGAGCCGCTCCCGCTTGACTCTACTTGGCCTCCTCGTCCTCTCCGCCTGCGGTCCCGCGCCATCAGCCCTTCACGCGCTCGCAGCCGCGGGAGAGGTCCAGCCCGACGCGCCCCTCCGCTCCAAACACGAGGTCGTGGTTCAGGCGCCGCGCGCCATCGTCTGGACCGCGCTCACGGAGGCCGGGCGGTGGCCCGAGTGGCACCGGGCCGTGCGTTCGGTCGAGGCACCAGGCGCGCTCGCTCCCGACGTCGTGTTCAAGTGGAACAACGAAGGGACGACCGTGACCTCCCGGGTCGCCGTGGCGCGGGCTGCTGAGCTCTTGGCGTGGACCGGGTCCGCATCCGTCGCGAAGGCCATCCACGTCTGGCGCCTCACCTCGAACGGCGGGGCGACCCGCGTGACGGTGGAGGAGACGATGGACGGACCGCTCTTGGCGTGGCTCTACCCGCAAAAGAAGCTCGACGAGGCGGTCGTGGCCTGGCTGGCGGATCTCAAGGTCGAGGCGGAGCGGCGGGCGGGGGCGCAGTGAGCCTCGACACGGTGCAGGTCGTGGCCAAGGCGGTCGAGCTTCTCGAGCGCGAGGGAGAGCACGGGCTCGGGTTCAACCGGGTGGCCCGCGAACTGGGCGTGAAGCCGCCGTCGCTCTACAACCACGTCGCCGGCGGGGCCGACCTCGAGCGACGCGTGGCCATCCGGGCATGGTCGATGTTCGAGCAGGCCTGCGCCAGAGGCGCTCGGGGGCAGGAGGGCGGAGAGGCGCTTCGCGCCCACGCGCGCGTCTATCGCGACTTCGCGAGGAGCCACGGCGGCCTGTTCCAGGTGATGGCAACGGTCAGGCTCTCGCCATCGGACCCGGACTTCGCCGGCGTCGGGGGTGCTCTCCTCGCTCGCATCGCCGCGCCCCTGCGAGCCCTCGGCGTGTCGTCCGACGACCTGACCCACGCCGCACGGGCGTTTCGATCGGCGGTTCACGGCTTCGTGGTTCTGGAGCGCCAGCACCAGTTCGCGATGGGGGCCTCGGTGGAGAAGAGCTTCGAGCGGCTGCTCGACCTGCTCATCGGCGGGCTCGATTCCGGGCCCCCTCCCTCGCGGTAGCATCCCCGCAGGGGCGAGCGAGGACGCTCGACGAGCGCGCGCACGGAGAGGATCCGTCGGGCCCCATCCTCCGGGGGGCGACGCCGGCGTCGCTCGGCGTCGGAGTGCGATGGCGAGTCCCAACTGCGACCAAATCCGCTACCCTCGGAGCCACCCAAACGAACACGGGAGGTCCCATGGCGAAGCTCCGTTCCGTCGCTATCCTGGCCGCCTCGGTATTCGCTGTAGGTGCGCGGGCCGATGCCCTTGGACCCGTCCAGGCGGCCGTGGAGGCCGCCTACGCGAAGTACCGGACGCTCGACGAGGGCAAGAACGCGGACTACATCCCCGCGCTCGCCAAGGTCGATCCGAGGCTCTTCGGCATCGCGCTCGTCACCACGGACGGGAGGGTCTTCAAGAAGGGAGACGTGACCGCCCCGTTCTCAATCCAGTCGATCTCCAAGGTGTTCACCCTCGCGAGCGTGCTCCAGACCGCCGGGGACGAGGCCGTCCTGGAGAAGATCGGCGTGGACGCCACCGGGCAGGTCTTCAACTCCATCGTGGCCATCGAGCAGCACAAGGGGCAGGAGATGAACCCCTTCGTGAATCCCGGAGCCATCGCCACGACCAGCCTGGTGGAGGGAAAGACCGCCGAGGAGAAGTGGGCGCGGATCATCGGGATCCACGAGGCGTTCGCAGGGCGGAAGCTCGAGGTGAACCAGGAGGTCTACAAGTCGGAGTCCGAGACCAACGAGCGAAACCGCGCCATCGCCGTTCTGATGCACGCATACGGTCGGCTCTACGACGACCCCCTCGTGACCACCGACCTCTACACGCGCCAGTGCTCCATCTCGGTCACGGCGTCGGACCTGGCGGTGATGGCAGCCACCCTCGCCAACGGCGGCAAGAACCCGGTCACCGGAAAGCAGGTGATCGGCCAGGAGCACGTCCAGCGAATCCTGGCGGTGATGGCCACGGCAGGCCTCTACGACGACTCGGGCATCTGGCTCTACCGGGTGGGGCTACCGGCCAAGAGCGGCGTGGGCGGGGGCATCATCGCCGTGGCCCCCGGCCACTTCGGGATCGCCGTCTTCTCACCGCCGCTCGACGCCGCAGGGAACAGCGTGCGCGCCCAGAAGGCGATCCGGGACGTGGCAGCGGCGCTACACGCAGACCCCTACGACGTGAAGCCCCGGTAGCTGCCAGCACACAGGGGGTAGCCCCGCCCCGGGTGGTTCCAGTTCCCGTAGCCGCGTCCCCGCGCGTCAGTTGGTGGGCGGCGAGAGGCTCTCGAGCTCGTGGAGCTTCTTCAGCGTCTCGAGCCGCCCCAACGGGGGCGCGAAGGTCCGGGGCGACGCACTTTCGACACCGAACCCAGAGGTCCTCTCGGGCCGTCCGCGTCGACCGGAAATAGAAGGGACTTGGCAGGCTTTCGGCCTGGGGCGGACCGTCGCCAATGGTGACGGCCTGCCGATCCGGTTGACACGGGCGGCGACCCTCTTAAATGTAACTGCGAGGGTTATGAATGACGAGCCGCTTCACGATGGCCTTGCACGCGCTGGGGATGATCGCCATGGAGGGCGAGCGATCCGGGAACCAGCCCGTCACCTCCGAGACCCTGGCCCGGAGCATCAACACGAACCCGGTGGTGGTGCGCCGCGTCCTGGCGGACCTCCGCCGCGCCGGTCTGGTGGAGACCCGCCGAGGCGTCGGCGGAGGGGTGGTGCTCGCCCGCCCCGCAGCCAAGATCTCGCTCCGCTGCGTCTGGGAGGCGCTGGAGGGCCGCGAGCATGTCTTCGGCCGCCACCCGTCCGGGCCCAACCCGGAATGCCCGATGGGGCGGTGCGTGGCCGCCTACCTCGAGGAGCTTTACGGCCACGCAGAGGCGGCACTCAAGGCTTCCCTGGGCAAGGTCACCTTGGCGCAGCTCCGGCGTGACGTCGCGAGCCGCATGCCGCTTGCCCGCACCGCGTCCCGTTGATCGAGATGAGCCCCATGCACTGCGCCCAAGCCCTGCTGGCCCGGATTCGTAACTTCCTGAGTTATCAATCGATCCGGGGCCCGGCGTTCTGGATCGCCAACGCGCTCATCGCGCTCTTCGTCCCGTTTCCCATCGCCGCGCCGGTTCTCGTGGCGCGGCTTCACCGTCCCACGAGCCCCAACAACAAGGAGTGAACACGTGTCCGACGCCCTGCTCTTCGCCCCCACCCACCTCGGCCCATTGCCGCTCAAGAACCACATCGTCATGGCCCCCATGACCCGAAGCCGCGCCGTGGAGGCCAACACCCCGAACGCGCTCATGGCGGAGTTCTACGCGCAGCGGGCTTCGGCCGGCCTCATCATCACCGAAGGGACATCGCCTTCACCGAACGGCACTGGCTATCCGCGCATCCCGGGACTCTGGTCGGCCGGCCAGGTGGCGGGATGGCGGGGCGTGACCGATGCTGTGCATGCCCGCGGAGGCCGCATCTTCGTGCAACTCATGCACACCGGCCGCGTGGGGCACCCGCTCAACCTGCCGGCCGGGGCCGAGCTCCTGGCACCGAGCGCGGTCGCCGCGCCGGGCGAGATGTTCACCGACGCGAAGGGGATGCAGCCGCATCCCGTCCCTCGCGCGATGACCGACGCGGAGGTGCGCAACGCCATGCAGGAGCACGTGACGGCGGCGCGCAACGCCATCGCCGCCGGCTTCGATGGCGTTGAGTTGCACGGCGCCAACGGCTACCTGCTCGAGCAGTTCCTGAGCCCGGCCACGAACCGGCGAAACGACGCCTGGGGCGGGTCGGTGGAGAAGCGGACCGCCTTCGTCCTGGAGGTGGTACGCCAGGTTGCCGCGGCCATCGGTGGAGAGCGGGTCGGCATCCGGCTCTCGCCCTACGGCGTGAACGCCGGCATGGCGTCCTACCCGGAGATCGACGAGACCTACCGGAAGCTCGTGGCGGCTCTCGCGACGACCGGCCTGCAGTACGTCCACTTGGTCGACCACTCCGCGATGGGCGCGCCTCCGGTGCCCGCGGAGCTCAAGCTGGCCCTGCGAAGGGCCTGGCCCCGAACCTTCATCCTGGCCGGCGGCTTCGACCGCGCCGGTGCGGAGGCGGCGCTGCGAGAGGGGCGCGCCGACCTGGTGGCCTTCGGGAGGCCCTTTCTCTCGAACCCGGACCTGGTTTCGCGGCTCGAGCGGGGGATTCCGCTGAACGCGCCCGACTTCGGAACCTTCTACACACCCGGGCCGAAGGGCTACACGGACTACCCCGTCGCCGCGTAAGGGACGGGGCAGCCGCGGCGGCGCGCCGGCCAGGGCCTCCCCGTGGGCGGGGAGTCGGGTATCTTGCCCGGCGAGCCATGGCGGCGCGCCGCTTTCGTCCTCGGCGCGCTTCGGAGACCACCGCGCATGCCCCCGTCGCGCCAGAAGCAGTCCGCCCTGGGAGTCGCGTACGCCGCGGCCGCCTATCTGGTCTGGGGCACGTTCCCGCTGTACTTCCACGCGCTTGCGGGCGTGCCCGCCACCCAGATCCTGGCCCACCGGATCCTGTGGTCCGCGCTCTTCCTCCTCCTCCTCATCACCCTGCTCGGCCGCTGGGGCGAGGTGGTACCGGAGCTCCGCTCGCCGGGGACGGTGCCTTCGCTCGCGCTCAGCGCCGTCTTCATCTCGACGAACTGGCTCATCTACATCTGGTCGGTGAACGCAGGGCACGTCCTCGATGCCAGCCTGGGTTACTTCATCAACCCCTTGGTGACCGTCCTACTCGGGGTCGTCTTCCTTCGGGAGAGCCTGAGCCGGCGCCAGGTGATGGCGGTCGCGCTTGCCGCCGCGGGCGTGATCGCGCTCGTCCTCTGGGCCCACCGCGTGCCCTGGATCGCGCTCGGCCTGGCCCTCACCTTCGGGCTCTACGGGCTTGTCCGCAAGCGCGTCCGCGTCGGCGCCATGGGCGGCTTGCTCTGCGAGGTGACCGTGCTCGCCCCGCTCGCCGCCGTGTATCTCTTCTGGGAGAGCCGCGCCGGGCTGAATGCCTTCGGCTCCAGCACCCGGGTGACCGTCCTCCTCGCCGCGAGCGGTGTCGTCACTGCCGTGCCCCTCATCTGGTTCGCGCTGGGAGTGCAGCGCCTCCGGCTCTCGACGATCGGGCTCCTGCAGTACCTCAACCCCACCACGCAGTTCGCCATCGCGGTCTTTGCCTTCGGCGAGCCGTTCACGCCAGCCTACGCCCTCGCCTTCGGCTGTATCTGGGTGTCGCTCGCCATCTACACCGCCGAGGCGCTGTCGCAGACCCGGCGCGCAGCGGTCGTGTGAGGCGCCGGGCCTCACCGGGTGAGATGCGGCAACTCGGGTGTCCCTGGCGATCGGAGGCACGCGCGGACCTTCGGATGCGCCGGCGCCCCGCCGAGTCTCCCGCCGTCCCGTCCATCGCCCGGGAGATCGTGCGGATGAGGAAGATGGAAGGCGGCCGCTCTTGCGATTCGCTGCCTTCGCGCCGCCAAAGTCCCTTCCGACCTTCTGCCACCTTAGGTGGGGACTGTAGGGCCTCGTCTCACCAGAATGCGTTGACATGCTCGCGGGCGCTCTGCTACCGCTTCGGGCCGAGCCGGTGCCGGACCCCCCTTCGAGGTGGCCCGTGGCCTTTCTCTTGCACCGGTCACGTACAGCCTAGACGACATGCGCCCTGTTCCAGACAGCAGGCAGTACACCGTCATCGTGGTGAGCGACCACTCGCAGGCAGTGCGGAAGTTCCGCCTGCCCCGCCGGTGGGTACGCCACGGCGTCGTGGGCGGTGCTGCCGTTCTGCTCATCGGCCTCCTGACGGTCGGCCACTATTTCACCCTCCTCACCTCGGCCGCGGAGAACCGCGTGCTGAAGGAGGAGAACGCCCAACTGCGATCGCAGATCCTGCTCGTCCAGGAGAAGGTGGCGCACATCCAGTCCACGCTGGACCGCGTTGAACGCTTCGACGCCAAGCTCCGGACGGCGGTGACGCACCTCCAGGACCCCGAGCGAAATCTGGCGATCGGGCCGGTGGGCCAGCCCGACGGGGAAGCCGCAGCCGCGGGCCCTGCGCCGGCGGCTCAGGAGAACCTGGCGGCCCTGCCCGGGCGTCTGCACTCGCTCGAGACAGAGGCGGTCCGCCAGGAGTCGAGCCTGCGCGAGCTGCAGGAATACTTCGACGATCAGAAGTCTCTCCTCGCGTCGACACCTTCGATTTGGCCCACCCAAGGGTGGGTCACGAGCGACTTCGGGGTGCGCCTCGACCCCTACAGCGCCGACCGCACCATGCACCAGGGCCTCGATATCGCCACGCCGCACGGGCAGAGCGTGATGTCGCCCTCCGACGGAACCGTGGTCTTCAACGGGACCGAGGGTGGCTACGGCAAGGTGCTCGTCATCGACCACGGCTATGGCGTGAAGACGCGCTACGGCCACCTGTCCGAGGTGCTCGTGCGCCTCGGCGAGCGCATCGCTCGCGGGCAGAAGGTGGCGGCGGTCGGCAACACGGGCCGTTCGACGGGACCGCACCTGCACTACGAGGTGCGCGTGAACGGAATCCCCGAAAACCCCAGGAAATTCATCCTGGAGTAGGGCGAGTCCGTCTCCTCGCCGCGCCGCGGCCAGTTTGCTTTTGGCTGGCGCGGCATTACCTCACACTGTAGCCTCCGGTCGCCTGCCGCCGCGGGCCAAAGAGCCGTGGCCGCAGGCGCTTTCGTTTCGCCCCTCCGGTCGCCGCGAGGACTTCAAAGATGCTCAACTGGGTACTCCGCAAAGCCGTCGGCACGAAGAACGAGCGCGAGCTCAAGAGAATGCGCCCCCTCGTGGGGCGCGTGAACGAGCTCGAGCCGCGCATGAAGGCCTTGCGGCAAGACGAGATGGTCCGCCTCACCGCCGAGTGGAAGGAGCAGGTCCAGAAGGGCCGCCCGCTCGAGGACGTGATGCCCGAGGCCTTCGCGCTGGTGCGCGAGGCCGGCGTCCGGGCGCTCGGGATGCGCCATTTCGACGTTCAGCTCATCGGCGGCATGGTTCTTCACGAGGGGAAGATCGCCGAGATGAAGACCGGCGAGGGCAAGACGCTCGTCGCCACGCTGCCCTGCTACCTGAACGCGCTCACCGGCCGCGGCGTCCACGTGGTCACGGTGAACGACTACCTCGCTCGCCGCGACGCCGAGTGGATGGGCCGGCTCTACCGCTTCCTCGGCATGCGCACCGGCATCATCGTGCACGGGCTCACCGACCGCGAGCGCCAGGATTCCTACGCCGCGGACATCACCTACGGCCAGAACAACGAGTTCGGTTTCGATTACCTCCGCGACAACATGAAGTTCCGGCTGCAGGACTACGTGCAGCGCGAGCTCAACTTCGCCATCGTCGACGAGGTGGACTCGATCCTCATCGACGAGGCGCGCACCCCGCTCATCATCTCGGGCCCGAGCGACGAGTCGAGCGAGAAGTACTACCAGGTGAACCGGGTCATCCCCTCGATGATCAGGGACGTCGACTTCACCGTGGACGAGAAGACGAAGACGGTCGTCATGACCGACGCCGGCGTCGAGAAGATGGAGCAGAAGCTCGGCATCCGGAACCTCTACGACCCGGAGCAGATCGAGTGGCTCCACCACGTCGAGCAGGCCCTGCGCGCCCACCACCTCTACAAGAACGAGGTGGAGTACGTGGTGAAGGAGGGCGAGGTCATCATCGTGGACGAGTTCACGGGGCGGCTGATGCCGGGCCGCCGCTGGTCCGATGGCCTGCACCAGGCGGTGGAGGCCAAGGAGGGGGTGAAGATCGAGGCCGAGAACCAGACCCTCGCCACCATCTCCTTCCAGAACTACTTCCGCATGTACTCGAAGCTCGCCGGGATGACCGGCACCGCCGAGACGGAAGCCGAGGAGTTCGCGAAGATCTACGACCTCGACGTGGTGGTCGTCCCCACGAACCAGCGGCTGGTCCGCAAGGACGCCGAGGACGTCGTCTACAAGACCGAGCGCGAGAAGTTCACCGCGGTCTGCGACGAGATCGCGAAGCGCCACCAGGCGGGGCAGCCCATCCTGGTGGGCACGGTGTCGGTCGCGAAGAGCGAGGTGGTGTCGTCCCTCCTCAAGAAGAGGGGGATCCCCCACAACGTCCTGAACGCGAAGAACCACGGACGGGAGGCCGAGATCGTCGCCCAGGCGGGGCGAAAGGGCGCGGTCACCATCTCCACCAACATGGCCGGCCGCGGCACCGACATCCTGCTCGGCGGCAATCCCGAGATGATGGCGAAGCACGAGGTGGGTCTCGAGCCGGACGCGCCCATGGACGGGGAGGAGGAGCAGGCCTTCCTCACTCGCAAGGACGCCTGGGCGAAGCGCCTCGAGGAGCGCACCGCCGCCCTCCGCTCCCAGACCGCGAAGGAGCACGAGGAGGTGGTGGCCATGGGTGGCCTCCACATCGTCGGCACCGAGCGCCACGAGTCGCGCCGGATCGACAACCAGCTCCGCGGCCGTGCAGGCCGGCAGGGCGACCCCGGTTCCTCGATCTTCTTCCTGTCCCTCGAGGACGACCTGATGCGCATCTTCGGGTCGGAGCGCATCTCCGGGATGATGGAGAAGCTCGGGATGAAGGAGGGGGAGCAGATCGAGCACCGCTGGCTCTCCAAGGCCATCGAGAACGCCCAGCGCAAGGTCGAGGCCCACAACTTCGACATTCGCAAGAACCTGCTCGAGTACGACGACGTGATGAACCAGCAGCGGAAGTCGGTGTACCGGCTGCGGCGGATGGTGCTGGGCTTCGGGGCCGGGGTGCCGGTGGTGGAGTACGACGAGGACCCGAAGACCCGCAAGAAGACGCGTCAGGAGAAGGTGTGGACCTGGGCGGATGCCCGCGAGCACCTCCTCGACCTGTTCGAGGACCTGATCCGCGAGATGATCATCGACTGCTGTCCCGAGCAACGGAAGAACTGGGACCTCGACGCCCTGACCCTGCGGGTACGGGAGCAGTTCAACGGCGACATGAAGTTCTCCGATCCGGCGGCCTCACGCGCCCAGGAGGCCCGCTCGGCGCTCGAGGAGCAGATCTACCAGGTGGTGGAGAAGGCGTTCCGGCAGAAGGAGGAGCTCTTCGGCAGCGACGCCGAGGGCGTGCCGCTCCTCCGCCGCTACGAGCAGTACCTCTACCTCCAGGCCATCGACGCCCTCTGGAAGGACCACCTCCTGCAGATGGACCACCTCCGGCAGGGAATCGGGTTGCGCGGGTACGGCCAGCGCGATCCGAAGCAGGAGTACAAGAAGGAAGGCTACGAGATGTTCCTGCGCATGACCTGGAACGTCCGCTCCAGCGTCGTCGGGAACGCGATGCGCCTCGTGCCGGCGCGCCAGGAGACCGCCGAGGAGATCGAGCAGAAGCGCCTCGCCCTCGGGAAGCGGCAGCGGGTCATCGAGAGCCACGCCGCCGCCGACGCCGGCGAGCGCGAGAAGCCGAAGCAGGAGACCGTGGTCCGGACCCAGCCCAAGGTGGGGCGGAACGACCCTTGCCCGTGCGGTTCCGGCAAGAAGTACAAGAAGTGCCATGGGGCGACCGAGGCCCCGGTCGTTCCATGAGGACGATCCGCCGCCGAGTGCAAGCGCGGCGGGCGCGCCGCGCCGCTCCTAGGCGCCGTCGCGCTCGCGCGGGATGGCGAGGGTGGGCTCCGGCGGAAGGTTCAGGAGCTCCTCCGGACAGAGCTCGCAGATGAAGTCGATGAGATCCCTCGCCGACACCATGCCAGTCGGGACGCCCCGCTCGTCGACGACCGGGACGTGGCGGAACCTGCTCACCGACATCTTGTTCACCGCGTAGGCCACGCTGTCCCGCGCGCGCAGCGCCTCCGGGTCCTTCGTCATGAGCTTCTTCACCGGAACCTTGGTGATGCCTCGAGTAGAGAGCGCCCGTTCCATGAAGTCCCGTTCGGTGAAGATACCGAGGAGCTTCTTCGGCTTCTTCTTGTCGACGACGAGGATGGCGGACACCTTCTTCTTCACCATGAGCTCGACGACCTTTCCGACCGTCGCGTCGGCGCCCACGGTGATTGCGACGGACTCGCGCTTCAGCTCCCCGATCTTCGTGTGGAGGAGCTGGCGGCCAACGTCCGCGTGTCGACCCACCTCGTTCTCTCCCTCGTCGCCCTCCAGGACTGGAGCCTCCTCGTTGACGGGCCTGCCGACCATATGAACCTCCTCCTGCGCGATGCGCGGCGCCTCTCGGCTCCATTCGGCGCTTCGCTGCCATCCGCGGCAACGCCCCGGAGGGGTAGCTGATGCGCGTCCCGGCGCCGTTTGATCTGGATCTGGTCGTCCGCAGTCACGGCTGGTACGACCTCCCGCCGTGGCAGTGGGACCGGGACCGGAAGGTCCTCGCGCGGCCCCTCACGCTGTCGACGGGGCGGGCGGTCTCGGTGCAGGTGACCACCCGCGGTCGGGACGGCCTGGCGGTCCGGGTCTCCTCGCAGGGACGGAACAGCGCAGCCGAGGCGGCGGAGGTGCGCGCGCAGCTCCGGACCTGCCTCGCCCTCGACGAGGACCTGGAGCCGTTTCGGCGGCGTACCGAGGAGCTCGCCCACCGCCCGGAGGCCGGGGCCCTGAAGGAAGCCCTGGCGCGCGGGGCGGGGCGGCTCTTGCGCTCTCCCACGGTCTTCGAGGACGCAGTGAAGACGCTCTGCACCACCAATTGCTCCTGGGCGCTCACCCGGAGCATGGTCGGGCGGCTCGTCGAGGAGCTCGGCCGTCCGGCGCCGGGCGGCGGACGTACCTTCCCCTCGGCGGCCGACATGGCGGCCCGGCCGGAGAGGTTCTTCCGAGACCGCATCCGGGCCGGCTACCGCGCCCCCTTCCTTCGCGACCTCGCCCGGCGGGCGGCTTCCGGGCAGCCGGACCTGGAGGAGTGGCGCGAGAGCTCGACGCCGACCCCGGTGCTCGCAGAGCGCATTCGCTCCCTGTCAGGCTTCGGTCCCTATGCGGCGGAGCACCTCCTGCGGCTTCTCGGGCGGCACGATTTTCTCGCCCTCGACTCGTGGAGCCGGAAGAAGCTCGCTCGCATCCGGGGGCGCAAGCGGCAGCCCTCCGACCGGACGCTCGAGCGCTGGTTCGCGCCCTGGGGGGAGTGGGCCGGCCTGGCGATGTGGCTCGAGGTGACCGCGGACTGGCACGAGGACGAGCCCAGTTGGCCGTGATAGAGAGGAAGGAATGAAATTCGCCTTCGTCCTCGTGAAATGCGAGCAGGGCCGCCTCGACGAGGTGGCGAACGCGGTGATGGAGATCGACGGCGTCTCCGAGGTCCACTCCGTGACCGGGCCGTTCGATCTGCTGGTGAAGCTCTACGCGCCGACCTACGACGACTTCGGGGACGTCATCCCCGGAAGGCTGCAGAAGGTCCCCGGGGTCCGAGAGACCGAGACGTTGCTCGCGTTCCGCGCCTTCAAGTCCGTCGGCTGATGCGCCAGGCGATCCAGCCCCAGAGCGCGGCCACGGAGACCGCGTAGAGCATGGGGCCGATGAGCAGGAGGTCGACGCGAATGGGACCCGCCACGGTCCGTTCCCAGACGGCCATCCTGGCCTCGTAGACGGCGTAGGCCGCCCAGGCGCCCGCGGCGAACGTCGGCCAGAGCCGCGCCGGCCGATGGGCGGCCTCCCGGCGCGCGGCGACCGCGAGGACCGCGAAGAGCCCCGCCGGCAGGAGCGCGAGCAGCGGTCGGTCGTGGAGCTGCCGGATGGGCCAGAAGAGCAGGGCCAGCAGGTTCATGTGAAGGCGTCGAGGCCGGTGGCGGCCTTTCCGAGCGCCAGGGTGTGGATGTCGTGCGTCCCCTCGTACGTGTAGACGGACTCGAGGTTCATGAGGTGGCGCATGACCGGGTGGTCGTCGACCACCCCGCTCGCGCCGAGCACCTCGCGCGCCAGGCGCGACGCGTCCCGGGCCATCCGGACGTTGGCCCTCTTGCCCATCGACACCTGAACGTGCCCGAGGCGCCCCTCGTCGGCGAGCTCCCCGAGGCGGTGTGCCAGGAGCTGCCCGAGCACGATCCCTTGCCAGATCTCCACCAGCTTCTCCTGCACGAGTTGGAAGGCACCGATCGGCCGCCCGAACTGCACGCGGTCCACCGCGTGCTGCCGGGCAGCCTCGTAGCAGGCGGTGGCTGCGCCCACCGTCCCCCAGGCGATGCCGAAGCGAGCCTTGGTGAGGCAAGCGAGCGGGGCGCGCAGGCCGGCGCCGTCCGTTCCCGGGAGCACGCTCGCGCGGGGCACGCGCACGCCGTCGAGATGAAGCTCGGCAGTCACCGAGGCGCGCAGGGAGAGCTTTCCCTCTACCTCCCGGGCGGTGAATCCGGGGGAGCCCCGCTCGACCAGGAAGCCCCGGATGGAGCGAGCGTCGCCGTCACCGACCTTGGCCCACACGACGGCGACGTCCGCCACCGTCCCGTTCGTGATCCAGGCCTTCGTCCCGCTCAGCACGAAGTCGTCGCCGTCGGGCCGGGCGCGCGTGCGCATCCCTCCCGGGTCGGAGCCGAAGTCCGGCTCGGTGAGACCGAAGCATCCGACGGCCTCGCCCCGGGCCATGGCGGGCAGCCAGCGCGCGCGTTGCTCGTCCGAGCCGAAGGCGTGGATCGGGTACATGCACAGGGCGCCCTGCACCGACGCGAAGCTTCGGAGCCCGGAGTCGCCGCGCTCGAGTTCCTGCATGCAGGCGCCGTAGGCCGTCTCGGACAGTCCGGCGCAGCCGTGTCCCTTCAGGTTCATGCCGAAGAGCCCGAGCGCCCCCATCTCCGGCACGATCTCCAAGGGGAAGGTGCCGGCGCGGAAGTGCTCCCGGATCAAGGGGAGGAAGCGCTCGTCCACGAATCGGGCCGTGGAGCGGCGCGCGAGCCGCGCGTCCTCCGGGAGCCGGGAGGCGAGGTCGAGGAGGTCGACGGGCGCCGGGTCCCCGCTCACGGCTCGCTCATCCCTCGCTCCAGGTCTGGACCACCGCGACGAGGAGGGCCACCACCAGGGGCCCGGCCACGAGGCCCACCGCTCCGAAGGCGGAGATCCCGCCGAGGAGGGCGAAGAAGACCACCCCGACCGGGAAGTCGACGCCCCGGCGCATGAGTAGGGGCTTCACGACGTTGTCGGCCGTGCCGACCACGGCCGCGCACCACACCGCCAGGAGGCCGGCGGCGAGCGGATGGCCGGTGGAGAGCTTGAGGAGCACGAGCGGGATCCACACGAGCGCCGTGCCGACCACCGGGATGAGGGAGGCGAAGAAGGTGGCGACCCCGAAGAAGAGCGCGTAGGGGACGCCGGTGGCGACGTAGCCGCCGAACGCGAGCAGTGCCTGCACTCCGGACGTGGCGAGCGTCGAGACGAGCACCGAGACCGTCACGCGGCGCAGGAAGCCGAGGAGCACGGCGGCCTTGCCGGAGGGGAGCGGCACCATCTCCTTCAGCCAGTCGACGAGCTGCCTGCCGTCCGAGAGGAGGAAGAACAGGGCCACGAAGAAGAGGAGGAGGTCGGAGACCACCTCGCCGGTGGCCTGGAGCACGCCGCCGACGGTGGAGACCGCGCCGCCACCGGCTGCCTTGGTGATGAAGGACTCGAGCTCCTTCACTCCGTGGGGCAGCTGGTCGAGCACGTCCTGGGCCGAGCCCCTCATCCACTCGGGCAGGTACGCGAGGAGCGCCGTCACTCCCTGCGTGCCGAACGCCTGCAAGAGCCAGCGGACCCCGTCGATCGCCTGGCGGACCACGACGGTGACGATCGCGGCGAGCGGGCCCACCACAGCCACGAGGGCGAGGAGGGTCACGAGCGCTGCCGCAGGCGCCCCGCGCAGCTTCAGGCGCGTCCCGAGCCACGCCTCGAGCGGGCTCAAAGCCACGGCCACGACGGTCGCCATGAAGAGGACCGAGGCGAAGGGCTTCACGACGAGCCAGGCGAGCCACAGCGCGAGCGCCGAGAGGAGAATCAGGAAGTAGCGGGAATCGAGCTTCCGTCGCATGGCTAGAAGTTGACGTGCACCCGCTCGGGGGGCACGCCCGCCTCCTGCAGGGTCGACTTGACCTCGTTCACCATCGCGCTCATCCCGCACGCGAAGGCCACTCCGTCCACCGGCGGCGCGCCTCCGAACGCCAGCGACCGGGCGACTTCCTGGACGCGACCGCGGACGCCCTGCCAGGCATCGTCGGGGCCGGAAGGGCAGAGCACCACCCGCACCCCGTGCCGCTCCCAGTCGAGGTGCTCGCTGCGGTAGGCGAAGTCGCCGCCCTGGCGCTGGCCGTAGAAGAGGGTGATGCGGCCGTGTCGCTCGCGCCGCGCGATGAGGTACTGGACGAGCGCGCGGATGGGGGCGATGCCCGAGCCGGCCGCGAAGAGCAGGATGTCGCGCCCGTCGGCCTCGCCGACCGGGAAGCCCTTCCCGAAGGGCGCCGAGATCCCGAGCGACGAGCCCGCGAGCGCCGTGGCGATGACCTCGTCCGCGATCCGTCCCCCGCGCTTCACGAGCAGGTCGGCCCGCCCGCCGCGGGCCGGAGCGCTCGCCAGGGCGAAGTAGGCCTCCCCCGACGGAGCCCTGACCTTCACGACCTGACCCGGAGCGGTGTGACTCCCCGCGAGGGACCCGAGCGACATGCGGATGGCGCGAAGCGTGGGAGTCTCGTCCCAGGCGTCGAGCACGGAGACGCGCTCGTAGGTCGTTGCCTGGGGCACCATGGGGCGAGAACCTACCACCAACGCCGGTCCCATCCCACGGCCGCGTCGGAGGGCCAGTCGGCGATCCGGACGCACCCACGGCGCAAGGCCTCGAGCGAGTACGAGGTGCCTCGCCAGACGACCCTCCCGCGGAGCGTGGCGAGCGTTGCGCTCGCGAGCACGGCGAGTCCGAGCGCCGGCCCGGCGATGGGGAGCAGGATGCCCGCGAGCCCCTTGCCGGCGCCGAGGCGGCGGGCCGAGGTACCCACCACCGCCGTCGACAACGCGATCCCGCAGACCCCGGCGCATCTCGACGCGGAGCCTCCGGCGAGGGCCGCCCCGAGCGGCGCGAGCGCAGCGAGGCACAGGCCGGCAGCCGCCGCGAGCGCAAGGCCCCAGCGGTACTCGACGCCGGCGAAGCCGTTCTTGAGGAGCCCGCGCCAGGTGGCGAAGAACCCCTGGTTCCAGCGGACCGAGACCAGTTCGCCCGCGCGGACGGCGCCCTGGCGTACCCCGCTCCGGCGAAGGACCATGCCGAGCTTCACGTCGTCGATCGCCTCGAACCTCACTCGTTCGTGGCCGCCCACCCGGAGGTACTCGTCCCGTCGCACGAGGTTGAAGGCGCCGACGCCGACGAAGCCGGCCGTTCCCGGGAAGCGCAGCTCCCAGGCCCGGAACGCCACCGCGGCGAGCGCCGCGAAGGTGGCCACGAACGCCCTCTCCAGGAGCCCGGGGGCGACGAGGTGCGGAAACGCCACCAGGTGGCCGAGGTCGCGGGATTCCGCGTAGGCGATCGCTCGCCGGAGGGCGCCCGGTGCGAAGACCACGTCGCCGTCGGCGAAGAGGACCCAGCGGCCCGCCGCGGCTTCCGCGCCCCGCGCGCAGGCGTGGTTCTTCCCCAGCCAGCCTTCGGGCAGCTCGCGCAGGTGCAGGACCTTCAGGCGCGGCGACTCCCAGGCCAGACGGTCGAGGATCTCCGCGGTGCCGTCGGTGGAGCGGTCGTCGACGGCCACCACCGTGAGGTCCGGGTAGTCCTGGGCGAGCAGTGAACGCACCGCTCGCCCGGCGTCACGCGCCTCGTTCCGCGCAGCCACCACGACGGTGAGGGAGGGCCAGCCCCCGGGCGGCGGGTCGGCGGCGATTCGCTGGAGCTCGTCCA